>BFBZ01000004.1_pt21 | contig 149019 bp, 126 predicted proteins | sample 1888401 | NCBI WGS metagenome assembly BFBZ01 (sample SAMD00112614, study PRJDB3348) | symbiont metagenome | host: Chara braunii
AGAGAGCGGAGGGCGCGAGTTCCGCGCCTCCGGAGCAGCGGCATGTTATGTGCTCGATTTTGTAGCGACTTAGCGACTCGGACGGAGACCAAAAAAGGGGCCACTCAGCATGAGCACCTTTATCGAAGTGCGCAAAGGTGCCAGTTCAGGCAGGCCCCATTTTGGAACCCGTCGCGTGTCATTGTACGCGAGGGTACGGGCTGGAAGCTCGCGCTCGTGCAGGCTACGCCGCTTCCGGCGAAATGAATTGCCGAGCCTGAGCAGTGCTAGGCGTGTTCCGAAAGTGGCGAAGGTCCGCGCGGCCGCTACAACGGGTCGGAAGGAGCAGATTGCACGGGCCTCGGCATTCCGGGTAGACTTCCTAAATTGCCTCTGACTATGATGACGCCCACTTTGAAAACGCTGTTGCTCATCGTCTGGTTGGTGCCGTTGGGCGCTCAGCAAACAGAGCCATCTTTCCGGCCCAATATCCCAAGAGCTTGGGAGAAAGACGCACTGACCTCACTGGAATTGCCTCCGCCGGTTGCAGGCCTGCGGCGAATCCAAGTATCACCTGACGACTATTACAAGCTCCCGCTGCGTCAAGTCCTCAAAAGCTATCCGGTTTATCATCCGGGGAAAGAGCCCGCGGGCTACCTGGATTGGCTCAAGCAACAAGAGCCGGAACCCGCGTTCAAGGCAGAAACACTTCGCACGGAAGCGGATTGGCTTCAGGCGGGAGAGATCATGTTCGATTCCCCGCTGGCTAGCGGCAGCCCGATAACGGACGTTCGCGATCCGGATTGGTACAAGGAACTGGGCGTACCTGTTGCCAAGGATGGCACTGTTCCCTTCATGCGCTACGTAGTGACGAAAAGAGGCGAAGTCACATTGGGTTTGATGGGTTGTGCGATGTGCCATTCGCGAGTCCTGCCAGACGGCACCGTGGTAAAAGGAGCCCAGGGCAATTTTCCATTCGAACGAAATCTCGCATATACGTGGCGAAAAAGCTTGACACTGATCCAGATCCGGCGCTATCTGGATGACATTTTTCGTGTTCCGTGGCTCGACGAAGCAGATTCTACATCTGTCCTGAATGCACTGGGCAAGGACGAGATCGTTGCGATCCACGCGGCGGTCCCCCCGGGCGCGTTATTTCGTCAGGACACAGGCGCATTGTCACCAGTGCAGGTACCGGACCTGATTGGCGTGAGGGACCGCAGATACCTGGATCACACCGGACTCCAAAATCACCGTTCGATCGGGGATTTGATGCGTTACGCCGCGCTCAACACAGGCTTGGGCCGGCTGGTGCGACATAGAATCGACGGGACAGAATCGCCGCGCGGATCCGCCCGCCGCTACACTGACGAGCAACTGTATGCCTTGGCTCTTTTTGCCTACTCATTGCAGGCGCCGCCAAACCCGAACCAGTTCAACACCCAATCAGCCCGCGGCCGGAAGGTTTTCGAGCGCGAGGGTTGCGCCGCCTGCCATACTCCTCCGCTCTACACAAACAACCGACTGGTGCCCGTCGAGGGTTTCAAGGTGCCGCACGAAAGCCAGAAAGAGGTTGCGATCCTGAATGTGGTGGTCGGCACGGATCCCACCTTGACGCTCAGGACGAATAGAGGCACGGGGTACTACAAAGTTCCAAGTCTGAAGGGGCTCTGGTATCGAGGTCTCCTCGAGCATAGCGGCAGCGTAGCTTCGCTTGAGGACTGGTTTGATGCTGCCCGCCTGCAGGCTGGCTACGTGCCTACGGGATTCAAGGGCTACGGAGTCAAAACCAGAGCGATCAAAGGACATGAGTTTGGGTTGAAGCTATCGGCGGGGGAAAAGAAGGATCTCATCGCATTTCTGAAAACACTCTAAGGCAGATCTGTGCTGGTTCAGCGTGAAATGGAAAGTTGGCGCGCCCCGTTAGCGAGTATCAGGCCCATTTGAGTATAACCCCCATTTAAGGCGGGGCGGTTTGGGAAAAGGGGCCTGCCTGAACGTACCCCTTTTTCGTTTTGAAAAATGGTGCATATGCGACCGGCCCCATTTTCCATATGGCCTGAAACGTTGAAATGCTCAGGATTTGATGGCTTTTCGGCGCTACAGACGAGGGTCCGAAGGACTTCGCCGCGAGAGAGAGTGGAGGGCGCGAGCTCCGCGCCTCCGCAGCCGGCAACTTATAGGCTCGATTTCATAGCGACTTAGCGGCTGGGACGCACACCAAAAAAGGGGACACTCAGCATGGGCACCTTTATCGAAGTGCGAAAAGGTGTCAGTTCAGGCAGGCCCCATTTTTGGGGCCCCATTTTTGGGCTGGCGATTTCAGTGAAAGTCAATTCAGGCCAGGCTTTTGCTTCAGGTTAAAAAGCGCGGCTTGCAGAACCAGTCGTAACAGTGATCTTGTAGCGTTTACGTCGCATTGCCCCTCTCACTCCTGAAAGGGGTGAGTGTTGAAATTTTCAACGGCATTTACACTGAGTGCGCTGGCACTGCTGTTGCCGTACGGTTGGGGCCAAAACAACCCGCCGGCGACAACGAACATGGCGAATTACGGAGCGATTGTCGCACCGGATTCGATCGGAGCGTTCTGGGGGACCAACCTGGCTTCGGCAACCGTCTCCGCGAGTTCGCCTAGCTTGACCAGCACCTTGGGGGGAGCAACCGTCACGATCAAAGACAACGCCGGCAACTCGGCGAACGCTTTGCTCTACATGGTGTCGAGCGGCCAGATCAACTTTGTCATACCGGCGGGTGTGGCTCTTGGCCAAGGTACTGTCACCGTGAACGGTTCGGGCTCAAACGCTACGGCCAAGATCCTGATCTCGAATGTCGCACCGGGCATCTTCACGGCGAACGGCAACGCGAAAGGCGTAGCTGCCGCGCAGATTCTTCGGGTGCGCAGCGACGGAACGACGGCCCTTGAGACAACAGCCGGGGGCGCGGCGGGCAATTACACGGCGACTCCAATTTCGTTTGGGACGTCGGGTGACCGTTTGTATCTCATGCTTTATGGCACGGGTATTCGGAGGCACTCGATGAATCCGGTAACCGCGACGGTGAACGGAGTGGCCGTGCCGGTGCTTTACGCGGGCGCACAGAGCCAGTTTCCCGGGCTCGATCAGATCAACATCGGTCCACTGCCAAACTCGCTCGCCGGCAGCGGCACAGTCAACGTGAACATCTACGTGGATGGCGTTCCCGCCAATCCCGTCCAGATCGCATTTCAGTAGGTCGTGAAAGGAACAAACGTGCTGCAAAACAAGACGATAACCAATAAGGTTCGTGAAAATCTGAAGAGCCGGCGCGGCTTTGTCCGGCAGTTAGGGCTGGCGAGTGCCGGTGTGGGAGCGTTCTTCGGCTTGGTGGAAAGAGGAGAAGCGCAGTCGATTACGGATGCCGACGTGGTGCAGTTTGCGCTGAATCTGGAATATCTCGAGGCCGAATTCTATACGGTCGCACGCACCGGGCAAACCATCGATGCGATGGGCATCGGGATCACTGGAAATGGAAGCAGCGGCCCGACGACGGGCGGCCAGAAGGTCACATTCATCGAAGGATCGTCACTGGCGATGGTAGCGGACCAGATCGGCGCGGACGAGCGGGCGCACGTGGCGCTCCTGCGCAACACGCTGCAGTCGCTCGGCGTGACGCCGATCGCCAAGCCGGCCATCAATCTGAACGCGCTGGGCGTAGGGTTCGACAGCCAGGAATCGTTTCTCGCGCTTGCACGCGCGTTCGAGGATATCGGGGTAACAGCCTACGGTGGCGCCGCGCCGCTGCTGACCAGCAAAGCGATTCTCGGGGCTGCCGCTCGCATTCTCGCCGCAGAAGCGGAGCATGTCGGCAACATCCGCTTGCACACCTCGCTCTACCGGGTGCCCACAACTGCACTGGACGCGGTGGACATTCTTCCGCCGCCGAGCGGAACCAAGTACATCTCGGTGGATTCGAACGGGCTGACAGCGGTTCGCACGCCGCAGCAGGTGCTGTATCTGACGTTCGGAAATAAAGCCAACGCGACAAGCGGCGGCTTTTTCCCGAACGGCGTGAATGGGACGGTCAACACGTCGGGTTCTGCCGCGACGGGCGGGTCGTAGAACGAAGCATCGGGCTCGCGTGTTGCAGCGGGCGCCTGGAAATGGGCGCCCGTTGCCTGTTGTTTTCTGCCCCATTTTGTCCTGAGTATTTGAACTTTCACGGCGCGTTCAACGGGGAAAGACGGACCAGCGGGTACTATCGGGGCATGCGTTTTTTGCTGGTTACCGTGTTCAGTTTGAGCCTTTGTTCGCAGGTTATGGCACAGGATGCGAGGACTCGGCAGTTTATCGAATTTGTCCGCTGGGAGCAGAGCCTCGCTCTCGATGCGATGCGGAATCAAAATACACAGCATCTGGTCGAACAACAAAAGCAGTCAAAAATGTTGGAAATGCGTTTCATCCGGCAGGCGAATCAATTTGTTGACGCGTGGTCTGGTTTTGTCCGCGAATTCAACGAGCGCGGAACCCTGAACTACAAGGCGGCGCGAAAGGCTTCAAAAGCGTTTCACTCCCTTGAAAGAATGGATGTGTGGCCCGGGCGTTAGCGCGGTTGCAGGAGTCCGATGGTGTTGCCATCAAGGTCGGAGAACCAGGCGAACGTTCCGGTGGGAATCTTGACGGGCGGGACCAGAAGCTTTCCGCCGAGCGCGACGGCTTTGTCCAAGTAAGCCTGAATATCTTCGACTTCGACGTAAAACATGGCGTAGTGGAACGGCTCATGGCCGAGCGAGGTCATGTGGCCGGGGATGCCTTTCTCCGTTCCCGCGTCAATTAGGGCGGCGGGACCGGCGGAGGTCACCTTCCAACCGAATAAATCGCTAAAAAACTGTCCGGATTTCGCCAAATCGCGGCATCCGATTTCAAAATGGACGACGGGGTGCGCCACTGTTCCTCCTTTTTTCGATTGCGCCATGGCGGGCAGGGCCGCGGCGATGGTTAGAGCCTGACGACGGGTATACAGAGTTGCAGGTTGAATGTCTGCCATCCGATCTCCTCGGGAAGTTGAACGAACATTTCGATTGCGGGGCGGTGGGCCGGTTGATACCGGCTGGACGGAAGCCATACGGTGTAGAGATATTGCCACGCGTACATGACGTCGTGGATGCCGCCCTGACAGTGGAGCGCGAGCACGGGTCCGGACTCGAAATCGCGCACGCTGAAGCCCTCGCATTCGGCCTTTTCCGGTTGCGGAGCGAGACAGGCGCGGCGTGCGGCGAGGAGTTCGCCGGGCAGAGCGCGGCGATGGTGCGGGAATGCGACGCCGAGGTCGTAGCGGCATTTTTCAGCCGGCGTGATGGCGGGGTCGTCGTGGGACATGCCCATGAAGACAACTTGCGCGGGTTCGAAGCCGCGACGGCCGAGCCACGCGAGAAGGTCGTGGTAGGCCTCGACCAACCGTGCATTGCCGTAGGGCGCGTAGATGCGGCTGTAGACATAGCGAAACGCGGCACACTCGCGAACGCCGAAGCGGGGAGCGGCCGTAGCGGCCCAGCNGGCCGTAGCGGCCCAGCGCTCGAGTTCCTCTACAGTGTGAAGCGGGAACGGACCGGGTTCTTTGCAGATCTTGCTATTTTCGAGAGCCGAACGGCGATCCCAGGAACTGGCGGTGCGGCCGTATTGGTTTTTGAAGGCGCGCGAGAATTCAGCTGCTCCCGCGAAACCCGTTTCGAGCGCGACCTCGGTGATGCGCCTGCGGGGCGAGGCGCGGAGGAGAGCGGCGGCGCGTTCGAGGCGGGCGCGCCGGACGTATTGATTGAGGGTCTCGCCGGTGACGCCCTGAAAGATGCGGTGAAAGTGAAACGGCGAGAAGCAGGCGATTTTCGAGAGGCGCGCGAGCGAGAGGTCGCTGTCGAGATGGGAGACGACGTAGTCGGTTACGCGATTGACGCGTTCGCGGTAATGCGGGCTGATCCTGATGATCCGGAGTATAGCTCAGGAGTGCGGATCTCTTTTGTTTCGGCGGCGGAGGTGGGGAAGTCCTTAACCGTGAAATGGAGAGTCGGCGTCGCCCCGCGAGGAAAAAGCCCGTTGGGCGCGGCGGGGCTGAAACTGAACCCTGTTTCAAAACGAGATCAAGTTAGTGACTCGTTCACCAGCGCTAGCATTTCGCAGCTGTCGTTGAGTTCCCCGACTCTGAGCTTTGCAGAACAGCTCCGGCTCGGATGAAGGCATCGACAATTCGCATTCGGCGACCCAGGGCGCCCACGGCGTAGAAAAAGAGGCGTCAGGCGCCCCCTCTGGCGCATTGACATTGGCTCGCTTGAATTCGCTCCGAAAACGACGCTCTGGATCTGATTCGAAAACAAAACGGGCCGCGTTTCCTTTATGGGCGCGGCCCGTTGTTTTTCGCCGCGTTCTTACTGCGTATAGATGAACGTGAGCTGCTCGTAGGGAGTGACACCCGCTGCGACGATTGGGAATTGCCAGAACACACGGTTGTTCTGAACTTGAGTCAAGGCCCCAGTGACGGAGACATTAGTCAGCTTCAGACCTTCGTTGCCAGGCCAAGGTGCTCCGTTGTTGTCGCCAACAACGGAATGTAGTTCGCCGCTTCGCCAAAAGAAGGTATGAGGCGTACGATGCAAGGAGCCATCGACGGAAACCACCTGTCCCTCGGGAACGGTGTGAATGGTAACCGCGCTGAAGCCAAAGGCAAGATTTAGGGGCCAACTGATGGAATCGTCGAACACCGTATTGTTGCCCAGGTTAGTGTCTACGAGTCCGCCGGAAGTTCCGCCGCTTACGATGGCAAGATCGTTGAAGCAGAGAAGCGGGCTGAAGTCTTCGCGGATCAACCTCACCACGATGGGCGGATAGGTGCTGCCCACCGGGAGCGAATCAGAACGCGTGCAACTGACCGAACCCTGAGCTACCGAGCAGGACCAACCGTTGGCGTTTTGGTTGAACACGCCACAGCCGCCAGGGAAAGCGCAATAACCGTTCACGGCGACTACGGTGGTGCCCTTGGGCTGTTCCGGATTCATGAAATCGCGCACCGTGACGGTGCCCTGACTGGCCGCGGTTCCTTTATTCGTCACCCAGATTCTCTTGCTCGCGACACATTCGACGGGCCCGGAATATACCGAGTCGTTTGAAAACTGTGGGCTGTAGTGAGAGCAACCGGCGCCGGCCTCAAACCACCCAGCTTCAGCCTGTGTGATGGCGAGGTCGACTTGAGCCTGCGCGAGGCCGGCAGTGAGAATAGAGAGCGCGAGAACCGCCACGGCGGTCCCGAATAGGGATCTGGCTTGGAACATAACGGAGTCTCTCCAAGGTAGCGTTAGCCGGATACCCCAGGGTCTTGCCGGCTACTCAATCGGCGGTAGGCTTACCCGATTAGCGAGAAGAACTTATCATGAGATGTCTTCTTTGGCAATGCCTAAGAGCTCTCTGGTACCTACCGGTCTGCGTTTGTGAGCGGAACGCCAGACGAACGACGGCCGCGCGGCTTGGCGTTCTGATCGGATCCGAAAACTGTGCTGGTTCAAGGTGATAGGGAAAGTTGGCGCGCCCGCTAGCAAGTATCGCCAGTTGAGTATAGCGCCCATGTAAGGCGGGGCGTTTTGACCCACAGGAGTACGTTTGGTGGACCAATTCATCACCCCGGCAGGTCAGCAAGCACCGGTCCAGGGGCATCGGTTCATTCAGACGTCTACTAACGTTTCCTCTGAGGGGCGGCCAAGGCCTTCCGAATCACGTCCGCCGCCTCGGTATTTCCATATCTGCCTGCAAAATCGAGTGCTGTCTCGCCAGATTGCGAACGGGCCTGCAGATCGGCCCCGGCCCGGATGAGGGCGTCGACAATCTGCATTTGGCGATCCAGGGCGCCCACGGCGTAGAAAAGAGGCGTCAGGCCGCCACTATCTCGTGCATTGACATTGGCTCCCTTGGCGAGCAGGAGATTGACCGCGGATAGACCACCGCTATCGGCTGCAAACATCAAAGAAGTTAATTGTGCCGGTTCGCGGCCCAACCGGGATGTCGTTTCGATATCAGCGCCGTGATCCAACAGAAACGCGATGAGCTCGGCATCGCCGTCGTGGGCGGCTACAACCATTGCTGCCGATCCTTTCGGCAGGTCATTGAGCACCGCGCCCCGGCCGATCAACGTCGCGATGGACTCACGGTCACCTCGGAAGGCAGCGCGCGCCAACAATGTGCCAGTGAATGTTCGTCCCGCCCGTGCCTTGATGTCCGCGCCGCTGTCGAGGAGCATGCGAAGGCTTTCAACGGCACCATCCGTATCTGCGGCCAGGAGCAGGGCGGTATGGCCTGTCTTGGCGACGGTGTTGACAGCCGCTCCGGCGGCCAACAGCAGTTTGACCCTTTGCGGATCATGCACCGCGCACATGAGTGCGGTTATCCCAGTTGACGAGGACTGCTCATTGACGTTCGCCGCGGCCTTGAGTTCCCGCCGAAAGTCCTCGCTGGTGCCGAGGAGTGCCGCGCGCATCAAAGGTGTCAATTCGCGGCCCTCGGCATCTTTGGATGCCGCGGATGGCAATTGTCCCATCAGCACGTTGGAGACATGATCCCGGGAACTGAGAATAAGCGCCATGGTTGCCCATGCGGTGGCCGCGTAGGAAACAAACTGATGTTTGCCGTGGGGGAATCCGGATTCGAGGTAGGGCAGGCCCTCCCTCCACGTTCGCCGGGTTTCGACCAGCCATGTGCCACCCGGTTTCTGCGTACGAAGAAGGTACGCCACTCCGTTGCGGAAGGCCTGAGCGCTGGGGAGCAGGCGGCCTGCTTGGTTCAACGCCACCAGCGCCTGACCGGTGGCGTAGCTGTCGCTCTCTCGAAATTCGTTTTGAGCCCAACCGCCATCGGGGCGCTGTTTTGCCATCAGGCGCTCCTTGGCTCGCACGATACTGCTTTGATCCGCCTGGCACCACGCCATGCCGAGGAGTTGCATGGCCGCGTCTTCCGTGTCACCCGGCTCCGCAGCGCGCAGCCACGCGCATCCACGCTGAAGATGAAGATCGGCATCGCCCTTCCGGCCCTCGGGCGCATAGAGACGAATCGCGCGAAGAGTCAGCGCCGTCTCGGTGAAATGACTTCCCTGGATTGGCAATCGCCTCGGTCCCGAATTGACCCAGTATCCGGTAACGGATTGTCGGCTTAACATCCGGCTAACCAAAGCGGCGGTCTTCAAGTCAGGCGGCGTGCGATTGGCTGCGAGTGCGATCAGGAGGTAGGTAGATGCAAGACCTTCGAAGTCCGAGTTCGCTCCGAAAAGGACGCTCTGGTCGGGCCGGGGGGCAAGACGCTTCATGTTGGAGACTTCTTCCGCCAGCAGCGTCTCTTCGATCCTGTACCCGGCCTCTCTCGCCAGTGCCACGGTAGTTGCACCGAGCCCCTGATGGTGACACGAGAAGCAGCCAGCCCGCGTTGACCACGTGCGCGCGCTCTCCTGAAGCAGGGGAAGGACCTTCTCAACAGCTGACCGTGCGGTCTGTGTACCGTCGTTTCGAGGTTGCGCACTGGACAATACCGCCAACGACAGCGTGGCCGACGCAAGAATCGCGAGTCGCTTCAGCATTCGCCTTCTCCTCATTGAAAATGGAATACGACTTAGCCTTGGCTAGATGCCGATGTTACATTGAAGCATTTTCGCGGAGCGAAGTGCTTGACGGGGAGCGCTTCTGGATCTGTTTCGAGACTCTCTTCCGGCGTGTGGCGCTTCCGTTTTCAGCCGTAGCCGAAAAGGCGTTTAATGCCGCTGGAGTGTCGAAAGTGGGGACATTCCGCCGTCGCGACAATGAGATTTCGTGTCGCTCCTCGGGACAGTCCCCACTTCCGGTCAGCTTTGTTTGCGCGGTTCGAACTTCACATCGACTTGCGTGCTGACGTTCACCGGTTTGCCGCCCTGGAGGGTGGGCTTGTATTTGTAATCGGCCCACGGCACGGCTTCACACAACTGGATGCCGGTTTCGAGTTCGGTCACGTTGCCTTCGCGGTCGATGATGACTTTGCATTTGGCGGCGCTGGCGGCGGGGTCCCACAAGGGAGCGGGAACGGCTTGCGGACTCGAGACGAGAAGCGTGCGCTGTTTTTCGGGCGCGACGGGGATTTCGGGAATTTCGGCGGGCGGCTTGGCTGCTTTCTTGGCGTCGCCGGCTTTCTCGGCTGAGTCGCCTTCCTTCTCGACGGGGGTCACTCGGTTGACGAGGAACACGGGGCGGGCGGGATAACGCTTGACGCGGGCGCGGAGAGCCGAGACCTGGCCGTCGGTGACGTCGAAGGCGAGACCGGGCCAGGCGGTTTTGATGGCTTTTTCGCAGCTGGACTGGAGCGGGTAGCCGTTTTTGCCCTGGTCGGGGTCGCCGAGTTCGTCGATGACGCGCTGGGCATTGACGCCTTCAACGATGTACTCTTTGCCGCCCTCCATCTTCACGCCATTGCGGAAGTAGAGGCGGTAGCGGCGGACGCCTTGCCAGATGTAGATGGAAGGTCCGCCGCCGTTGAGCGCGGCGTCGGTGGCGCTGGTTTCGGCCAGCACGATTTGGGCTTTGCCCTGGATTTTATCGGGTGTGGCCACGGCTTTCTTGACGTCTTTGGCGGTGTCCCCGGAAGAGGAGCAACCGTTCAAGCCGACAAGAGCCGCGAGGAGAAAAGTGAAGCAGCAAACGTTGCGGTTCATCGCCGTCCCTCGCTTTCAAGATCCGGTTATCGGAAACTAGACACGCTATCACGAGCGGAGGCGGATGACAAGTGCCGCGAGCGGCGAGATTACTTTTCGCCGGGTTCTTCGAGCAGCTTCAAGCCTTCAAAGGACTTCGGCCCGAGCAGGCCGGCGTGGGCGTAGACGAACAGCTTGGCGCGGCTGTCGCTGATATCGAGGTTGCGCATGGTGAGCTGGCCGATGCGGTCCTGCGGGGTGAAGGCGCCTTCCACCTTTTCCATGGAGAGGCGCTCGGGCGCGTAGGTGAGGTTGGGGCTTTCGGTGTTGAGAATCGAATAGTCGTTGCCGCGGCGCAGTTCGACGGTGACCTCGCCGGTGACGGCTTTGGCGACCCAACGCTGGAGGGTTTCGCGCAGCATCATGGACTGAGGGTCGAACCAGCGGCCTTCGTAGAGCAGGCGTCCGAGGCGTCGGCCCATGTCGCGGTACTGTTCGATGGTGCCTTCGTTGTGGATGCCGGAGATGAGGCGCTCGTAGGCGATGAAAAACAGAGCCATGGCCGGGGCCTCGTAAATGCCGCGGCTCTTGGCTTCGATGATGCGATTCTCAATCTGGTCGGACATGCCGAGCCCGTGTCGTCCGCCGATGGCATTGGCTTCCATCACCATGTCGACGTCGGAGGCGAAGGTCTTGCCGTTGAGGGCGACGGGGAGCCCGTCCTCGAAACGGACGGTGACTTCCTCGGGCTGGATGGAGACGTTTTGACGCCAGAAGGCGGCGCCCATGATGGGGTCGACGATGCGGATGCCGTTGTTGAGGAGTTCGAGGTCCTTGGCTTCGTGGGTGGCGCCCCAGATGTTGGAGTCGGTGGAGTACGCCTTCTCCTTGCTCATGCGGTAGCGGAGGCCGGCTTTTTCGAGCAGCTCGGACATTTCCTTGCGGCCGCCGAGTTCGTCGATGAAGGTCTGGTCGAGCCAGGGCTTGTAGATGCGCAACTGCGGGTTGACCATGAGGCCATAGCGGTAGAAGCGCTCGATGTCGTTGCCCTTGTAAGTGGAGCCGTCGCCCCAGATGTTGACGTCATCTTCCTTCATGGCGCCGACGAGCATGGTGCCGGTGACGGCGCGGCCGATGGGGGTGGTGTTGAAGTAGGGGACTCCGGCGGTGGTGATGTGAAAGGCTCCGCACTGGAGGGCGGCGAGTCCTTCGCGGACGAGTTGGGCGCGGCAGTCGATGAGGCGGGCTTTCTCAGCGCCGTACTCGAGGGCGCGGCGCGGGATGTCGTCGTAATCGGTTTCGTCGGGCTGGCCGAGGTGGGCGGTGTAGCAGAAGGGAATCGCGCCTTTCTGGCGCATCCAATAGATGGCGGCGCTCGTATCGAGGCCGCCGGAGAACGCAATGCCGACCTTTTCGCCGACAGGCAGAGACTGCAGAATCGTGCTCATGGGAGAACCTTTAGTTTACTATCGGGGCCTGACGGTGAGCACCGATTTGGCGCTCACCCGGGCAAACGGCATGGGGAAGCTTTGGCCGGTCCAGTAGGAGTTCCACTGGTCCTTGAAGTGGCTCGAGAAGAAATGGGCGCTTTCGCCGATGGTGATGTTGTTGAGGGATTGCTCCCAATTGGAGAGGTCGGCGACGAAGCGCATGGAGGGGCCGAGGCGAAGGGTGGTCTGTTTGACGGTGGTGGAAGAGCCGCTCATGTAGACGGGGCCGATGTTGAACCACGAGCCGATGAGCGGGATGCGCGAGTCGACCAATTGCGGGATGGTGAGTTCGTTGTACTTGCCGTATTTCCAGATTTTGGGATTGCTGCCCTGGACCTTTGCGCCCTCTTCGACGCCGGCGGCGAGAGCTTTGAGGACTGTCTCGTCCCAGTCCTTGACCCAACCAGCGGGGCGTTCACGCAGGATGCGCTCGAGGACGGCGGGGGCCATTTGGGTCGAGTATTCCGCGCCTTTCTTTGACGCCCGGGAGGCGATGGTTTTGCGCAGTTCCTGGTAGAGCATCGCGACGACGAGCGGGGCGGCAGCCTCCTTATCCATCTGGCCGTCCCAGGAACGGAGCACTTCGACGGCTCCGCTGAGCGCGGGGTTACTGGCTTTGCGTTTGTCATAAGCGGCGACGGCGAGTTGGGCGAGGAAATGAGAGAACGCCGAGTAGACGTCCTTCTGGATAACGAGCATATCCTCGGGTTTCCATTTCGGGCGCGAGGCGAGCCGCTGGTGGATCTGGTGGGCGCGGTAATAAGCGGCGAAGTCGCCGTTCACACGGTAGGGGAAGCCGGGGGGAAAGGGGTTCTGGTTGGCGGTGACGATGTAGCCGGACGGCGGATTGAACGAGGACGGCAACTCCTCGTAGGGGATGAAGCCCTGCCACTCGAAGCCACCGGAGGCGCCATCGAGCGGCGTGTCGCCCTCGTAGTTGCGGATGGGCAGGCGTCCAATGGCGTGGTAACCGATGTTGCCGTCGACGTCGGCATAGACGAGGTTGGAGCCGGGGCCGGGCAGGCGCTTCAGGGCGGCGTTGAAGTCGTCCCAATTGCGGGCACGGTCGAGGTCGAGGAATGGGAACTGGAATCCACCTTCCTCGGCGGCTATCCAGCGGAGTGAGTAGAACTGATTGGCGGCGTCGAGGAAAATCGGGCCGTGGCGGGTGACCCACGTCGTAAAGATCTGGGGATTTTCGCCGCGAATGCGAATGATTTCCTGTTCGGGACGGGCCTGGAGGACTTTGCCTTCGAACAGATACTGGCCGTTCTGCGGATTGAACTGTTCGCGGTAGAGGTCCTGAACATCAAATTGAAGATTGGTGATGCCCCAGGCAATCCGGTCGTTGTGGCCGATGATGACGGCGGGTACGCCGGGCAGGGAGACGCCGGTGACGTTAAGGCCGGGGGCGGCGAGGTGGACCTGATACCAGGTGGAGGGGTTGGTGTATTCGAGGTGGGGGTCGTTGGCGAGAATGGGCTTGCCCGACACGGTGTGGGCGCCGGAGATGGCCCACGCGTTGGAGCCCGGGGATACTTCCTGGCCGGTGCGGATGGGGAACAGGAAGTCGACTTTGGCGGGGTCGCCGGTTTCGCGGAGCGTCTGTTTCTGAAGGTCGTAGCGCCAGGAGTTGGTGAGGCTGCGGAACATCTGAAGTCCGGCGAGAACGGAATCGGTGACGGACCAGGGCGCGGGGTCGTAACGGAGCAAGGCGAACTCGAGTCCGTAGCGGCCGCGGTGGGTTTCAAGGTAATGATTGACGCCGCGGGCGTAGGCGGCGAAGACGGCGCGGTCGGCATCGGGCATGGTGCGCACGTGGGACTCGGCGATGCGGCGCATGCGGAGTCGGCGGGCTTCGATGTCGCGGTCAAGGGCGGCGCGGCCGACGATTTCCGAGAGTTCGCCGGCGGCGAGGCGGCGGAGGGCATCCATCTGCCACATGCGGTCCTGCGCGGTGACGTAGCCCTGGAGGAAGACGGCATCCTCGGCGGATTTGGCGAGGATATGAGGAACACCCAGCGAATCGCGGGCGACGGACGCTTCGGCGGCGATGGGGGCGGTGATGGCGCCGGAGGTTTCGGGCATGGGCCGCCAGGCGAACCACCAGGCGGCGAAGAGAAACAGGATCAATAAAACCGCTATGCTCAGATTGAGGAACTTAAGAACGCGGTTGCTGGACACTGTTTCAAGTCTAGCCCAGGCCGCCGTTCCCACCCTGAATGGCTTATCGCCTTCTTATTCTGATTGCAATCGTGGCTTTGAACGCGTTTTTCGCAGCGTCGGAAGTCGCGCTGGTGTCGGTGCGGCGGTCGCGATTGCGGGCCCTGGCCGAGCGCGGATGGTCGTCGGCGCAGACGGCGCTTTTTCTGCTCGACAAGCCGGAGCGGCTGTTGTCGGTGACGCAATTCGGCGTTACGCTGACGAGCCTCGGGCTGGGCTGGGCGGGCGAGGAGACGCTGTTCGCGCTGGTGGCCGAGATGCTGCATCCGGTGATGACGCCGGCAACGGAAGGATTTCTCAGGGGAGTGGCGCTGTCGGTTGCGTTTCTGGGCATCAGCTACGCGCACATCATCGCCGGCGAAGTGGTGCCGAAGAATCTGGCGATTGCGAAGGCGGACCGCCTGGCGCTACTGGTTGCGCCGGTGCTGCTGGTGTTCTACCGGATTTCCGCGCCGTTTGTCTATACGATCGAGCGTTCGTCGCGGGCGGTCTCGCGGGCTTTGGGCTTGAAAGGCGACCTTCCGGGGGGTGGACATTCGGCGGAAGAGTTGAAGTTCATCATCCGGTCGAGCCACAAGGAAGGGCATCTCGAGCAGTTTGAAGAAGACGCGATCCGGAAACTGCTCGATTTGCAGGATTACGCGGCGCGGGAGATCATGGTGCCGCGCAACGAGATGGTCTCCTTGCCGGTGGACGCAAACCTCGACCAGGTGCTGCGGGTTTTCGAGGAGCACAAGTTCTCGCGGATTCCGGTGTACGAGGACAGCCCGGAGAACATCGTCGGCATTGTGCATTACAAGGACCTGACGCGGCTGTGGCTCGAGCGGAAATGGAACTGGGAGCGCAAGCGGCCGGAGCGTCCGTTCAAGCTGCAACGTTACCTGCGCAAGCCGCTGGTGGTTCCGGAGACGAAAGACCTGGCGCAACTGCTGGCGCGATTCCGCGACGCGCACACGCATCTGGCGCTGGTAGTGGACGAGTTCGGCACGATTGCGGGGCTGGTGACGCTCGAGGACGTGCTCGAACAGGTGTTCGGCGAGATTGCCGACGAGCACGACGTGGAGCGTCCGGCGCAACCGGCGGAACCGGGCCTGCTGGAGGTGGAAGGCACGATCCCGATCCGCGACCTGGAGACGCAGCACTCGATCGAATTGCCGGCCGAGGCGGGTTACCAGACGCTGGCGGGATTCCTGATGTTCCGGCTGGGACACATTCCGAAAGAAGGCGAGTGCGTGTCGGACTTCGGGCACCGGTTCACGGTGAAGCGGATGGAGCGCAACCGGATTGACCGTGTGGCCATCGAAAAAATAGAGGCCGCCGGGATTGTTCCCACGGTTGAGTCAAAATAGAGGCATGATTCCCGCCGCTCCGGGCACGGGTGTCGACCGTCTGTTCGAGTACTCGGTGCTCGGCATGGTGACGTGCGGCTACCTGGCGGTGGCCGGGTCGGGCTACCTGGACTGGCCGACGGTGCTGCTGACGGCCGGGGCGCTGCTGCTGAGGACGCTGATCTCGTTGGGGATGCTGCCGCTGCGTCCGTCGCCGGTGGGCGTGAACCTGATCACGGTCGCCTACATCGCGTTTTATCCGATCGACTACGTATTCCTTTCGCGGGAGTTTCTGCCGGCGACGGTGCACCTGATCTTTTTCCTGGCGATCACCAAGGTGCTCACGGCGTCGACCGACCGCGATTTCGCGTATCTGAAGGTGGTCGCGTTCCTGGAGTTGATGGCGGCTTGCCTGCTCAACGGGCGGCTGAATTTCTTCGTTTTTCTGATTCTGTTCCTGCTGTTCGCGGTGGGGACGTTCAGCGCCTCGGAGATCCGGCGCGCGGCGTCGCGGAAGGTGCGGGTGGCGCGCGGAGGCTATCGCGGATTGCAGCCGAGGCTGGCGGCGCTGGGGATTACGACCACGGTGGGCGTGCTGGCGATGACCGCCGGGTTGTTCTTCTTCCTGCCGCGGACGGCGCGCGCGGCGTTCCGGCACCTGATACCGGAGCGCTATCACCTGGCGGGATTCTCAAACGAAGTGACGCTCGGGCAGTTGGGCGAAATCAAGACGCAGTCAACGCCCGTGATGCACGTGCGGTTTCTGAACGGAACGGAGCGGAACCTGAAGTGGCGCGGCACGGCGCTGTCGCACTTCGACGGACGGCGCTGGTTCAACGATCCGAGCCAGAACTTCGAAACCATCCGTCCGGAGCCGAGCGGGCTGATGCGATTGATCGACGACGAGCGGCGTCCGCCGGCGACGGTGAAGCGGATGCTGTACGAGGTACAAGAAAAGGACTTCGGCTCGGACACGCTGTTTTTCGCCGGTATTCCCGAGTTTTTGCGGCTGAACGCGCCGGTGATCCGGGGTCCGTCGGGGTCGGGGCTGAGGGCGCCGTTCGGGATTAGCGGGACGCTGACCTACATTGCGCACGTGTATCTCGAACCGGAAGAGCCCGCAGGCGTGATTGTGACGCCGCTGGCGGCTGGGCAGAGGGCGGAGTTTCTCGCGCTGCCCCCGCTCGATCCACGGATCGCCGAACTGGCGCGGCAGGTGACGGCGAAGGATCGCGATCCGGAGCGGCGGGCCAAGGATTTGGAACGGTATCTGAGCACGCAGTACGGCTACACGCTGAAGCTGTTGCCGGGCGAGGTTCACGACCCGCTGGCGCACTTCCTGTTCGAGCGCAGGAAGGGGCACTGCGAGTATTTCGCGTCGGCGATGGCGGTGATGCTGCGGACGCTGGATATTCCGTCGCGCGTGGTAACGGGCTTTCAGAGCGGAGTCTTCAATCCCATCAGCGGTCTCCAACTGATCCGGACCTCGGACGCGCACAGTTGGGTGGAGGCGTACCTGCCGAACCGGGGATGGACGACCTTCGACCCGACGCCCGCGGACACGACCGGCGGCGGATTGGCCATCATGAGCCGGTTCAGCCTATTCCTCGACGCCGCGGAGACGTTCTGGCAGGACTGGGTGGTGAACTACGATCTCGATCATCAGTTGCAACTGGCGAGCAAGATGCAGGATTCGCGGCGGAGTTCGCACTGGTGGGAGTCGTTGCTCGCAACGCTGAAAGACTGGCGGGCGCGCGCGACGGCGTTTCTGAAACAGTATGGCGCGGGGATGGCGGCGGTGCTGGTGACGCTGGCGTTGCTGGTGTTCTACGGTCCGGTGATGGTGAAATCGTGGCGGACGCGGCAGCGAATCCGGCGGGTGCAGCGGGGACAGGTGGACGCAACCGATGCGACGCTGCTGTATGAACGGATGCTGCGCAACCTGGAGCGGCGCGGCACCGGGTACGAGAAGCAGGCGTGGGTGACGGCGGCGGAGTACGCGCGGTCGCTGCCGGCGACGCCGCTCACGCCGGTGGTCGAAGAACTGACCGACGCTTATCAGCAGCTTCGATACGGGGGGCGGCGCGAGGCTGCGCCGAAGATGCTGGCGCTGCTCGAGCAGCTAGAGAAGATGTAGCGCGGCGCGTTTGCGCATCATGGATTCAAACGATGCGCGGGGCAGGTCGATTTTCTTGCGCATCTCCGGATCGCGAATGAGCTTGCGCGCGGAATTCGACATCCCGGCTACGGCCTGTTCGAACTCGCGGCGTCCGGCGGTTTGCATTCCGGCGATAGCGCGGTAGTAACCCTGCTGCCCTTCGATCTTGCGGCAGCCGGTGACGAGGGCTTCGAGCACTTCGGCGCGCTCGTCAAGTTGGATGACGCGGGCGCCCCAATCATCGAGGAACGGCGGGAGGGGAAGCAGCGTCGCGGCGGAGCGGCGGAGCGCCTTGACGCCGCGGAGCGGGTAATGGCGGTGGCCCTCGGCGGACATGCCGGTCTGCTGATACATGCGGACGGCGCGGGCGAAGCGTCCACGCTCGCTCAGTTGGGCGCGGACGGCGTGAGCGGCGGCGCCGCGCCAGAAACTCATGCCCTGGGTGAGGTCGCCGCGGTTGTGGGCCATGGACATGGCCACGAGGAGCAGGTCGATTTCGGCGCCGGGTTCGCGGGCCAGAGTCTCGAAAACGGCCTCTTCGCGGGCGATTTCGTCCTCGATGTTGGCGCGGGCTTCGTCGGCGGCATCGGCGAGGTTGAGTTCGAGGAAGCGGCCAAGCGCGCCGGCGATGGCGCTCCAGTGTTCGCCGTTGTGGCCGGAGACGCCGCGGACTTCGCGCCGCGAGACTTCGGACTGGCTCCAGCGGCGAGCCTGGATGGCGAGGCGCAGCATGGGGCGGAGAACCTCGGGGTCCCGGGATTCGAGCCACGTCAAGCCGCGGATTTTCGAGTCGACGTCGGTAGGGACGAAGGTGGCGACGGTGGCATGGTGGGCGGCGAGGCAGAGGGCGAAGTAGTCCTGCAACTGCTCCTCGCGCGAGAGGCGGTCAGAGAGGATGTTCCGCCAGTTGGCGAGAATCTGGAGGTAGTCTCCGCAGTCGATGAGGCGGGCGCCGTTGGCGGGCGGCAGGAGCGGGGAGAGGAAGGGAGCGGTGCTCCAAACCTGCGAGACGAGGGTTTCGGGGCCGATCCAGGCGGCCCAGGCGGGCGGCTCCACTAACCCCGCCGGAGCGCGACGGTGCCGCAGTCGACGACGATCGTTTCGCCGGTAATGGCGGTGGCGTCGACGGCGAGAAACAGGGCCACCTTGGCGACTTCCTCGACGGTGGCGATGCGCTTGAGCGGGCTCATCTGTTCCCCGGCTTTGAAGGCCTCTTCGGGCCAGCCGGCAAAGCGGGTGCGAACGAATCCCGGAGCGACGGCATTAACGCGAACATCGGGCGCCATGACGCGGGCGAACGACTTGGTCATGCTGATGACACCGGCTTTGGAAGCGGCGTAGGCGATGCTGCTGCCTTCACCGGTGAAAGGCGCGATGGAAGCGATGTTGACAATGGAGGAACCGGGCTGGCGGCGGAGAGGGCCGGCGGCGGCGCGGCTACAGTAGAACGTGCCGCGGAGGTTGGTGTCGAGGGTACGGTCCCATATTTCATCGGTAAGTTCGTCGAGCAGGTGGTGGGGCGTCCGCTTGCTCCATCCGGCGTTGTTGACGAGGACATCGAGGCGGCCCCATTTCGAAAGAGCGGCGTCGATGAGGGCCTGAGCCTCGGATTGACGGGCGACGTTGGCCTGTACGGCTATGGCTTCGGGCAGGGACGAGGCTACGGCTTCGGCTTCCTCTTTAGAGGCGCTGTAGTTGACCACCACGCGGGCGCCCTGCGCGGCGAAGAATTCGGCGATGCCGCGGCCGACGCCCGTGCCGCCTCCGGTGACGATCACCACCCGGTTTTCAAGCTTCACCTTTTCAGTTTAATCGCGTTCGGATTAATTGCCGGCAACCGAGGTTTCGAGGCGGGTGATTTGAACGAAGTCAGGCTGGTCCGAGGCGTCTTTGTAGTGGAACTCACGTTCGATGCGGCCGCGGTGTATGAGGAACACGCCGCCCATCTGGAACATGTCGGACTTGGTGGCCCAGATGCCGCGGCGTTTGAGGATGACCTGGTCGAAGCCGCGCCACCAGACGCGCGGGCCGAACAGTTCCATGAACGAGCCGCGTTTCAAACCGACGGCATGGTAGAGGAGGCGGTTGGGGTCGGCCACGCGGGGCAGGTCGTCGAGGCCGAATTGGGAAGTGAGGCGCTCGCCTTCGCGGGGGGTACCGAGGTGGGCGAGCACGATACGTGTGCCGGTGAATTCAATGCGGCGGCGCTCGCGGGCTAACTCGGCCAGCGCCTCGCGGCAGAACGGGCATCCGGCATGGCGCAAGGCCACCAGCAGGATGGGCCAGCGGAAGGACATTTCGCCCAACTGCTCGCCTTCTTCGGTGCGGGCGCGCTGCCAGACGGGTCCGTAGGCGTCGGGCTCCTCGCGGAACTGACGCCAGGCGCCGCGCAGGATGAGCGCGAAGGGAGCCCACCAGATGAGATCGTTGGTGAGAATGGTCACTCCGAACTGCCAGGGGAGTTGGCCGGTGAGGGCGGCTCCAAGGAAGCCGATGGGCCCCAGGATTTTTCCGATGAGTCCGGTGAAGGTGATGGGCCAGAAGAGAACCGGATCGATGGCGGCGAGGGCGTAGGCGATACCGTAGACGCCGACAATCATGCCGACACTCTGCCAGACGGCCGGATAATTTGGCGGGGCGATACCGGCCCATTGGAACAGGTCGAGCGGCCGGGCTACGACCCACGCCCCCCACGCGAGGTTATAGAGGGCGGCACAGAGGAGCACTTTGCGCATCCAGGGGGATTCCGGCTTCACGATGGTACGATGCGGCGGGATTGTGAGTGGATGGAAAATCATTTCGTTACTCCCGTTTACACGCCAACAGGCGTAGACTGGAGGCGTCATGTCCCCGTCGAGACGCGCATTCTTACTTGCTTCCGTTGCTGGTGTCGGCCTAAATGCCCAGCGCCGCCGAACCGGTTCACTCCGGTCTTTTGATTCGCGGATCCGGCCGGTGCTGGCTTCGCTCTCGCTCGAACAGAAGGTCGGGCAGATGACGCAGCCGGACCAGATGTTCTTGAAAAGCCTGGACGATATCGAGAAGTACCACGTGGGTTCGGTGCTCTCGGGCGGAGACTCGGATCCGAAATCGGGCAACGACCTGGTCTCCTGGACGGACATGTACGACCGCTGCCAGGAACGGGCGCTTCGGGCACCGGCGCGGATTCCGATCGTCTATGGCGTGGATGCCGTTCACGGGCACAACAACGTAATCGGGGCGACGGTGTTCCCGCACAATATCGGCCTCGGCTGTACGCGGAACGCGAAACTGGTGGAGCAGGCGTCGCGGATCACGGCCGAGGAGGTTCGGGCGACGGGGATCAACTGGGCTTTTGCGCCGTGCGTCGCGGTGCCTCAGGATGTCCGTTGGGGGCGGACCTATGAAGGTTACTCTTCCTCGGCGGCGATTGTGAAGGAACTGGGCGCGGCGGCGACGATGGGCTTGCAGCGGGGGCGGTTGGACGATCCGCTGGCGGTGCTCGCCTGCGCCAAGCACTATGTGGGCGACGGAGGGACGACTTTCGGCACGGGGACTTTGAAATCGCCGCGCTCGCAGGAGCGGTGGCCATTCGATCAAGGGGACACGCGGGTGGACGAGGCAACGCTGCGCTCGGTTCACCTGCAGGGCTACATCACGGCGATCGCGGCGGGTGTGGGCAGCATCATGCCGAGCTACAGCAGTTGGAACGGCGAGAAATGCTCCGGCTCGCACCGGCTGTTGACGGAGATTCTGAAAAACGAGCTTGGATTTGACGGCTTTCTGATTTCCGACTACAACGCGCTCGATCAGCTGCCGGGGGATCGCGCGGCGCAGATCGAGCGGTCGATCAACGCTGGGATGGATATGGCGATGGTTCCCGAGCGCTACGCCGAATTCCACACGACGCTGGTGGAGCTGGTGAGGCAGGGGCGCGTTCCGATGTCGCGCATCGACGACGCGGTGACGCGAATTCTACGGGCGAAGTTCGCCTTGGGGCTGATGGACGCCAAGCGGAATCACTTGGCGGACCGTAGCCTGCACCGCACGTTCGGCTCGGCGGAGCACCGGGCGGTGGCGCGGCAGTGTGTGCGGGAGTCGGTTGTGGTGCTGAAGAACGACGGTCACGTGCTGCCGCTGTCGAAATCGGGGAGCCTGGCGGTGGCGGGCGCGGCGGCGGACGATATCGGAATACAGTGCGGTGGTTGGACGATCACCTGGCAGGGCAAAGCTGGCGCGGTGACGACCGGCGGGACAACGATTCTCGCGGCGATGCGGCAGGCGGCGCCCGGCGTGACGTTCAGCGCCGACGGCAGCGCGACAAACGGGGCGAAGACGGCGGTGGTCGTGATCGGCGAGAAGCCGTACGCCGAGATGATGGGCGATCGCAGTAACCTGGATCTCGCCGCCGGGGATGTCGAACTGGTGAAGCGGGTGAAGGCGACGGGCGCGGCGGTGGTGGTGGTGCTGTTGAGCGGCAGACCGGTGGCGCTCGACAAGATCATGGACAGCGCGAACGCGATTGTTGCCGCCTGGCTGCCGGGGACCGAGGGCGCGGGAGTGGCCGATATTCTGTTCGGCGCTCACAAGGCGACGGGAAAGCTGTCGCACAACTGGCCGAATTCGCCTTATCAGCTCGGGCACGGGCTGGCGATCTAAATCGACTCGAGCGCGGCGCCGAGGCGCAGCACGACATCCTCGCGAGATGCGGGTCCGACAATCTGCATGCCGAGGGGGAGACCTTCGGCGCTCCTGCCGCATGGGATGGAGAGCGCGGGGAAGCCGAGCACGTTGATGCCGCGCATGAAGCGCGTACTGGCAAGGCGGACGTCTTCCTCGACGCCGCCGATCGCGATGCGGGTCTGGCCGATCATCGGCGCGGCAGTGGGCGTGGTGGGCGTTACCCAACAATCGACCTCGCTCCAGAGACGGTTGAACTCACGAACGTAGATCTTGCGCAGGCGCTGCGCCTGGACGTAGGCGGTGGCGGGGAGCAGTCGTCCTTGGGTGAAGAGGGCGAACACTTCGGGGCTGAACCACTCGGGATGCGCCAGATGTTTCTCGTAAGCCGCGGCGGCTTCAGCGAGCAGCAGGACGCGAGCGACGGCGTTCAACTCGTCGACGTCGGGAACGCGAACGGGGACGATGCGGGCTCCGGCGGATTCGGCACGAGCGAGGGCGGAGTCGATGGCGGCGGTGACGGCAGGGTCAACGCGCTCGAAGTAGAAATTCTCGGGGCGCCCGATGCGGAGTTGGGCGATGTCTCGGGCTTCGGGGTCGAGGTTCATACCGGCGAGGGCGTTCATGGTAACGGCGCAATCGGCGACGGTGGCGGCGAGCGGACCCATATGGTCGAGCGTGAAGCCCAACGGGAAGACGCCGCGCTTGGTGACGCGGCCGAAGGTGGGCTTGAGACCGGCGCAGCCGCAGAACGAAGCGGGAATACGGATGGAGCCTCCGGTGTCGGTGCCCATGGCCATGCTGACGATGCCGGCGGCGACAGCGGCTCCGGAACCGCCGCTCGAGCCTCCGGGGATGCGGCTGGTGTCGTGGGGATTGCGGACCGCGCCGAAGTGAGCGTTGTTCGAAGTGATGCCGTAGGCGCACTCGTGGAGTCCGGTCTTGCCGATAATGACGGCGCCCGCTGTTTCAAGGCGCGTGACCACGCCGGCATCGTAATCGGGGACGAAATTTTCGAAGGCTTTGGATCCGGCGGTGGTGCGGACGCCGCGGGTGAAGAAGAGGTCCTTGAGGGCGACGGGAATGCCGTGCAGGGGTCCGCGGTCGTGCCCGGCGGCGAGTTCCTGGTCGAGCGCGGCGGCGCGGCGGCGGGCGGGCTCGTCCATCAGGGTGAGGAACGCGTTGAGGCGCGGGTTGAGTTCTGCGGCGCCGGCGAGCGCGCGAGCCGTGAGATCGGCGGAGGAGACGCGGCGGGAGCGGAGGAGGCGGGCGTTTTCGAGGATCATCGGGCTTCGTCCTCGCCGGTGGGGAAGGGGACATCGTCGGTCATCTCGAGGCGGCCGGCGAGCGGGGCGAAGGCAGCATCGAGCGAATCGAGGGGCGCGAGCATGGCGGGGTCGGGCAGTTGGATATCCAAGGCAGCGGCGGCGGCGATCCAGTCTTTTTTCATCGGACTCCTATTCTACAATTGAGGCATTATGACGCCTGTCGAGAACCGTGCAGCCGCGCCGCTCACGCAACTGAGCGACGAAGAAAAGATGTTCCGCGATACCGTGCGCCGGTTTGCGCGCGAGCAGATCGGGCCGCACGTGCGGGAGATGGACGAGGCGGCGGTGTTCCGCAAAGACCTGCTGAAGCAGATTTTCGAAATGGGGCTGATGGGCATCGATGTCCCGGAGGCGTACGGCGGGCAGGGCGGGACATTCTTTCAGTCGATTCTGGCGATTGAAGAGATCGCGGCGGTGGATCCGTCGGCGGGTGTGATTGTGGATGTTCAGAACACGCTGTTCCACAACGCCATTCAGCGCTGGGGCACGGAGGATCAGAAGCGGCGCTACCTGCCGCTGACGTGCAGCGAGATGGCGGGCGCCTACGCATTGTCGGAGGCGGGGTCGGGGTCCGACGCCTTCGCGATGGCGACTCGGGCGCGGCTCGACGGCGATCACTGGATTGTAAACGGGCGCAAGCTGTGGATCACGAATGCGGGCGAGGCGGGGCTGTTCCTGCTGTTCGCCAACGCGAATCCGGAGGCGGGCTACAAGGGCATCACGTGTTTTTTGCTCGAGCGCAACACGCCGGGATTCACGGTGGGCAAAAAGGAAGACAAGCTCGGCATCCGAGCTTCGTCGACGTGCGAGTTGATTCTCGACGACGCGCGCATTCCGGCGGCGAACGTCATGGGCGAGGTGGGCAAGGGTTACAAGATCGCGATCGAGACGCTGAACGAAGGGCGGATCGGCATTGGGGCGCAGATGCTGGGCATCGCCCGGGCGGCGCTCGATCATTCCCTGGCTTACGCAAAACAGCGCAAGCAGTTCGGCAAGCCGATTTCGGAGTTTCAAGGCGTGCAGTTCGAACTGGCCGAGATGGCGACGATGGTGGAAACGACGCGCCTGCTCGTATACAACGCGGCTCGGTTGCGCGACGCAGGGCTTCCGTTTGTGACGGAGGCGGCGATGGCGAAGTATTACTCGTCGCAGGTGGCTGAGACCGTGGCTTCGAAAGCAGTGGAGATTTTCGGCGGAGTGGGCTTCACCAAGGATTATCCGGTGGAGAAGCTGTACCGCGACGCGAAGATCGGACGCATCTACGAAGGCACGAGCAACATGCAGCGGATGACGATCGCCAAGCAGATTCTCTAGCGAGAATGCTCAGAGCGAGTAAGTGTGGAAGACGTAAACGTAGTTGGGGTCGCGTCCCGGTGTCGTTTTGCGGAGGAACTCACCGTCGAACAGGCGGCCGTAACCGGCGCCGAGCGTGAAGTGGCGGTATTTGTAGGTGAGGAAGAGGTCGGCTTCCTGGCCGACGAAGCGTCCGGCGGCGCCTGACGCGGACTGGGCAATCAGCTTACCCGAGCCGTTGTAGAGTCCATCGCGCGCGGTGGCGAGCCAGGAGCTGTTGTACATGAGGTTAGCCGCCAGTCCGTTGCGGAGTGGGACGCGCGCGAGGCCCTTCACGTTGTGGAGATTGCGCCAGCCGAGCAGGTCCTCGTGGCCGAATTTGTCGTGATTGGCGGCGTAGAGCTGGTCGAAGGTGGACGAGTGGCGGGCATCGGAAGGGTTGGCGGTGCCGCTGGCGAATTTGTACTCGGCGAGCGCTTCGAAGGTTCGCGAGCCTCTTTGCCATTGCCGGGTGAGGGTGGAGGCCCAAGCCGCGGCGCTCTGGGCGGCGGGGCCGATGTGGCCGTTTTGCAGGGCGGCTTCGGCGACGAATTTCGCCCCGGCCCAAGCCGGTCCGGTGACGCGTGCGCCGTAGGTGTTGGTGCCGAGACGGTCGGTGCCGAGCGCGCGGGAGCCGCCGGTGTAACCGCCGGGGCGATTCTGATCGTGGCGCAGGTAGTAGAGTTCGACGGTGGCGGGTCCGAGGGCGTTGGGCAGAACGTTGTAGGTTCCCCAAACGCGGTCGCCCAACTCGGGGCGGTTGAACTCGCCGATGCGGACCTTGACGGCGGAGGTGAGCAGCACTTCAAAGCGGCCGAACGGGGTGCGCTCGAACAGGCGGAGATGGTCGTAGGTGCGGGAGAGGTTGATCCACTGAGACTCGCCGATGAGGCGGCCGTCTCCGTAAGCGAGGACGCGGCGCCCGGCGCTGAGGCCGAATCCGCTCTTGGCCTCGGGAAAGAGCTCGACGTAAGCCTCGTGCAGGTCCGCCGGATCGCGGGCGGTGTTGGGCGCGTTTTCGCCGTACCAAGGGGCGCGGCAATCCTGGAGCATGCCGCTGAACCGGATCCACGAGGCGGGACGGTAGGAGAGCCCGAAACGCATGCGGACAAGCCCGGTGTCGATATCAGGGTCGTGGCCGAAGGCGTTGGCGGAGCGGATTTCGTAGCGGGCGCGAAGCTCGGCGCTGATTTTGAGCCGGCCGCCGGTGGCGGTTTCGACATAGCCGGCGGCGGAGGCGGGCAGATCCCAATCCTGAGCCATGGCGCAACCGATGAGCGCGGCGACGGCCGTCAGTTTCACGTGAATCAATCTTCGATTTTAACGGGAAACTGATCCGGGTTATACTCGACGGAATGTTCGGCTTTATGCGCAGCCGCGGATGCGGGCGGCACTATTGCGGCGTGTGCAAGACGATCGGCAGCGAGTATGGCCACGCGCCCCGGATGCTGCTGAATCACGATATCGTCCTGGTGGCCGAGATCATGACGGCGCTGTCGCCGGAAAAGCCGGCCGATCCGGTGCTGGCGCGGCGCAACTGCCTGCGGCTGCCCAAGCGCGGGGAGGCGCCGGCGGCGCTGCGGTTTGCGGCGGCAACGACGGTGCTGCTGGCTGAGGCGAAGTTGCGGGATCACGCGGCGGACACGAGGTCGGCTGTGTGGCGCGGGTTGGGACGGTTGCTCAGGCCGCGTTACCGGCGCGCGGCGGAGGACCTCAGGAGTTTCGGCGTCGAGGTGGATAACATCGAGCAGGAACTGGCGACGCAGGCGGAAATCGAACGGCGTCCGGTGAGCCTCGATCAGCTTGCCGGGCCCACGGCGTCGGCCACGGCGGCGATCTGCGGCGCGGCGGCCGGTGTCGCGGGGCGAAGCGACGCAAAGGCGGCCTTGTCGAACTTCGGCGCGGCGTTCGGGCGGCTGGTCTATGTTCTGGACGCGTGGCACGATTTTGAACGGGATGCAGCCTCGGGTCAGTTCAACGCGTTGCGCGCGTTGTACGGGCGGGCGGAACGAAGCGCGGTGGACGAGGCTGCCGGCGAAGTGGAGCGTGCGATCGCCGCTCTTCCGATGGAGGCCGGGCGGCGGGAGAATCTGAGGTCGCGGCTGCAGGCGAATTTCACCTTTGCGATAGCGCCCGGGGAGGGAAAGAAGAAGATTTCGGACTGCCTGCCCGACTGCGCTCCGGACTGCTGCGATGGCTGTTGCGACAGTTGCTGTGATTGTGATTGCTGCTGCGACTGCGGCTCGTGCGATTGCGGCTGAGGAGATTTCATGACAAGACGTTTGGTGCTTGCGCTGTGGGCAGTGAGCGTGGCGGCATGGGCCGAGACCGGATTTCTCGACCGCGCCCTGGCGGTCGAAGGCACCGAGTACCGTTATCAGGTCTACGTTCCGCGTAGCTTCAACCGCACCGCGCGCTGGCCTGTGATTCTGGCGCTGCACGGCGGAGGCGAGTATGGCAGCGACGGAATGATCCAGACGCGCGGGGCGCTGGCGCGGGCGATCCGCGAACATCCGGACCGGATTCCGGCGATCGTGATTTTTCCCCAGGCGAAGGTCGACCACACTCCCGGATGGCAGGGGCAGGGAGGACGCGCTGCTCTGGCGGCGGTGGATCGGGCGATCGAAGAATTCAACGGCGATCCATCGCGGGTCTACCTGACGGGCTATTCGGCGGGCGGCAACGGGACGTGGTACCTGGCTGCGCATCACCCCGAGAAGTTCGCCGCAGTAGTGGCGATCTGCGGGTTTGTGGACCAGTTCACGGGCAAAACGAGCGGCGTCCCCTACCCGGCCGTGCTCCCGGGCGCTGATCCTTACACGGCTGTGGCCGGCCGCGTGGCCAAGCTTCCGATCTGGATTTTCCACGGGGACGCGGATCGCAACGTTTCAGTGGACGAATCGCGCCGGATGTTCGCGGCTCTCAAGGCGGCGGGCGCGAACGTGCAGTATACGGAACTGCCGGGCGTGGACCACAATGCGTGGGATCCGGCGTATAGCCGTGCCGACCTGTTTCAGTGGCTGTTTCAACAGCGGCGGCCGCCGGCTTCCCGAACGGGCGGCTAGCGGATAGAGACGGTGACGCCGGCCTGGCTCGATTTGGTGCCGACCTTGATGACGATGGGCGCGGGGCCTCCGGACACTCCGTCGGGCAGCCGCAGGTTGATCTGCATGCCGCCGGCGACGATGCCGGGTGCGGCGCCGGCATAGAGAACCTGCGCGGGCAGCCCGCCCACCGTGACCGACACCGGGGCTTTGGGCTTGGGAAGCGTATCGAGGGCGATCTTGCCGTTCACGCCGCCGGGAGTGGTTTCTCCCTCTCCGGTTGCGTAGAGAATCACGACCGAGCCGGGCAAGGCCGGATTTGCGTCGCTATTCAGCGTGTAGTCCTGGTTGAGTATCGCGCCGGGTCCGCGGCCTGAAGCATTCGCGGTGTACACGCCGGGCGCCGCGTCGGTGACGTTGGCGGTGGACGCTTCAGAGGCCACGCCCTGATACTCGACCTGAAGGCGCGTCGAGGTGTTGCCGGCCACCTCGTAGGGCACAATGGCCGAAGTCTGCCGGTCCGAGACGTAGATGATAGGCGCGGGGATGCCGTCAAACAGCACGCGAGTGCGGGCGAGCGTGGTGGACACAAAACCGTCCGCTGTGGTGGTGCCGGTGACGAGCGTCTGGGGTCCGAGTCCCGTGCCGAAGATAGTGACGATTTCACCCGGCGACAGAGCCGTGAGAGCGTAGCTTGCGCTGTTGACGACGGCGGTGATGGAAGGCGGCGCGGTGGGAGTGCCCTGACCGACGCCGAGCGAATAAGGGCGGGACGAAGTGGCGCCGGTGGAGTCCGAAACCTGGATCATGAAGGTATACACTCCAGCGGTGGACGGAGTGCCGCTGAGCGTGCCGGAGGTGTTGAGAACGAGCCCGTCGGGGATTCCGCTCTGCGGCGCGGACCACGAGTAAGGAGGAGTCCCTCCGCCGGCCTGGAACGAGACCTGATACGGGACGCCCGCGGTGGCCGAGGGCAGCGGGGAAAGCGTCGAGATGCTGAGACCGGAAGGTGCGCCGACCACGAGTGTCAATGCGGCGCTGGCGCTGGCGCCGGCAGCATCGGTGAGGTCGACCGTAAAGGGGAACACGCCGGCTATGGCGGGGATTCCGCTGAGCACTCCGGGCGAGGTCAACGCCATGCCGGCGGGAAGGCCGCCGGACCGCGCGGACCAGGAGTAGGGCGGTGTTCCGCCGGTAGCCGAGAGTGGCTGTGAATAAGCCGTGCCGGCGACGGCCGGAGGCAGCGAGGTTGTGGCGACGGCGAGGGCCGGGATGCCGGTTACCGAGAGCGAAAGCGGCTTGGTCACGCTGGCGCCGGCGGAGTCGTTCATCTGGACGGTAAAGCTGTATTGGCCGATGGAGCGCGGAGTGCCGGTCAGGACGCCGGAAGGAGTGAGCGTAATGCCGGGCGGCAGCGAGCCATCGGTCACGGCGAAATTGTAAGGCGGCGTGCCGCCCACGCCGAGCAGCGCCTGCGAGTAAGGTGAGTTGACCGTGGCGTCGGGCAGCGAACTGGTGGCGATGGCGGCGTTGCCGGCGGCCACGGTGATGGTGAACGATTTCGTTGCGCTGGCCTGGGTGGTGTCGGCGACCCGGATAATGAACGTGAAATTACCCGAGGCGACGGGAGTTCCCGAGATGGTGCCGCCGCTTGAGAGCGTCAAGCCGCCGGGGAGGGTTCCCGAGGCGAGCGTGAACGAATACGGAGCAGCGCCTCCGGTGGCCGTTACGGTTTGCAGGTAGGGCGAGCCCGCGACTCCGGAAAGCAGCGTTGCGGTGGTGATGGTCAACGCGGCCGGCGCGAGCACGGTGAGCGTGTAGGTTTGCGACGCCGACTTGGATTGCGTATCGCGGACGGTGACCGTGAAGTTGGCGGTTCCGACGCTGACCGGGGTGCCCGAGATGACGCCGGCGGTTGAAAGAGACAGGCCGGGGGGCAGCGAGCCGGAGGTGAGGGCGAAGGTGTAGGGTTGCGCTCCGCCGACCGCGTCCAGGTTCTGCGAATACGGGCTTCCCACCGTTCCGACAGGCAGGGGCGAGAGCGTCGAAATCATGAGCCCGGCGCTATTGATGACGATGTTGAACGAGGCGGCGGTGACCAGGCCCACACTGTCGCTGAGCGTCACGATGAAGCCGAAATTGCCGGGCGCCGTGGGGGTTCCCGAAATGGTTCCGTCGGTGCCGAGCGTGAGCCCGCTGGGCAGTTGTCCGGAAGAGATGCCGAACTTATAGGGCGCCACGCCGCCGGTAGCGGCGAGCGCAGCCGAATAGGCGGTGCCGACCTGGCCTGGGGCAAGGGTGGCCGCCGTGATGAGGAGCGGAGCGGCGGTCATCGAGACGGTGAAGTTCTGGGTCGCGCTCACACTGCGGCTGTCGGTGACCTGAATGACGAAAGTGAACGAACCGGGCGCAGTCGGAGTGCCGGCGAGGATTCCGGCGGCGCTCAGCGTGACGCCGTTGGGCGCAAAGCCGGTGACGATGGAGAACGAGTATGGCGCGATGCCGCCGGTGGCATTGATGGTCTGGCTGTAAGCCGTGCCGACGGTCCCGCCGGGCAGTGAGTTGTTGGTGATGGCGAGGCCCGCGGGGTTGACGACCAGCGTGAAGGTCTTCGAGACCGGTACGGAACCCGAGTCGGCGAAGGTCAGCGTGAGGTTGAAGGTTCCGGGCGCCGTGGGGGTTCCGCTCAAAGAGGTCGCGTCAAAGGACAGGCCCGCCGGGGGGGTATCAGTGGTGGTGAACTTAATGCCGGTGCCCGTTCCGCCGGTGGCGGCGAAGGTGGTGCGGTACGGCACTCCGACGGTAGCGTTCGGAAGCGTCGCCGGAGTAGTGACGACGATAGGCGTGCCGTTGATCTTGAGGGCGAACTGCTTGGTGGCGCTCTGGCCGGTGCCGGTATCGTTCACCGTCACGCTGAAACTCGATGTGGCCGCTAGGGTCGGCGTGCCTGCGAGCACACCGCTGCTGCTCAGTTGGAAACCGGTGGGGAGCGTGCTGCCCGGGGCGAGACTGAACGTGAACTGACCGGTGCCGCCGCTGGCCGCAAAGGTAACGGCATAAGCCTGTCCCACGCTGGCGTCGGGCAGGTTGGGGGCGGTGGTGATGGACGGCGGACCCGGGGCGATGTTGACGACGAAGGCTTTGGCCGCTGTTGCGCCGAGGCTGTCGGTGGCCTGAAGGGCGAAGTTATACGTGCCGCTCTGAGTGGGAGTGCCGGTGAGCACGCCGGCGGTGCTCAGGGTGAGGCCGGGTGGAACGGCGCCCCCGGCGGTGGTGAACGTGTAGGGTGCGGTCCCGTTAGCGGTCGCGAAAATCTGTGAGTAGACCGTGCCCACCGTTCCGTTCGGCAGCGGGGAAGTGGTGGTGATGGTGAACGGTAGAACGACGTTCACGATGAGGTTCATCCTCTTGACGACGATGTTCTGCGGGACGGCGCTGTCAAACACCGTCACGGTGAAGGTAAATGTGCCGGGAACGGTACCGGTGCCGGACAGCACGCCGCTCGAACTCAACCGGAATCCCGCGGGCAGATCGCCTGAAAAGAAGGTGAGAGGCGGGGTGCCACCGGTGGCGGCGATGGTGGTCGTGTAGGGGGCGTTCATCGGCGCCGGGGGCACACTGGTGGTGGTGATCACCAGGGGCGCGGCCGAGACGCCGATGACGAAGTTCCGCGTGCTGGTTTTGCCGGCTGAATCGGTGACGCGGACGGTGAACTCGTTATTGATGGCGGTAGCCTTCGGCGTACCGGAGATGACGCCGGAAGGACTAAGTGAAAGCCCCGGCGGCAGGCTGCCGTCGCTGAGCACGAAGCTATAGGGAGGCGCGCCTCCACTGGCCGAGAAACTCGCCGAGTAGGGCGTGCCGACGAGACCGTCCGGCAGCGACGGAGTGGTGATGATGGGTATCGAAGCGGAAGGGTTGATGGTCAGGCTGAGCGTGGCTTGGGCAACCAAACCGGCAGCATCCACGGCTTGAACACTGAAGCTGACGCTGGTGGCATTCCGCGGGGTTCCGATGATTTTGCCGGTCGGGTCGAGAATCATCCCGAGCACAACGGGCGGTCCTCCGGAGAATGAGTAGGGCGGCGTACCGCCGGTGACCTGCAGTTGCTGCGAATAAGCGACCCCGACGGTGGCGGCGGGCAGACTGGTGGTGCTGAAGATGAAGTTCGCGATACGGATTGTGACCGTGCCATTGGTGATCACGGGCGGGTTGGCGCCGTCCTGAATCTGCACCTTGATGGAGAATGTGCCGGGAGTGGAGGGCGTGCCGTTCACGACCGGCGCAAAGGCCATTCCACCCGCGGAATTCAGTCCGCCGGGAAGTCCGGAAACGGACCACGTGTAAGGAAGAGTGCCGCCTGAAGCGCGCAGGTTATCGAAGTAATCCTGGCCGACGTTGCCGTCGGACAACGAACTTTGGAACTTGATGGGCGAACTCGCGGGCAAGGTTCCGACCTGGAACAGCACGTCGCGATTCCCGGTCACGCCGTTGGCGTCGGTGGCTGAAATCGTAACCGGGAAGTTCTGCAGACCCGCCGATGGTGTTCCGGTAATGACGCCGGTGGAACTCAGCGAGAGGCCGGGCGGCACTCCCGGAAAGGCGGAAAACGTGTAAGGCGCGGCTCCGCCGGTCACCGTAAACGAGAAATTGTACGGAGTTCCGACCGTGCCCTGCGGCGGGTTGCCACCGATGGAGACGGCGGCGTAGGCTGGCAGGGCGGCGCTCAGGAGCGCGATGGCGCCCCCAAGCAGAAATGATGTAAATCTGGGCAGTGACAAGGGGTATTCTTCCTGACATCACCGCGGATACAACGGCCTCCGAGCCATCCTGAGTGACGGTTTTGACAGGTACAGAATACCAACTAATCTTTGATATAACCTCCGCTGATAGTACTAATAAGTGCCCAAACTTAGTTCTTATTTTGGAGCCAGGATCTTAGTACTTTCGTCATGCGCGGGTTATTGCGAATAGGCCGCTTCGTTGAAGCGTTTCTTCTCGTCTTCACGCTCCAGATAGGGGATTCCTTTCTCCATCCACTCCGGCGCGGGCGCGCCTTTCAGGAAGTGGTCGAAGAACTGTTGCATCCGAACGGCGTAGTCTTTTTGGTTATAGCGGCGGCGCAGGCCGTGCTTTTCTCCGTTGTAGTTGAACAGATAGGCTTCCTTGCCGTTGCGGCGCAGGGACAGGAAGAATTCGATGCCCTGGTACCACGGCACGGCGTCGTCATCGTCGTCGTGGAGGATGAGAACGGGCGTGGTGACGTGGTTGGCGCGGAAGATGGCTGAGTTCTCGATGAAATCGAGCGGATTTTGCCAGAGCGTTCCGCCGATGCGGCTCTGAGTTTTCTCGTACTGAAACTGGCGTGGGAGTCCGGTGCCCCAGCGGATGCCGTTATAAGCGCTGGTCATATTGCCGACAGGCGCTCCGGCTTCGGCGGCGCGGAAGCGGTTGGTGCGAGTGAGCATGTAGGCAATCTGGTAACCCCCCCAGCTGTGTCCCTGAATCCCGATGGCGTTCTCGTCGACATAGCCGCGGTTGACGAGTTCCTGAATGGCGGGAAGGACGCACTTGAGCGCGCTTTGTCCCGGCGAACCGATGGTGTAGACGATGTCGGGAGTTAGAACGAGGTAGCCGTTTGAAACATAGTAGGAAAAGTTGATGGTGTGTCCGGGTTGCGGGCGGACGAACTGATGGACACCTTGCGACAGCCGCTCGTAGATATAGACGAGCAGGGGGTACTTCTTCTTGGGATCGAAGTTTTCAGGCTTGTAAAGGGCGGCCTGCAGCGGCACGCCGTCGCCGTTTTTGAACCACATCAGTTCGCTCGAGCCCCAGAGGATGTTTTGTTTTTGGGGGTTGGCGACAGTCACCTGTTTCATGGAACGGAAGGTGGAATCGGTGACGTGGAGGTTCGGCTCTTCGTTGAAGGTGGTGGCTGAAAGCAGAACGACGTCGGCGTTTCTCGCTTTGCCCATGAGGCGGTAGCTCCTGGGACCCCACAACAGGCGTTCGGTGGAGGGCGAAGCGCCGAGGTCGGAGAGGCGGAAGATGCCGGTTTCGCGGGTTTCCTGATGCTCGCCGCGGAGGTAGACGGGCTTGGCGGGGTCGAGGCCGCGCTCATCATCGTCGCCTTCTTCCGAGGCTGGAGCGTTGCCGCCGCCTCCGCCGAATGCGGCACCGCCGCCGCGACCGTCGAGACGCGTCACACGGAACTGGATGTTGCTTTCGCGACCCTTGGTGAGCCGGCGCGAGGTCTTGCCGTCAGCGGAGACGTACCAGACGTCGAACATGTCGTAGAGCAGCACGCCTTGTCCATCGCGCGTCCAACCGCCGTTTCCGTACGAGGGAGGCTCGGAGGGCGAGTCGTGCTGTTCGTTCTGGAATTTGGGTCCGAGGGCGGTGGTGAGGTTGGTCATGACGCCATCCGGAATCCGGACGCTCCACCAATCGCCCTTTTTGAAAACGAGAACGGCGTTGCCTTTGGGCGACCACAGGGCTGCGCCGCGATATTGCTCGATGAGCGGAGTGCGGGCGCCGGTGTCGTTGTCGACCAGATAGAGGTCGGCGTAGTTGCCGTCGTAATCCACCATCGAACGGTACTTGCGGTCGTCGCTGCCGATGGCGAGTTTGCCGTTGTCCGAAGGCGCAAGGACGGCGAGCGAGGGGTCAGCGACCTGTAGGAGCTTGTGTTCGGCGATGTTGTAGACGGCGCGGTAAGTACGGGTGCGGTCCTGGGCGGCGCGGACTTTCTGCATGGGCTGAACGTAGTCGTCCTTCCAGTGCCAGAGGTCGGCGAGCACGCGTTCCTCGTCGGCGGCGGGCGCCGGGGCAGGCGGGCGGGAGGCGCGCTCGAGCGCGGCGGCGGTCATCGAAGGCAGGTAGATGCGCGAGCCGTCCCAGGAGAAGGCTGCCTGGCCGCGGTCGGCGAGGACGAAACCGTCCTTCAGGCCGGCGGAGGGGAGTTCGACGGCGGCATTTGTCTTACGGTCCCACCAGTATGCTTTGAAGGTCTTCGATTCACCGCGATTGCTGAGAAACACAAGCTGGCGCTGCAGGCGGTCGAAGACGGGGGAGGTGTACTTGCCCTTGCCGGCGGCGAGGGGGAGGGGAGGCGCGTTGTCGCCGGGCGTCACGGCAAACACGCCGTTGTTCTCGTCTTTGCGCGCGGCGACGGCGTATACCAGGGTTTTGCCGTCCTTGGCGAAGGCGTAGTCGCTGACATCCTCGAAACCGCGCTCGACGCCGGTGTCGAGGGCGCGGAGGATCAGGTCGCTGCCGAACTCGGCGCGGTTGGCGCCGGGGGTCGCACCGCCTCGGCGCTGATCTTCTTCATCGCTGTTGGCGGGTTTCGCTTCGGCGGGTTGAGCGGCGGGCGTTTTCGGACCCTTCTTGAAAGCGAGCCAGGGACCGCCGTTTTCGGGGACCTGGACGCTGGCGACATCGTCAAAGCGGGTCTCCTGGCCGGACTTGAGGTTGACGACGAGCAAGCCGTTCTTGCCGCGGCGGTCCTTTTTAGGCGGGTAGGTGGTAGCGGCGACAAAGGCGTTGTCCGAGGTGAACGCAATGCGGATGGTGCGGGGCGGAGGAGGCGTATCGGGATTTTCGAGGTTGTCGGGTTCGGGCGTGAGCGGGATGGCGCCCGCGGCATAGCGCTTTTCGTCGCCGGTGGCCAGATTGCGGACGACGAGTTCGCCATCGCCGTCCTGAGGGAACAGGCCATATGCGAGGAACTTGCCGTCGCGGGAAAGCACCTGTGGGGCAATGGACTTCCATGAATCGTAATCAGAATGGCGCAACGGCCTCTTCGCCGCCTGGCCGAAAAGGCTGATGCCGCTGAGCAGGACTAACAAGACGCGCATAGTTTCAGCCATTATAAGCGCCGAAAAATAATTCCATCCGGACAGCCCGGGCAGACATCGAGATCAGTACTGCGATGATTATGCGACCGCTGGTTCTCGTCTGGCTGCTAGCTGCCACTTCGCTGGCTTGTTTGGGTGACGAGCCATCGAGCGCGCCGGCGCCGCCAAATTCGGCGCCGGCGCCGTTGACGTCGAGTGAGCGGTGGCACCTGTACTTGCGGCAGTCCTATCTGAGCCCCGGGGCATTCTTTGCCTCAGCGGGACCCGCCCTGGGGGCGCAGATGAACAATGAGCCGCCGCAATGGGGCCAGGGGATGGCGGGCTATAGCCGCCGCCTGGCGGACCGGTTCGGACGGTTGACGCTCCAGAACTCGTTCGAGGCTGCGGGAGCCGCCGCGCTGGGGCACGAGGTGCGCTACATTCGATCGCAGAAGAAGGGCTTTCTGCCGCGCGCCGGTTACGCGCTGGCGATGGGCGTGATGACCTATGACCGGAACGGGAACCTAGCCCCGCATTATGCGCGGCTGGGAGGCTCGGTCGGGGCTCAGTTCATTGGGAATCTCTGGATGCCGGATGGATACCGCAATCCGGGGCGGGCGCTCCGCGGAGCGGGCATGGAAGTCGGCATTCGCTCCTTCTTCAACCTGTTCAACGAATTCGGCCCGGAACTGAAGCGGGTTTTCCGCAAGTAGGAATCAGCCCTCGAGCCGGTAGCGGCTTTCGGCCACCCGGTAGAGCCTGCGCCACACGAGGCGATTGATCAGCACCACTACGCTCGCCATGACGATGGTCGAGAGCAGCAGGATGTCGAACCGTCCGGCGTCGGTGGCGCTGCTGATTTGCGCTCCGAGCCCGTCCACTGTAAAGATCCGGCCTTTCAGGTGGAAGTACTCAGCGACGATGCTCGCGTTCCACGCGCCGCCCGAGGCGGTGATGAGTCCGGTGACGAGATAGGGGAAGATGCCGGGCAGGATAACGGTGCGCCAGCGCTGTTTACGGCCGAAACCGAACACGGTTCCGACTTCCTTGAACTCGCTCGGAATGGCGAGCGCGCCGGCAATCACGTTGAACAGGATGTACCACTGTGTTCCGAGCAGCATCAGGAGAATGGAGGCGACTCCCATGCCGCCGCCCATTTGAATCAAACCGAGCAGGAGGACAGGGAACAGGGCGGTTGCGGGCACGGAAGCGGCGATTTGAGCCAGAGGCTGCGCGATTCGGGCGAAGCGCGGATTGAAGCCGATGGCGACGCCGGCGGGAACCGTCCACGCGGCGGCGATGATCAAAGCGGCGTTGACGCGGCCGAACGTCCAGGCGGCGTGTTTCAACGTGGCGGCCCATTCGGCGCCGGAGATTCCGGACAGGAGCGCGACGGCGCGTTGCACGGCGATTCCCGCGGCTACCAGAATTGCCGCGGCGAACAGATAGGCGAGCACCGTGGCGGCGCGGCCGGAAGTTGAAGGCTGCGCCTCGCGTTTTGCGAACCGCACCTCAAACCACTCCGACACTCCTCGCAGGGCGGCGCCGAGCGCCGCGGCAATCCGGGAAGCGCGAAGCAGCTTCAGAACCGGGTTGTCGCCTTGAGCCATCGTCTCGACCTGTTCGAACTTGAACTTGTCAGACCAGGCGATCAAAGGGCGCCAGATGGCGAGGTCGATTAACACGATGATGGCGATCATCGCGGCCAATCCCCAGCAGATGGCGCCCATGGATCCGGCGCTGGCTGCGGTTTGCAGGTAAGATCCGAGGCCGGGAAGCCGGAAATCGCGGTTGCCGAGCACGAACATTTCGCAGGCCATCAGGAAGAACCAACCGCCCGCCACTGAAACCATGGAGTTCCACAAGAGGCCGATGACACCATAGGGCAGTTCCAACTGGAAGAACCGCTGCCACCGGCTGTAGCCGAAGACCGAGGTCACCTCAGAGAGTTCTCGCGGAATCGACTTCATCGAGGAATAGAAGCTGAAAGCCATGTTCCAGACCTGGCCGGTAAAGATGAGGACAATGGAGCCCAATTCGATCCCGAGCTGCCGCGATGGAAACAGCGAAATCATGGCCAGCATGACGCCGGGCAGGAAGCTCAAAACGGGGATGGACTGCAGTATGTCGAGCAAAGCGATGAGCACGGGTTCGGAGCGTGCGTGCCGGGCGGCGAGGTAGCCATAACCGATAGCGAAGATCAGGCTGATGAGATAGGCCGCGAACATGCGGGCCAACGAATAACAGGCGTAGAGCGGCAGAGCCCAGGGCGATTGAGAGATGGTGGCCGAAGGGACCGAGGTGCCCCACCAGAAACGGGCCAGGGCGACCATCCCGTAGGTGATGGCGATGAAAACGCCGAAGACGATGAGGTCGACGGCGGCGGGCCATGTGGGCCGGGTGGCGAAGGATTGCGCCAGGGCCGGCAGGCGCGATTTCACGAGTGATCTCCACCCGCGGAGACGGCCGGTTCGGGCTCAGGGAGGAAGAATCGTTTCTGGCCTGCATCGTAGTCGAGCAACTCGGCGTAACGGCCCCATGCGATGGCGGTTTCGAGTTGCCGCTGCACTTCCTCTTCGGTGAAATGCTCGTCGAGCAGGTCGCGGAAGAGTTCGTCCGAAACGCGATGGTCGGGTTTGGCGAGCAGAGCGCGGTGAATCTGGTGGAGAAGCGGTACGTTTCGGAGCGCGGCTTCGCGGAACAGGTCCTTCTGTCTGAGAATGTCGGCTTGGGCGAAGCTGCATCCGGCTTGGGTCATGTGGACATCGCCTTCCGTGACGGCGACAAGCCCGAGCAGGACGCCGGCTTCGAGGATGGGCAGGATGTCGTCCACTTCGAGACCGAGCTCCTCGGCAAGCCGGTAGACGTCGGTGCTCGACCCATCCTGGGGCAGCATTTCGAGCAGACCGGCCAAACCTCCGGGCCGGACGTGCGGCAGCATCTGATATTTCCCGGGCAGTGTTTCGGCCGGGGGACCGCCGACATGCACGGGTTGCTCGGAGTCGGGGCGGGTGAGCGTTTGATAGATGAAGTCGACGTAGCGCACGAACTGATGGGATTTGCGGTCGCGGGGCTGAGAGAGCGGGATCTTGAAGTCGGCGCGGATTCGGGCCGGGTTCTTGCCCAGCACGATGACGCGGTCGGCCAGGAGCACGGCTTCCTCGATGTTGTGGGTGACGATGAAAATGGCCTGGGTGGAGAGCTTGCGGCCCATCCACAGTTCGATGACCTGGCGCCTGAGGTTTTCGGCGGTGAGAACGTCGAGGGCAGAAAACGGTTCGTCCATCAGCAAGATGCTTGGATTGACCACGAGGGCGCGTGCGAAACCGACGCGCTGACGCATGCCACCCGAAAGTTCTTTCGGGTAGGCCCTGTCTCTTATACACATCTAGGTCGGTGCGAAGTGTTTCGGCGGTGAGAACGTCGAGGGCCGAGAATGGCTCGTCCATGAAGAGCACTTCAGGTTCGACGACGAGAGCGCGGGCGAAACCGACGCGCTGCTTCATGCCGCCGGAGAGCTCCTTGGGGAAGGCGCCCTCAAAGCCGTCGAGGCCGACCACATCGAGCGCCTGGCGGCTGCGTTCGGCGCGTTCGGGCGCGGGGACGCCGCGAGCTTCGAGCGGAGCCTCCACGTTTTGCTGCACGGTCAGCCACGGAAACAGCGCGAAACTCTGAAAGACGATGGCGAGGTTGGTGGGTCGGGAGCGGTCGCCGTTCCAGTAGACTTCGCCCGAGGAGGGCTGCGAGAGCCCGGTGAGCATGCGGAGAAGCGTGGACTTGCCCGAGCCGGACGGCCCGAGCAACGCGAGGATCTGGCCCGAGTAGACCGTGATGTCGAGCGGGGCTATGACCTGAATGCGATGCCCGTCCGGCGCCGGATAGAATTTCTCCACCGACCTGGCATCGATCAGGGCTTTGGGGCTCTCCATTCGTCTACACCTCCGTTCAGCGCGCCGCTGCTGTTAGCTTACGCGATCCCGTTTCCACGACGGTTACAAAGCGGATGCTACCGTAACAGCATGGACCCGAAAGCCAAGAAGCCGGTGCGCCTCAAAGAGCTCTGGCCCGACATCTGGGAACTCGTCCGCCCGCGCCGGGGGCTGCTCGGGATGGGATTTTTGCTGATGATGGTGAACCGGGTGAGCGGCCTGGTGCTGCCGTCGTCCACCAAGTTCTTTATCGACGACGTGATCGGCAAGCATCGCACCGAACTGCTGGCTCCGCTGCTCGGAGCGGTGGTGGGCGCGACCATCCTGCAGGGCGTGACTTCGTTTTCGCTCACGCAACTGCTTTCAAAGGCCGCGCAACGGCTGATCGCCGACATGCGGCGCAAAGTGCAGGCGCACATCGGGCGGCTGCCGCTGCGCTTCTACGACGACAACAAGACCGGCACTTTGGTGTCGCGCATCATGACCGATGTCGAGGGGATCCGCAACCTGATCGGCACCGGGCTGGTGGAGTTTATCGGCGGGCTCATGACGGCGGCGCTGAGCGTGTTCATGCTGCTGCGCATCAGCGCGCTGATGACGGGGCTCGCGCTGGGGTTCATCCTGATTTTCGCGGTGGCGGTGCAGAAGGCGTTCACCTCGATCCGGCCGATTTTCCGTGAGCGGGGCAAGATCAATGCCGAAGTCACCGGACGGCTGACGGAATCGCTCGGCGGTGTGCGCGTGATCAAGGGGTATCACGCCGAGTCACGCGAGGAATCGGTTTTCGGCGCGGGCGTGGACCGTCTGCTGAACAACGTACTGAAGTCGCTCACGGCGACATCGCTCATGGGCCTGTCGGCCAGCGTGTTGCTCGGCATCGTCGGCGCGATCGTCATGTTTGTGGGCGCGCGGCAGATTGACGCCCATCAAATTACGCTCGGCGACTTCGTGACGTTCACCATGTTTCTCGCCTTCTTGATCGCGCCGGTGGCGCAGATTGTGAGCATCGGCACGCAATTGACCGAAGCGCTCGCCGGATTGGAGCGGACACGCGAAGTATTGCACGAGGATCGCGAGCAGGACGACCCGCGGCGCAAGGCTCTGCTCGGCACGATCGAAGGGCGGGTGGTATTTGACCACGTGTCCTTCGAATATGAAAAAGATAAACCGGTGCTGCACGATGTCAGCTTCGCTGCCGAACCAGGCACGGTGACGGCGCTGGTGGGACCGTCGGGTTCCGGCAAATCGACCATCATCGGGCTGGTGGCGGCTTTTTACACGCCCACCGCCGGCCGCGTGGACGTGGACGGCGTGGACCTCGGGACCGTGCGGCTCGATTCCTACCGGACGCAGCTTGGAGTGGTGCTTCAGGACACGTTCCTGTTCGATGGGACGATCCGCGAAAATGTCGCCTTCGCAAAACCGGACGCGACCGAAGCGCAGATCGTGGAAGCGTGCCGGATTGCGCGGGTGGACGAGTTCACGGCGCGATTCGAAAAAGGGCTCGACACGATTGTCGGCGAGCGCGGGGTGAAGCTTTCGGGCGGTCAGCGGCAGCGCGTGTCGATTGCGCGGGCGATTCTCGCCGACCCGCGGATTCTGATTCTCGACGAGGCGACTTCGAGCCTCGATTCCGAAAGCGAAGCGCTGATTCAGGAAGGGCTGCGGTTCCTCATGAAAGGGCGCACGACGTTCGTGATTGCGCACCGGCTCTCGACCATCCGGCGAGCCGATCAGATTCTGGTGGTGGAAGGCGGAAGCATCCTCGAGCGCGGCTCGCACGACGAACTGTACGCCGCTCGCGGGCGCTACTACGATCTGTACACCCGGCAGCACGGCGTAGAGGCAAACCTGTTTCTAGCGCCGGGAGAAGGGGACAGCATTCCTGAGCCTGCAGAGGCTCCGAAGGCTGCGGCGCGGACTGAAACCGTAAGATTTTTCTAAGTAAACGCTTTCGTCAGCGAATTGCCATTTCACTTCCGACAGATTTGTCTTATGATGAAATCAGCCCAGGTCTATGACGACTAGGCTCCCGCGCCGGTACTGGCCGGTGCGACACGTCCTGGTAGCGCGTGTTCCAAATTTGACGAGTGGAGAGACCCATGCTGCCGAATTTTCTGATTCCTGAAACCGTGGTCCGCGAGTCCGGGACCGGACCCGAAATTGAAATCGCAACACCAGGAACATACCTCCTGGTAACCCTGGGCATCAACCGCATTCTCGAACAGCAGAGCCTCGACATTTTCATCACCGGGTCGACCGACGGCGTCACCTGGAATCCGAAACCGCTGGTGCGCTTTCCCCAGAAGTTTTATTGCGGCACGTACTCGATGGTGTTGGACCTGACTCAGAATCCAGAAGTGAAGTTTCTGCGCGCCGAGTACAAGGTGAACCGCTGGGGACGTGGCGAAACGAAACCCTTATTCGGGTTTTACGTGTTCGCCGAGAAGAGCGACGAGAAAGCGCTGGTCGCTTCGCAAGCAGTAGCCTGAGTCTAGGCGCGATCCGGATCAGGCAGCATTTCGTCCCGGATCATGCCCGCCAGTTCCGAGCACCCGGCATTGAACTGCCGGAGTGTGCGAACGGTGGGCGCGAAGGTGTCGAATTCCGGCACAGTCAGGCCGTTTTCGTCGTAAGCACGGCGGAAATCGAGAAATTTCCGGTACAGTTCGTCCACAACTTCGGGCTCGACCGGCGTGTCGATGCGCGGTTTCACCTCGATATCCGACGCGTTGTAGCGGACCTGCCAGCCGTAGGGGGGCGAAATCACCACATCGCCTCCAATGAACTCGCTCCAGTGCATGTGGTTGCGGAACGCCGCCGAGAGCAGGCGGAGGCGATAGCCGCGTTCGCGGTAGATGCGATACGCCTTCTTGAAAACGGCCACTCCGGCCCACTCGAGGTAGCCGGGGTCGAGCGTGATCGGTTGCTTTTCGGCCACCACCTTCAGCCAATCGTCGAGGCGCCCCACCATCAATGTGCAGACCGGGCCCATGCGGGAGATGTCCTTGCCTTCGGCTTCGCGGCGGCGCAGCCCGCGCTCCACGGCTTCAGCCACGGCGATGGCTTGCGGCAGAGCGAACGAGACGGTGGCGTTGATACTCACGCCGCGATAGGTAGCCTCTTCGATAGCCGGGATTCCGGCGCTCGTGACCGGAATCTTGACGATCATGTTGGGAGCCAGTTCGTTGAAGCGCATCGCCTGGGCAAGGATGGCTTCGGCGTTCCGGTAGGAGCGGGGATCGGTCTGGATTGACAACCGCCCGTTCCTGCCCTGATAACGCTCGAAGACCGGCAGAAGCAGCGCCGCGCCTTTTTGCGAGATCTCCTCGACAATGCGCCAGCCGATTTGATCCTCGTTGTCGCGCGTTTCGCGAATGAGTTCCTGAATGCGCGGCTTCCAGGCGGACCATTCCTTCTTGAGCACGCCGACGACGATGACTGGATTGCAGGTGGCTCCCACGGCGCCATGCTCGAGTGAATAGGTGAGTTCCTGAATGGAAGCGGAGTCGTTCCACAGACAGGTCGGCGTGGTCTGCGTCATCTGGTGAAGCGGACTCTTGAAATGAAGCGCGGTGGTCATCTCGCCTTGATTGTACTCAAGCCAGCCTGAAACGGGTCTGCGATTCGATTTTCGCTGGATCCAGTTCGATGCCGAAGCCGGGCTTTTCGGGAAGGGCGAAGTGCGCGCCGGCGAGCGCGGGCGGCGACTTCTCGAAATGGTGGTAGGACTCCATTTTCAGCATCAGGTTCTCAACCAGCGGGCACACGGCGGGCGACTGCGCGGCCACGGTGTGCAGGGCGGCGTGGATGCTGTGTCCGTGGGGGATGACGGGCACCTCGTAGAGGCTCGCGATGGCGCAGATTTTCACGAGTTCGCTGATGCCGCCGCACCACTCGGGGTCGCATTGCAGCACGCTCAAGGCGCCCTGACGCAGGTAGTCGTGAACTTCGTTACGCCCCTGAATGTGCTCGCCGGAGGCGATGGGGATGGAGGTGCCGCGCCGCAATTCGGCGAAAACGGCGGGCTTGTCGGCGTGGATGGCCTCTTCAATCCAGCGCGGACGCCAGCGCTCCACCTGCTTGGCCCAGGCGAGGGCGTAGGTGAGGTCCCAGCCCATGTAGGCGTCGAACATGAGTTCGGTGTCCTCGCCCACGGCCTCGCGAAGGATGCGGACGAGTTCGACGTTCTTCCGCATGCCTTCCGGACCATCGCCGGGGCCGTAGCCCATGAACCACTTCTGGTAGCGGAATCCGGAATCCTTGAACGCTTTGGCGCGGGTCTGCACCTTGTCGGGTTCGAGCGAATAGCCGAGACAACTGGCGTAGGCTTCCACCCGCTGCCGCGTGGGACCGCCGAGCAGGCGGTAGACCGGCGTGTTGTAGAAGCGGCCGCGGAGGTCCCAGACGGCGTTATCCACCGCGCTGATGGCCATCAGAAAATGGCCGCGGCGCGAGTGGCGGTTGCTGCGCCACATTTCGTCCCAAAGCGTTTCCTGGGCCAGCGCGTCCTTGCCCTTGAGGAAGGTTTTCAACTGCTCTTCGATGACGATGGCGGCTTCGCGGTCCACCGGGCCGTACAGACCCTCGGGACCGTCCTGGCTCTGGATTTTCAGATAGAGCGCGGTGACGCCGGCACGAGTCTCGGCCGCATTGGGGGCGTCGCGGTAAGGCTTGGGGCGCAGTTCCTCGTAGACGTGAAGCGGATTCACCTGGTGCTGCGCATTGACGCCGCGCCGCGCGTCGCGATGGCCGGTGAGTTGGACGATTTCGAGACCGGCGATCGGAAGAGGGCGGGCGCGGGCGAACAGGGGCGCGGCCAGGGTGGGAATGAAGAGGCGGCGGGAGAACACGCTGCGATTATATCGGGGTCGTGGGGGGCGGCGGTTCCGGATCCCCGGCGGGTTGGGTGCCGGTGATTTCGGCGGGTGTGGCGATGGGGTCGCTGCGTTCGGCGGCGCCGCGGTGCCCTGGCTTCCGGGGCACGTTGTCATCGTCGAAGGCGCCTGCGAGTTCCTGAAAACGGGGATGCGGGACGTGCACGTTCATGTGCAGATTTGAGCCGGTGAGAGCGCTTGTGTTTCGCGTTTCCTTAGACCAGCACAGTGCCGCCGTCGACCACCACGGTCTGGCCGGTCATGTAGCTCGAAGCGTCGGAGGCGAGGAAGAGGGCGGCGCCTTTGAGTTCGCCTTCGCGGCCGGGGCGGCCGAGCGGAATGCGGTTTGAGAGAAGTTCGGCGCGCTCCCAAATCCGCTCGGTCATGCGCGAGTGGAAGTAGCCGGGCGCGATGTTGTTTACACGGATGCCGTGGCGTCCCCACTTGGCGGCGAGTTCGCGGGTGAGGCCGATGAGGCCGGCTTTGGAAGCGACGTAGCCGGCGTTGTTGGTTTCAAGCATCGGCAGCCCGCCCTGAATCCCGTTGATGGATGCGACGTTGATGATGGAACCGCCGCCGCCGCGGGCAATCATGTGGCGGGCCACGGATTGGGCGAACAGGAAGCAGCCGGTGAGGTTGGTGTCGATCACCATCTGCCATTTATCGAGCGGCATTTCTTCCACGGCACCGAGCAAGCCGAAGCCGGCATTGTTGAGCAGGATGTCGATGCGGCCGTGGAGGGCGAGAGCGCGGTCGACCGCCGCTTGAACCTCCTCTGGGCGGGAGACGTCACACAGCATTCCGTCGCAGTGCAGTTGCTCGCGCGCCGGTTCGAGCCACTCGGCGCGGCGAGCGAGGATGAATACGGTAGCCCCGGCCTCCTGCAGGCCCTGCGCCATCTCGAATCCAAGTCCGCGCGAGCCGCCGGTGACCAGCGCGACCCGCTGTTTCAGCGAAAACAGATCGGAAATGTGCGGCATAGCAGTTGATCTTATCGCGCGGTTCGAGCCGGTTGCCATGGCATACTTGGGGAAAGCTCAGTCCATGGCTCCGATTTCTGTCCTTTGTATGGGTCTGGCCCTGGCGGCGCTGGCCGGCGCGCAGACCGAGATTCGGGGCGCGTGGGTGGACCGCGCGCCCCTGGCCACCCGCGAGTCCATTCGCGGCATGCTGGACGATCTGAAGGGCGCCAACTTCAACGTGGTATTCGTCGATGTCTGGTCGCGCGGGTATCCGCTGTGGAAGAGTGCGGTGTTCGAGCGCCACACCGGCTTGTTGACGGACCCGGTGTACGGCGATCGCGACGTGCTGGCTGAGGTGATCGAAGAGGCGCAGGCTCGAGGGCTGGCCGTTGTCCCATGGGTGGAGTACGGCTTCGTGATCGGCTATACAGGCGGCAAAGCGCCTCTTGTTGACGCTCATCCGGAGTGGCTCGCGCGCCGCAAGGACGGATCCTCGGATTTTTCCTGGGCAGGCGGCACCAGGAGCTCCTGGATCGCTCACGCGCATCCCGAGGGTCAGCGGTTCCTGCTCGACCTGATGCGCGAACTCGCGAGCAACTACGATGTGCCGGCAATCGAGTTCGACCGCGCGCGGTATCCGGAGTTGGACTGCGGCTATGACGAGGCCACCAAGGGTCTCTACGCCGCCGAACACGAAGGCGCCGGTCCGCCTGCCGACGAGCGCGACCCGGCCTGGATGCGTTGGCGCGCGGACAAGCTCAACGCCTTTGTGGCGCAGTTAGGGAAGACGCTCCGGTCGGCGAACTGGCGTGTTCTGCCGACCAACGCGCCGATTGTGTACAACTACTCCTACGTGAATTTCCTGCAGGAGTACCCGGCGTGGATGAAAGCCGGAGCTCTCGATTTCGTGTCGCCGCAGATCTACCGCCCGGACCTGGGCGGTTTCACGAGCGAGTTAGACCGGCAAATCGCCGCGCTCGGCGGCAACGGCGCGAGACTCGTTCCGGGGCTCGACGTTACCGGCGGCGGCGCGGAGGTTCTGATCGGCTCCATTGAAGCGTGCCGCGCCCGAGGACTGCCCGGCGTGGTGGTCTGGTATTACGGGGGACTGGTGGACAAAGGCGCGCTGGGACGGCTGAAGGAGACCGTATTTGCCGCCCCTGCCGCCCTGCCGTGGAAGTGAGGCTCATGCGGAAGGGGTTCACCAGAAGGCCGCAGCCTGACGCGCCGGGATTGGCAGGCAAGAACTACATCACCCCGGGCGGGCTGGAGCGCCTGAAAGACGAGCACCGGTTTCTGGTCACGCGGGAACGCCCGGCGGTGACCGAAGTGGTGGCTTGGGCCGCAAGCAACGGCGACCGCAGCGAGAACGCCGATTATCAGTACGGCAAGCGCCGTCTACGGCAGATCGACAGCCGGATCCGGTTCCTGTCGAAACGGATCGAGGCGGCCGAGGTGGTAGACCCCGAGACACGGCGGAGCGGACAGGCCGCGTCGCGGGCGTTCTTCGGCGCGACCGTGCGGTATGAAAACGAGGACGGAACAGAGCGGGAAGTCTCGATTGTGGGCACCGACGAGGTTGACCTCAGCCGTAACCACATCAGTTGGGTATCGCCGCTCGGGCGCGCTTTGATGAAGGCGGCCGCGGGCGACGAAGTGCGTCTTCAGGCGCCGGGAGGTACGACGACGCTCACCGTGGTCGAGGTGCGGTATGAGCGGATATCGGTGGAGCCGTTCCGGGAACCGCCCGGCGCTGAGTCTTCGGGCAAGCGGCCTCGGCGGGTTGGGAGTTAGGGCCTGCGGGTCCACATCGTTTCGCTGAATTCTACTTCGAATCAGGATAGCGCCCAATTGCGACCAACAACCGGCGTTCTACGACTCGTTGATCGAGATTGAGCCGCAGCAGTCGCGTTGTGACGCGTCCTTCGGCGGTCAAGGGTTCTATCACCAGTTCAACGAGCTGAAAGTGTTCGTGCCATTGCTGCCGGCGCGGATCGAACAGCCGTGTCAAGCTGCCGGAGTGTGCGTCAACCGCAGCGATATCGGTCCCCTTCCATTTGTTGCAACGAATGCAGGCAAACGCCAGATTGCTCATATCCGTTGCGCCGCCGTGTTTCCGGCTGATGATGTGATCGAGTTCGTGCCTGGAATAAGAATCGTCCTCGTGGATCAGGCAGTACTCGCACCGGTATCGGGCACGTTCGGCAACCAGCCGCCGCAGAGAGTCGCTAAACGTCACGAGCCACGCGTGAGGTTCCGCCGGGCCTGGGCTTTCGCCATGATCATCAGATGTTCCAATTGAAGGAAATCATCCAGTTCTTGCTTCTCCGATGAAGAGAGTGTCCCCTCTTCGTCGCGAGCGATCAGGTCGGCAACCCGAGCCTGCACTGCATCTGAAGGCCGGAAGTTTATGAGGGCCTCCGGTGTGGTTCCGGCTGCAAGAAACTCAATGACTTCCGTGTAAGCTAGGCCCGCAGCACTCATCAGCACCTAGAATAACGCCTTGACTGGGGGCGTGCAAAAGGCGTCCAGCGCTGCGCGGCGGTTTGAGGCGTTCGCCTTGCCCGCGTTTTCGCGCGCTTCGATCGGCAATCTCCAATAGCTCATCCCTGACCCCGTCGGCACGTCGACAGCGCACCCAAAACAGAAAGAGCGCCACCCCGCGGACGCTTTCGTCCGGCAGAACAGCGCTCTCCCATCTCGACCGGCGGCGATGGCGGTGTTACGAACAGCCGCTCGTGCCGCCGCAGTTTTCGCACTTGTAGCAGGAACCGTTGCGGGTCATGAGTCCGCCGCATTCCGAACACAGCGGAGCGTCGGCGAAAGCGGTATCGAACGGCAGCGCCTGCTGCGGTTCGGGTTCGGTGGGGCGGAGCTTCGGCGTTTCGCCGGCTTCCTGGCCGAGAGCGTACTCGGGGCCCAGGAACTTGGCGCCGAGCCAGCGGAACATGTAGTCCATGATCGATTTGGCGTAGGGCACCTGCGGATTGCCGGTCCAGCCGCTCGGCTCAAAGCGGACGTGGCTGAATTTGTCGACGAAGAACTTGAGCGGGACTCCGTATTGCAGGGCGTAGGAGATGGCGGTGGCGAAGCTGTCCATCAGGCCGGAGATGGTCGAGCCTTCCTTGGCCATGGTGATGAAAATCTCGCCCGGCTGGCCGTCTTCGAACAGCCCGACCGTAATGTATCCTTCGTGTCCGCCGATGGAGAACTTGTGAGTGATGGCCTGGCGCTCATCCGGAAGCTTGCGGCGGACGGGGCGATAGACGATTTTTTCGATGGCGGAGGGAACCACGGCGGTGCCGGTGGAGGCCTTCGCGCCCTTGGCCGTGCCGCTCGACAGCGGCTGGACGCGCTTCGAGTTATCGCGGTAGATGGCGACGGCCTTAAGGCCGAGACGCCAGCTTTCCATGTAGGCCTCCACGATGTCGTCGACCGTGGATTCCTCGGGCATGTTGATGGTTTTCGAGATGGCGCCCGAGATGAACGGCTGCACGGCGGCCATCATGCGCACGTGGCCCATGTAGTGGATAAAGCGGGTCCCGTTCTGCGGGCGGAAGCTGCAATCGAAAACCGGCAGGTGCTCGGGCTTCAGGCCGGGCGCTCCCTCGATGGTTCCGGTGGAGTCGATATGGGAGACGATCTGCTCCATCTGCTCCGCCGTGTAACCGAGCTTGATGAGGGCAGCCGGCACGGTGTTGTTGACGATCTTGATCACGCCGCCGCCGACCAGTTTCTTGTACTTCACAAGCGCAAGGTCGGGCTCGATGCCGGTGGTGTCGCAGTCCATCATGAAGCCGATGGTGCCGGTGGGCGCGATGACGGTGGTTTGGGCGTTGCGGAAGCCGCCCCGTTTGCCGAGCTCGTAGGCATCCTTCCAGCATTCTTCGGCGGCGCGGAACAGGGCCGGCGGAACGCGGCGCCCGTCGATGCGGTTCACCGACTCCCAGTGCATCCGGATCACTTCAAGGAAGGGGTCCTGATTGACGGCATAGCCTGGGCAGGGGCCGGTGGCTTCGCTGGCAATCCGGGCGCTGGTCAGGTAAGCCTGGCCGCACATGACGGCGGTGATGGCGCCGGCCCAGTCGCGTCCGGCGTCGGAATCGTAGGGGATGCCCATCGACATCAGCAGCGCGCCCAGGTTGGCAAAGCCGAGGCCGAGCGGGCGGAAGTCGTGGGAATTTTTGGCGATTCTTTCGGTGGGATAGCTGGCGTTGTCCACCAGGATCTCCTGCGCGAGGATCACCGTGTCAACCGCGTGGCGGAAGGCCTCAACGTCGAACTGCCCGTCGGGACCGACGAACTTCATCAGGTTGAGCGAGGCGAGGTTGCAGGCCGAGTCGTCAAGGAACATGTACTCGGAGCAGGGATTGGAGGCGTTGATCCGGGCGGTATTGCGGGAAGTGTGCCAGCGGTTGATGGTGGTGTCGAACTGCATGCCGGGGTCGCCGCACTGCCAGGTGGCGTCGGCAATCTGGCGGAGCAGGTCGCGGGCTTTAAAGCGCTTGACGGGCTGGTCGCTGATGCGGCTGCGGGTCCACCAGTCGCGGTCGTCGCGGGCGGCTTCCATGAAGTCGTCGGTGGCGCGAACGCTGTTGTTGGCGTTCTGGAAGAAGATCGAGCTGTAGGCTTCTCCGTCGAGCGAGGCGTCGTAGCCGGCGTCGATGAGGGTGTGGGCCTTTTTTTCTTCCTTGGCTTTGCACCAGACGAATTTCTCAATATCGGGATGGTCGGCATTGAGGATGACCATTTTGGCGGCGCGCCGGGTTTTGCCGCCGCTCTTGATCACGCCGGCGAAGGCGTCGAAGCCTTTCATGAAGCTCAGCGGACCGGAGGCGCGTCCTCCGCCGGAGAGCAGCCCGTCCTCCTCGCGCAGAGTGGAGAGGTTCGAACCGGTGCCCGAGCCCCACTTGAACAGCATGCCCTCGGTTTTGGCGAGGTCGAGAATGGACTCGAGCGTGTCGCCGACCGAGTTGATGAAGCAGGCCGAGCATTGGGGATGCTCCTCGCGCCCGGTGAGTTTGCGGATGGAGTCGGAGTCGGGCTCGTAATACCAGCCGTAGCCGCGGGTTTCCTTGACGCCGACGTTGAACCAGACGGGCGAGTTGAAGCAGGCCTTCTGGGTGAGCATCAGGTGGGCGAGCTCGTTACGGAAGTTCTCGGAGTCCTCGGCGGTGCGGAAGTAGCGCTGGTCCCGTCCCCAGTTGGCGATGGTGTCCACGACGCGACGGACGAGTTGGGCCACGCTCCGCTCGCGCTCGGGGGAGCCCATTTTGCCGTGGAAATACTTGCTGGCGACGATGTTGGTAGCGGTCTGGGACCAGTCGGCGGGGATTTCGACATCCCGCTGCTCGAAGATTACAGCGCCTTTGTCGTTGCCGATGGTCGCGGTGCGTAGTTCCCAATGGACCTCATCATATGGAGTCTTGCCGGCCTCCAGCCGGCTGGTGAAGTATCGGGGGAATGCCACACCCTTCCGCTCCTGAACCGGCATCGGGGTGAGCGGTAAGTCCTTGATACGCGTGCTGAGGTCGACACTGAGCTGTCCCATTTTTTAAACCTTACTCCTGGAGGTACTAGCGCGAAAGCCTTAGATCAATCGTGCTTCGCCATCATGCCCCAATATATAGTGTACCGTCAAGAACTAAATCTATAACTGGTGCAGGAAGTTACCGAACAGCAACATAACAGGTCTGAAATGTTTTGGGGAGGTCGGGACGCCGCCGGTTGCCGGCCGTGGGGGAGGGACGCCTCAGTCTACCACCTTTTGGGCGGCCTGCTCGCGCAAACGGCGGAATTCATGCTCGAGTTTGGTGAGTTCCTCGTCGGTGCAATGTTCGAGGTCGAGGAGATGATTCCGGGCAGCGCTCACGGCCCGAATCAGTTCATCGAGTTTGAGGTGCATGGCCTTGGCGTCGCGGTTCTGCGTGCTTTGAATCAGGAAGACCATGAGGAAGGTCACCACGCTTGTCCCTGTGTTGATGACGAGCTGCCACGTATCGGAGTAGTGGAAATACGGACCGGTGGCAATCCAGACAAGAGTGATGAAAACGCCCAGCAAAAAGGCTATCGGCGAGCCGACTCGCTCGGCGATGCGCTGGGCGAAGGGTCCGAAGGCGCTCTTCATGGCGGATCCCTTTGCAAAACAAGTGCCGCGGCGAAAATACGCGGCCCGGCGCGCGAAAGGTGCACGCCGGGCGCGAAAAGTTACGCGATCGTGTAACAAATACCGCCGCTCAGGCGAGCGCGGACTTGCAGTACTGCACGCACTTCTTCACTTCGGTGATCACGTCGGAGCCCTCCGGCGTTTCGTATTCGTACTCGATGCTCGCCGGGAAGCGGTACTTGTTTTTCCGCATGGTCTGGAGAATCTCTTTGAGCGGCGTCTCGCCCTGTCCCCATGGCATGTTGGGGCCACCGCTGCCGGGACGGTTCGGGTCGGCGGCGGCCGGACCCTTGCGATCCTTCAAATGCAGGCTGGCGATCCGTTCGTGGTATTTCACCATCACCGGGACCGGCGAAATTCCGTTCACGCCGTAGTAGTGACCGACATCGAGGTTGAGCGCCGTGAAGGGCGAGGCGGAGAGCGCCTTTTCAAAGCCGGATTCTCCGCCCTGTCCGTGAGTATGGAACGCGATGCGAAGCTTCCGTTTGGCCGCGAACTCGGCTACCCGTTGCAGCAGGGCGTCGTCGGTGGGCAGTTCCGTCGTGATGTGGTTGGCGCCGAGAGTTTCGGCTACGTTCCAGATGTAGTCGTACTCGGCGTCGGACATGTTCATCGTGGGCGGGAGTTTGAAGGCATAAATGCGGACTCCGGCGTCGTTGTACAGCTTCCGGAATGCCTTGAACTTGTCCATGGAGACCGACAGCCGCCAGTCTTTCAGCTCGGCCTGCGCCTTTTGCATGGCGGCGCGCTGTTCGGGCGTGATTTCACGGCGTCCGCCGGGAGGAGGACCGGCGGGCCGGGGCGCGCCGCCCGGCGCTGCCGGCGGAGGGCCGAAGCCGAAACCCCGCTGTGCGGGCGCTCCGGCATAGCTTTCGGCCACGTTATTCATGAGCTCGATTGCGCTGATGCCGCAATCGACGCAGTATTTGAGCACTTCCTCGGCGCTGCTGGGCAGCGAGCGGAAGCTGTAGGTGATGACGCCAACCTGTACGCCGCTGAATTCCGAATTCGGTTTTGCGCCGAACAGAGGAGCGGCGGCGCCGGCGAGCGCGATTTTGCCAATATCCCGACGTGTGTATTGCATGATGATTCCTGCCTGAGAGTTTATCCCAGCTCAGGCGGAACCGGCGCAGAAACAAATCAGGCGCGTAGTTTTCGAGCCACCTCGGCCACTCGCCTGCCGAGCACGCGCGCGAAACGAAGATCGTCTTCGGCGGGCTGAAGCTCGCCCATGGGGCCGGCGATTGTGGAGGCGCCGTACGGGGAAGCGCCGCGGGCGTCGGTGTGCGCTAACCCGGGCGTCGAATACGGGATGCCGACCAGAATCATCCCGAGGTGGATCAACGGCGCGTACATGGTGAACAAGGTGGTCTCCTGTCCGCCGTGCGTGCTGGCGGTGGAAGTGAACACGCCGGCGGGCTTGCCCTCCATCTCGCCCTTGCCCCACAACGCGCCCATGCCGTCGAACAGGAGCTTGGCCTGCGCGGCCATGTTGCCGAAACGGGTGGGCGAGCCGAACAGAACGCCGTCGGCTGAGCGCAGGTCGTCGAGTGTGCAGACCGGCACATCTTTTTGAGCGTCTATCGCGGCTCGAATGCCGGGATCGGATTGGGCCCGCTTTTCGACGACATCCAACTCGGCGGTCCGCCTCAGGACCACATTGGCCCCGGGCACCTCGCGCGCGCCCTCGGCCACGGCCTGGGCCATTCGATACGTGTGGCCGTACATGCTGTAATACACCACCAGAATATTCATGTTCCTTTAGAACGTTTCCCGGCGAACTTGGCTTCAGAATTTTCGAGCCGTGCTAGGATTTCTTCGATGGCTACCAAGGTTACGATTTTCAACAACGGCCCGATCCGGATTGAAGGCGATTTTGAGATTGTCGACGCGCAAGGCGCGTCATACGGGCTGGGCGGGCGCACCGCGATCGGGCTGTGCCGGTGCGGAATGAGCGAGAACAAGCCGTTCTGCGACGGCAACCACAATCGGCAGGGGTTCGTTTCGCAGTGCGCGGCGCTCGAACTGCCGCCGCCCAAGCCGAAAGTCTAGAACCGCTTTACGAAAATCGCGCCAGCTGCGCGATGTAATCGGCCAGCCGTCGCGAACCGGCAACGGGCGCGACGGCGTCGTATTTAGAAACCGCCGCGTAGAACTCAATTAGATCCCGCATCCTCGGGCTGTAGAGTCCGGCGGCGCGGCTTGCAGCCGTTGCAACCCATGCGGGCGCGCCGCGGTAGCGCGGCGGCTTGCCGACGGCTTCAAACACCAGGCCGGCAATCTGTTTTCGAGTCAGAACATCGGGTCCGCCGGCGTCCGCTTCGCGTTCCCCGGATGCGAGCGCCGATACGCAGACCCCGGCGAGATCTTCGTCGTCGATGGGATTGGTGCGGGCCGAGCCGTCGCCGATCAGTGGAAGCCACCCGTTGCGCGCCATACGGACGAGGTCGGCATAGGCGGAGAAAAAGCCGGTTGGGCGTACGATGCAGGCGTCAATTGGCGAAGCCGCCAGCAGGGCGGAAAAATCCTCTTTAGCCCGGACGTATGCGGTTTGGCGCAGTCCGGGAGAGTTGACCACCGACACGTAAAGAAATCGCGGCACGCTCGCCGAACGAGCAGCGTCGAGAAGGTTGCGATGACCCTGGTAATCAAGATCGCGGAACGATTTCCTGCCGGGTATATTGAGGTGGACGCTGGCGCCCGCGGCTGAGACTACCGCATCCATTCCGGAACAAGCCGGGGGGAGGGAAGCGGGGGCCAGCAGGTCAGCGCGCACGGTCTCCTGAGCGAAGCCTCGGAGATCCGACGCCTGTTGATCCGTGCGCACCATCGCACGAACGAAATAGCCGGCGGCGCCCAGTTGTTTCAGAAGGTGGCGCCCCAGGTGACCGGTTGCGCCGCAGAGCAGAATGCGTGTCAATTTCCATGGTACGGCATGGCGTGGGGCGTACCGCGGAGTGCAGCGTGCCGCGTGATATCCTCAAGGCAACGAGGCGGTATCCGAGTGCGTTTGCGCATCGTATTTTTCGCGATTGTCCTGGGCGCGGTGAGTTTGGTTATTTACGCGCAGAAGCCGTTCCGCGAGTTTCCAGGCGCCGAATATGAAAACTTCCCGCTGCCGCCGGACTGGCAGGAGCGTACCGAATTTACGCGCGCGCGCCTTAACTATCCGTCCATCACCATGGGCCGGCGGCGGTGGAATTATTGGACCATCGACTATCCGCGGTCGGACCGTCACCTGCTGGCCGGAATCCGCCGCCTGACCCGCATTCATACGCGTTCCGTCGAACAGGTTGTCGACTTGGACGACGCTGACGACGACGCCTTCAACTGGCCCTTCATGTACGCCGTCGAGGTGGGCCACTGGGACCTCACCGACCATCAATGCAAAAAGCTGCGTGAGTTTCTGCTGAAGGGCGGATTCCTGATGGTGGATGACTTCCACGGAACCCAGGAATGGGATATTTTCATGGCCAGCATGCAGCGGATCTTTCCGGATCGCCCGGTGGTGGATCTCGACAACAAAGAGGCGATTTTCCACGTGCTGTACGACCTGGATGAGCGGTTTCAGGTTCCCGGCGCGCAGTGGTTTCAGTCCGGAAGAACGTATGAGAAAGACGGCTTCGAACCGCGCTGGCGCGGCATATTCGACGACAAAGGCAGACTACTGGTAGTGATTTGCCACAACATGGATCTCGGCGACGCGTGGGAGTGGTCGGACGATCCGAAGTATCCGGAGAAATGGGCCTCGCTTGCCTACCGGATTGCGGTGAACTATACGATCTATGCCATGACGCACTGAGTCCTCCCCGTCGCGACAAGGGCAAAAACAAATGTTCGAGTTCCTGTTCAAATATCCGCGGACGGTTTTCTCAAAAGGCACGATCGTGCTGGCGAGTTCATGGCCGGTGTGGCTGCTGGTGGCTGCCGTTCTGGCGGCATCGGGAGCGATCTTCTGGATGATCTGGAGGCGCCGGCTGCGGACCGGGAATTCGGGCCGTTCGGTGTCGATCTGGGCGATGCAGTCGGCGCTCGTGGGCTTGTTGCTGTTGATGCTGTGGCAACCCGCGCTCAGCGTTTCGACGCTCAAACCGCAGCAAAATATCATTGCGGTGCTGGTGGACGATTCCAAGAGCATGGCGCTTGCCGACAACGGTAAAACGCGCGAACAGCAGGCGGCCGAAACGCTCAATTCCGGCTTGCTCGACAGTCTGAAGAAACGTTTCCAGGTGCGGTTGTACCGTTTGGGAGAAACGCTGAGCCGCGTCGACAAGGTCGAGAATTTCAACGCGTCCCTGCCGGCGACGCGCATCGCCGACGGACTGCGGCAGGTGATCAACGAATCGGCCAGCCTGCCGGTGGGCGCGATTGTTCTTCTGAGCGACGGCGCCGAGAACGCGGGCGGTATCGACCTCGAGACGGTGAATGAGATTCGGCGCCATCAGGTGCCCGTTCACACCATCGGCTACGGGCGCGAGCAGTTCGCCCACGATCTCGAACTCACCGATTTCGAGTTGCCTGCCCGTACGCTGGCCGACTCCCGGGTGCAGGCTCAGATTCACCTGAGACAGCGCGGGTACTCTGGCCAGAAGGCGCACATGGTGATCCGCAGCGGCGAGCGGACGCTGGCGAGCGAAGACGTGTTGCTGAAGTCGGACGGCGTCGACCAGCCGGTGAGCATGCTGTTCAACGCCGGTCCGGCGGGCGCGCGCGATCTCGAAGTGATGGTTACGCCGCTGGCCGGAGAGGAAAACCTGAAGAACAACCGGTTGGGGCGGGTGCTCGAAGTGGACGCCGCCAAGCCCCGCGTTCTCTATGTCGAGGGCGAGCCTCGCTGGGAGTTCAAGTTCATTCGCCGCGCCATCGACGAGGATCAGTCGCTCAAATTGATCAGCATCCTGCGCACGACGCAGAACAAGATCTACCGGCAGGGCATCGAGAATCCCGACGACCTGAAGGACGGGTTCCCCACAAAGGTGGAAGACCTGTTCTCCTACGACGCGATTATTATCGGCAGCGTCGAAGCCAACTGGTTCACGACGTCGCAGCAGGCGCTGTTGAAGGAATTCGTCGACCGGCGCGGCGGAGGCATCCTGTTCCTCGGCGGGCGGTTCGGGTTAGCCGACGGCGGTTACGCGGTGGCTCCGTTTGCCGACCTTCTGCCGGTGGTGCTGCCGGCGAATCACTCGAGCTATCACCCGCAGACGGCGGCGGTGGCCGAGTTGACGCAGGCCGGGCGGGACAGCCTGATTTGCCGCATCGAGGACAATCCGGATGCCAATGTCGCGCGCTGGAAAAAGCTGCCGTACATGATGAATTTCGAAGAAGGCGGCGTGCCCAAGGCGGGCGCGCTGGTGCTGGCCGAGTCGGTTGTGCAGGGGCGCGGGCGCACACCGCTGCTGGTGACTCAGAACTACGGACGCGGACGGACGGCCGTAATGGCCACCGGGGGAACCTGGCGCTGGCAGATGCAGTCGCCGCTCGGCGACCGCGCGCATCCGATGTTCTGGCAGCAACTGGTGCGCTGGCTGGTGAGCGGCACGCCGGGGCACGTGGCGGCTTCCACCGACCGTTCGCTGCTGGCCGACGAAAAACGCGCGAAGTTGCGCGCCGAGGTGCGCGATTCTACTTTCCTGCCGGCTTCTGACGCCCGCGTTCAGGCGCACATCATGGGGCCGAACAATCTCAGCCAGACCATTGAACTCAGGCCCGAGGCTCAGGAACCGGGCGCGTATTCGGCGGAATGGGGCGCCGAGAAGCCGGGTCCGTACCTGGTGGAGATTTCCGCCTTCCGGGGCAACGAAGAGGTAGGCCGCGACGTCGTGACTTTCAGGCGCGAGGACGAAGTGGCTGAGAATTTCCACGCTGAGCAGAACCGCGAGTTATTAGAAAAACTGGCCTCGCAGACCGGCGGCCGATACTACCGTCCCTCCGATGCGCCGCGCCTGGCCGACGACATTACTTATTCAGAAGCCGGAATCAGCGTGCGCGAGACGCGGGACCTCTGGAACATGCCGGTGCTGTTTTTGCTGCTGTTGACGCTCAAGGCGGGTGAATGGCTGCTGCGCCGGAAGTGGGGCGTCATATGAGATGGCTCACAGGGCTGCTGGTTGTGACGGCTGCCGCGCAGGCGGCTACCTACTACGTCACGGTGGCCGGGCTCGGCGGCGAGCCGGAGTACGAGCAGCGGTTCGCGGGTTGGGCCAAGGACATCGACAAAGCCGTGAAGGCCAGCGGTCCGGAGGCGCGCGTCTTTACGCTTCAGGGTTCGAACGCCACGAAAGAGCGCTTGCAGGCCACTCTGCAGCAGATCGCGCGCGAAGCGAAAAAGGACGACGCGCTGGTGTTGATGATTGTCGGCCACGGGACGTTTGACGGGACCGAATACAAGATCAACCTGCCGGGGCCCGACATTACGGGCGTTGAACTGGCAATGCTGCTCGACCGCATTCCCGCGCGGCAACTCGTCGTGAACATGACCAGCGCCTCGGGGGCGTCGCTCGCCTCTTTGCGGCGGAAAGAGCGCGCGGTGATCACCGCAACCAAGAGCGGGAACGAAAAGAATGCGACGATCTTTGCGCGCTACTGGGTGGAGGCTCTGCGCGACCCGGCCGCCGACACCGACAAGAACGAAGTGATCAGCGCGCTCGAAGCGTTCAAATACGCCGAAACCAAGACGCAGAAGTTTTTTGAATCGCAGAACCGGCTGGCTACCGAACACGCGCTGCTCGAAGACACCGGGGCAGGCGAGGGCACGCGGACTCCATCGGCGCAGAACGGCGAGGGGCTGCTCGCCTCACGTTTTCCGCTGCTGCGCATCGGCGCGGCTGAGGCCGTGTCGCGCGACCCGGCCAAGCAGCAATTGCTCAAGCGGAAAGAGGATCTCGAGCAGCAGATCGACGTATTGAAGTATCAGAAGGCCGCCCTGCAGGCCAGCGAGTACAAGGCGAAGCTCGCGGCGCTGCTCACCGAGTTGGCGCGCGTTCAGGCGGAGTTGGATCAGTGAAGTACTGGGTTTGTTTGATTCTGGCCGTGACGGCCGCATGCGGGCAGCCGCCGGTGAAGCGGGAGAAGCGGGCGCCGGCCGCCGAATGCCAGGCCCTCCAGAAACACGGCAAAACGGCAGAGGCGCGCGCCTGTTTTGTGAAGCTCGCCGGCTCGAGCGACGCGTTTGCGCGGGCAGAAGCATTCTGGTCGATGAACGACTACCCGTCGGCCAACGAAGCTTTTCGCGCCGCTGAGAAGCAGAACCCAGGCGACCTCGAAATTAAGGTCCGCTACGGCCGCATGTTTCTCGAGCGCGCGCAGCCGGCCGATGCCGCGAAACTGTTCGGCGAGGCTCTCGAGATCGACGGCAACTACGCGCCGGCGCTGCTCGGCATGGCGCTCATTGCGGCCGAGCGTTTTGACAAAAAGGCCGTCGACTTCGCCCAGAAAGCGCTTCAGGCCGACCCTCAGCTTGTCGAGGCTCAGGAACTGCTCGCGCGGGTCGCGCTTGAAGACAACGATCCGGAGAAGGCGATTGCCGAGGCGGATAAGGCCATCGCGATGTCGCCCGAAGCGCTGGACGCGCTCGCCATCCGCGCCACGGTGGACTGGATGAATGATCAGCGGTCATCGCCCTCGATGGAGCGCATTCTCAAAGTGAATCCCGTGTACGGCCGCGCCTATGCGACTGCCGGCCACTTTTTCGTCATCAACCGCCGCTACGAAGAGGGGATCGCCCTGTACCGCAAGGCGCTCGAACTCGATCCCACGCTGTGGCAGGCCAAGAGCGAACTCGGCGTGAACCTGATGCGGCTCGGGCAGGAGACCGAGGCGCGCCGCCTGCTCGAAGAGGTTTTCCATTCGGGCTTGAGCACCGAGCCGGTCCGCAACACGCTCAAGCTGATGGACCGCTATCAGGACTACGTCACCTTCACCACTCCGCGCACCGTTCTGCGGCTCCATAAGAAGGAAGCCGATCTGTTGCGGCCCTATTTTCAGGCGGAGTTCGACAGGGCGCTCGCCACCTACGACAAGAAATACAAGATGAAGATCGACAAGCCCGTGCAGGTGGAGGTTTATCCGAACCACGAGGATTTTGCAATTCGCACGATGGGCATGCCGGGATTGGGCGCGCTCGGCGTCACATTCGGAAACGTCGTGGCGATGGACAGTCCTTCGGGGCGGAAGCCGGGCGAATGGCACTGGGCGACCACCATGTGGCACGAATTGAGCCACGTATATGTTCTCACCGCAACGCAACACAGAGTGCCGCGGTGGTTTACAGAAGGTATGGCGGTGCATGAAGAGACAGCGGCTTCACCGGACTGGGGCGACCGTCTGAGTCCGCCGGTGATCAAAGCTATCCAGGAAAAGAAGCTGCTGCCGGTTGCCGAACTCGATCGCGGCTTTGTGCATCCTTCTTACGACACACAGGTTGTGGTGTCGTATTATCAGGCCGGCAGGATTTGCGACTTCATCAAGGAGAAGTGGGGTTACGACAAGCTGCTTGAGATGATGCACGGTTACGCCGCGAAAAAGTCGACTCCGGAAGTCATCGAACAGACGCTCAGCGTGAAACCCGAACAGTTCGACAAGCTGTTTCTCGAATGGCACGACAAGCAGACCGCCGAGGTGGTGAAACGGCTGCCCGAGTGGGAGAAGCGGCGGCGAATGGCGCTACAGCTGATTGCCGACAAAAAGTATGACGAGGCGATTCGGGAAGCCAACGCCACCCGGATTTATCCGGATTACGTCGAGCACGACAGCTTCTACGAACTGCTCGCGAGCGCATACCAGGCCAAGGGCGATAAGGACGCCGCGCGACGCGAACTCGACCGCTACGCGAGCGTGGGCGGACGGTCGCCGGCCGTTCTGAAACGCCTCGCCGCGATGCATATCGAAGCAGGCGACCGCAAGGGCGCGGCCGAGGTGCTCGAAAAACTGAACCTCATCTACCCGCTCGACCCGGAGCTTCACGAGACGCTCGGCAAGACCTACTTCGAGATGAAAAACTACCCGGGCGCCGTCCGCGAATATGAGGCGGTAGTGAACGGAAAGCCCATCGATCTCGCGGGCGCGCACTTCAATCTCGCCCGCGCCTATCATGCGGCCGGGAACAAGGAAAAGGCCAAAGACGAAGTGCTTTCTTCGCTCGAAGCCGCGCCAGGATTCAAACCGGCGCAGAAGCTGCTGTTGGAATTGGACGCAAAGGACTGAATGTCAACCTCAACCATCCCCTCGACTGATTCGGCCGACCTGAAAGCCCGAATCGCGCGCTTCCAGGAAGTGGAGCAGGCCATCGTCAACCAGGTGCGAAAGGTCATTGTCGGCCAGGACGACGTGCTCGAACAGGTGCTGATTGCGCTGTTCGTCGGCGGGCATTGCCTGATCACCGGGCTTCCGGGCACCGCGAAAACACTGCTGGTGCGCACCATGGCGCAAACGCTCGGGCTCAAGTTCCGGCGCATTCAGTTCACGCCCGACCTGATGCCTTCCGACATCACCGGCACCGATATCATCGAGGAGGACCCCGGCACGGGCCGCCGGACCTGGACGTTCGTGCAGGGGCCGATTTTCGCCAACGTCCTGCTCGCCGACGAAATCAACCGCACGCCGCCCAAAACGCAATCGGCGCTGCTCGAAGCGATGCAGGAGTTCTCCTGCACGGTGCGCGGCAACATCTATCAGATCGACCGGCCGTTTTTTGTGCTCGCCACCCAGAACCCGATCGAGCTCGAGGGCACCTATCCGCTGCCTGAAGCTCAGCTCGACCGGTTTCTGTTCAACACCGTGCTCGACTATCTTTCCGCCGAAGATGAACTGAAAGTGGTGAGCCTCACCACCACGACGGTCTCGGCGCAGGCTGAAGCCGTCACCAGCGCCGAAGAGATCATGAGCTTCCAGCAACTGGTCCGCATGGTGCCGATCGCCGATAGCGTGGGGCGCTATGCGGTGGACCTGGTGCGCGCGACGCGGCCGACCGACCCGACGGCGCCCGACTTTGTGAAGAAGTACGTAAGCTTCGGCGCTTCGGTACGCGCCATGCAGTTCATTGTGCTGTCGGCAAAAGCGCGTGCGCTGATGCGGCGCCGTTATCACGTCACCTACGACGATATCGCCGCACTCGCGCCGGCCGTGCTCCGCCATCGCGTGCTCGTCAATTTCCATGCCGAATCGGAGAAGATGTCGTCGGACGACATCCTGAAGCGGCTGATTGAACTGAAACCGCCACCCAAGGCCTGAGCAGGCGCCGATGACGCAGCGATTCCTCAATCCGAGCGTGCTGGCCGGGATCTCCGGTCTCGAACTGGTGGCCAAGACGGTCGTTGACGGCTTCATCGCCGGCCTTCACCGCTCGCCGGATTTCGGCTTCTCTCAAGAATTCGCCGAGTACCGCGCCTACTCGCCGGGCGACGACCTGCGCCATGTCGACTGGAATGTGTTCGCCCGCACCGACCGCGCCTATCTGAAACGCTATCGCGGCGAAACCAACACGCTGCTCACCGTTCTACTCGACGCTTCGGCTTCGATGGCCTTCGCCTCGCATTCCACCTCCAAGCTCGACTACGCCCGCTATTTGGCCGCGTCGCTCGAGTACCTGGCGCACCAGCAGCGGGATGCCGGCGGGTTGATCGTGTTTGACGACGAACTGCGAGGCTACGTGCATCCGTCGAGCCGCAGCGGGCAGATGCATCGCATCCTGCACGCGCTCGAGGCGGCCGCGCCGCGGTCGCGCACCGATTACGCCAAGCCGTTCATCCATTTTCAGCAGATGCTGTTCCGGCGCGGGATCGTGGTCGTTATTTCCGATTTCTATGAGCAACCGGAGACGGTGGTGAAGACCGTCGCGCCGCTGCGTTATCGCGGCAATGAAGTGGTGCTGTTCCACGTGCTCGACCCGCAGGAACTTCAGCCCAAGCTGAACGGTCCGGCGCTGTTGCTCGACATGGAGACCGAGGACACGCTTGAAGTGTCGCCCGAGTATGCGGCGCGGGAGTATCGCGAAAAGATCAACGCCCACATCGAAAAACTCCGCGCCGAGTCGCAGCGGAATGGTCTCGATTATTTCCTCGCCGTGACGGACCGCCCGCTCGATGGCGCATTGCGCGAATACCTGGCGGTGCGGCAAGGGAGACTCTGATGGGGTTTTTCGCGCCCTGGTTTCTGGCCGGTTTGCTGGCTGTCGGGTTGCCCTTGTGGATGCACCTGCTGCGGCAGCATAAGAGCGTCCCCAAGCCCTTCGCGTCGCTGATGTTTTTCGAGCGGCGAATTCAGAGTTCCGTCAAGCACCGGCGCTTGAAGTTCTACGCCCTGCTGGCGCTGCGTTTGGCGATGCTGGTTCTGCTCGCGCTGCTGTTCGCCAATCCATTCATCAATCGCAAGAGCGGTTGGGAGGGCGGTCGCAGGCTCACGGTGATTGCGGTGGACCGGTCGTTCAGCATGCGCTACGGCGACCATCTTGAAAAAGCCCGGCAGCTTGCGCTCTCGGCGCTTCCGAACAGCGGCAAAATCCAGGTGGTCGCGCTGTCGGACCGCGTGGACCTGCTCACCGAACCGGTCAACGAAAGCGCAGCAGCGGCCAACGCGATTCGCGCCATCACGCCCGGAGACGGCGCCAGTTCGTATGGCGAACTCGCCCGCTTTCTGCGCGCGTTGCCGGCGTCGTCCGGGATGCCGGTGGATGCGCACTTCTTCAGCGACATGCAGAAGACCTCGATGCCGCCCGCTTTTTCCGACCTCGCCCTGGCCGACAATCTCAGGCTGACGCTGCATCAGGTGGGGGCGAAATCGGCTGCCCCGAATTGGGCGGTGGAAAGCGTCCATGCGCCGGCGCGTGTCTTTAGCGGGAAAAAATCGAAGGTGCAGGCAACGATTGCCGGATTCCAGGCGCCTGCCGCGCGAAAGAACGTCACGCTGGTGGTGAACGGTAAGCCGCTCGAGACCAAGGCCGTGAATGTGACGGAAAACGGCCGCGCGCAGGTGGAGTTTACGTCGCTCGACGCCAATTACGGACCCAACCGGGCCGAGGTTCGCATCGATGGCGGCGACGGACTTGCCGCCGACGACCGGTTCCTGTTTTCGGTCGAACGCTCCGACCCGGCAAAGGTGCTTTTTCTTCACGATCTCCGGCAAGGTCCGTTGTATTTCCGCACGGCTATCGACGCCGCTCCGGACGCCGGGTTCGACGTCGAAGCAGTGCCGCTCGAACAGGCCGGCAGTCTCGCGCTCGACAAGTACGCCTTCGTCGTGCTGTCGGGCTTGGGAGCGGTGCCCGAGGCGCTCGACAAGCGGCTCAGGGATTACGTGAGCTCGGGGCGCGGTTTGCTGGTGGCGCTCAGTGCCGCGGCGGTGCAGGCCGGGCGAGTTCCGGTGAGCGGCGACAAAGTAGTCGAGGCGCGGTATTCGGCGCGCGAAGGCGAGCGGTTTCAGGCGGTGACCAGTGTGGATAAATCGCATCCGGCGATGCAGCGCAGCGACTTCTTCGGTGTGCGTTTTTACCAGGCGATCCGCGTCGACGAATCCAAGGCGCGAGTGCTGGCGCGCTTGAGCGACCGCACCCCGCTCGTGCTCGACCATCCGGTTGGCGAGGGGCGCGTGATCATCTTCGCTTCGACCTTCGACAACATCGCCAACGACCTGCCGATTCACGCCGCTTTCGTGCCGTTTGTCGAGCAGGTTTCGCGATACCTCGAGGGCGGGGAAGCCGCGCAGGCGGCGCAAGCGGTGGGATCGTTCTTCGAACTGCGCACGAGCAAGGATCGCGGGGCGGCGGCCGAAGTGCTCGACCCCGAGGGCAAGCGCGCTCTGACGCTGGCTGAATCGACAAGCGCGCGGACGTTCCGCTTCGATCGCGAGGGCTTTTTCGATGTTCGGCCCGCCGGCGGAAGGCGGCAGTTGATTGCCGTGAACGCGGACCGCCGCGAGTCCGACCTGGCGGTTGTCCCCGATGAGACGCTCGCCTTGTGGCAAGGCTCGAGGACGCCGGCGCCGGGTTCCGGTACGGCCCCTACTGGCGCGGAGGAAGTTCCTCAGTCATTCTGGAAGTATCTGCTGGCCGCCTTGCTGGGCGTGACCCTGGCCGAAGCTGTCCTGGCCAACCGGTTCGCGACGGCGGCAGACGACGAGAAGAGGGAGGTTCGCAAGTTAGCCGCATGAACCCTTTGGAATCGGTCAACCAATACCTTCTCGGCCTGGAGCGCCGATTGAAGATGTTCGCGCTGTCGCGCGGGTCGGCGGCGGTCGCGGCCGTCGCGCTCCTGGTGACGGTGCTGATGGTGCTGTTCACCAACCATTACGCGTTCTCGTCAACCAGCCTGTTGCTGGCGCGGCTGGTGCTGTTCCTCTCGCTCGGCATCGCGGTTGCGCTGGGCCTGGTGCTCCCGTTTCTCAAGGTGAATCGCCGCCGCGCGGCGGGACAGGTGGAGCGGCAGTTTCCGCAGTTCGAGCAGCGGCTGCTCACGCTCGCTGAACGCAAGGCCGATGCATCTGATCCCTTCACGTCGCTGCTGGCGTCTGACGCCGCGGAAGTTGCGCGGTCTACCGAGCCGGCGCGCGTCGCGCCTGCTACATCGCTTTTCGGATTTCTGCTTTCGAGCGCTGCCGCCGCGGGCGTCCTTCTCTGGTTGATCCTGGCGGGACCGGGCTACATGGGCCACGGCGCCTCGCTGCTGTGGGCCGGCGTCGGGAAAGCAGGCAGCACGTCGACTTTCTACGACATCATCGTGAACCCGGGCGACCGCACCGTGCGCCGCCGCTCCGACCCGATGGTGACCGCGGAACTGGTCGGCTACGACTCGCGCAACGTACGGCTTCGCGCCAAGTTCGACGGCAGCTCGAAATGGGAGGACGTGCAGATGGCACCGCGTCCCGGAGCGCCGGGATTCGAGTTTGTTTTCGCGGCTATTCCGAACGGCGTCGAATACTACGTGGAAGCGGGTCCGTTGACTTCCAAGCACTACCGCCTGAACGTGATCGACCTTCCGTCCATCAAGAACGTGAAAGTCATGTACCGATTCCCAGCCTGGACCGGGCTGAAGCCGGTCACAGAGGATCCGGGCGGCGATCTCCGCGCCGTCGAAGGCACAGTGGCGGAGGTAACCATCCAAACCGACCGGCCTTTGTCGCAGGGAATCGTCGCGCTCGAAGGCGACAAGCGTATCGGGCTGAGCGGCGATCAAACCACCTACAAAGTCGAGGTCCCGATTCAAAAGGATGGGATGTATCACTTCGCCGTGATGGATCACGGTCAGGAAGTTCGCTTGTCGGACGACTACTTTATCGAGGCGCGCAAAGACAATCCGCCGACGCTGAAGGTGGTGAAGCCGGGGCGCGACGCCAAGGTGAGTCCCATTGAGGAAGTGGCCATTACGGTCGAGGCGCAGGACGATTTTGGTTTGCATGAAGTGCAGCTGCATTATTCGGTGAACGGCGGCGAAGAGAAGACCGTGAACCTGATGAAGGGCGCCGGGCAGAAGGAAGTCCGGGGCGCGACCACGCTGTTCCTCGAAGATCAAAAACTCGTGCCCGGCGACGTGATCGCACTGTATGCGACGGCGCGCGATGCCCGTCAACCGGCCAAGAGCGACATCTATTTCATCGAGGCGCAGCCGTTTGAGCGCAATTACTCGCAGTCGCAGCAGATGGGCGGAGGCGGCGGGGGAGGCGATCAGGACGACGAAGGGCGCGACATTTCGCGCCGCCAGAAGGAGATTATCGCCGCCACGTGGAACGAGACGCGAGGAAATGCCCAGCGCAACTCGGCCGAATCGGCGGAGAACGCGCGATTTCTGGCCGAAGTCCAGAACAAGCTGCGCGAGCAGGCCAATTCGCTCTCCGAGCGCTCGAAGAGCCGCCAGATTGCCGGGACGAACGCGGAGTTTCAGTCATTCATCAAGAGCATGGATGAGGCGGTCAAGGAGATGGGCGCGGCGGCCGACAAGCTGAAAGGCCAGAACTGGAAGGACGCGCTGCCCGCTGAACAACGGGCGCTCCAGAACCTGCTTCGGGCCGAGGCGACCTTCCGGGACATTCAGGTGGCATTCAACAATCGCGGCCAGCAGGGTGGCGGAAAGAGCGGCGCGGCGCGCGACCTCGACAACCTGTTCGACCTCGAACTCGACACGGAAAAGAACCAGTACGAAACCGGTCAGCAAAGCGCATCTTCCGATCAACGGCAGAAGGAGATCGACGAAGCGTTGCAGCGGCTCGAACAGCTCGCCCGGCGCCAGCAGGAACTCGCGCAGCAGCAACAGCAGCAGAAGCAGAATTTCGACCAGCGCTGGCAGCAGGAACAGTTGCGGCGCGAGGCCGAGCAACTGCGCCAGAAAATGGAACAGTTGACCCGCGGGCAGCAGAGTTCGCAATCCGGGAGTTCCTCGCAGCAATCGTCTTCCGGACAGCAACAGTCCTCGTCCGGTTCCCAGGGCTCGCAGAGTTCGCAATCGGCGCAGCAGCGCAACCAGCAGCAACAGTCTCGTTTGCAGCGCGGCGGGCAGGAGGCAGCCAACGAACAGCGGCTCCGCGAGGCGTTCGACCGTTTGCAGCAGGCAACCGAGGACATGCGCCGCGCCGCCAGTTCGCCTGATCAGCGCGACGCCGGAGCGCGCCGCGCCGCCGACCGCCTGAACGAGGCCAAGGACCTGATGCGCGGCATCCGCCAGCAGCAGACGCAAGGGCAACTGGCCGGTCTCGGCGAGCGCGCCGATAAACTCGCTGCCGAACAGCAGGAGTTCTACAACCGGATGCGCCGCCAGTTTGGCAACGGGCAGCAGCAGCAGTCAGGCGGCCAGAATTCGGGCGAAGCCGAGCAGATGGCCAAAGACAAGGAGCGAATGGCCAAGGATCTCGAGTCGCTCGAGCGGGACGCACAGCGGGCGGCGCGCGACCTCGCCGGTTCGCAGCCCAAGGCTTCTTCGAAGCTGCGCGACGCCGTGAGCGCCGTGCAGCAGGATGAGGTTCCGCTGCGGATGAAGTACTCGGCGAACTACATTCGCCAGGGCAAGGGCCAGTACATGGTGACCAGCGAAGCCGTGTCGGCCATGGCCCTCGGCAAAATGCGCGATCAGATCAAAGAAGCGCAAGCCGAAGCGGAAAAAGGCGGCGGCGCACAGCAGGACGGCAAGCCGAGCGAAACCGGCAAGGCGCTGGCTCAGGTGGAACGGCTTCGCGAGCAACTCGAGCGAGCCTCGCGGGGTCAGCAGCAAGGCGGTCAACAGCAGGGTGGTCAGCAGCAGGGTGGACAGCAGCAAGGCGGACAGCAGCAGGGCGGACAGCAGCAGGGCGGCGAGCAATCCGGGCAGCAGAGCGGGCGTGGTCAGCAACAGCAGTCCGGAAACACTCAGAATGGCGGAAGCCGTCAGGGTGGGGACGCGACCGATGCCCGCGGCGGTTTGAATCGCGGTAACCTGCCGGACCGTCCCGCCGGGGATGGCGGCGGCATCGAGCGCGCGTTCCGAGAAACCGTCCGCGACCTGTCTCAGCTGCGGCAGCAGGTGGGCGGCAACAGCGAACTTGGACGCGAGATCTCGGACTTCATTCGCGACCTGCAGCGGATCGACCCTTCCGCTTACGCACTTGCCGGTCCCGCGCTTGGCGACCGGTTGCAGAAGGAAGTGCTGCCCGCCATGGAGCAGCTTGAAATCCAACTGCGGCGGAAGCTTGACCAGGAAAACGGCGGGCAGGTGCGGAACCCGGCAGCGGAGCGCGTGCCGCCCGGTTATTCGGACAAAGTGGCGGATTACTTCCGGCGGCTGAGCGGCGCCAAAAAGTAGTACTTTGCTAGGCGTACCGGTGCTCTTAATTCGTTAGGCTAGTCCTTTCGGACGATTGCGGAAAGACTAAGGTAAAGCTATTGTTTTACCGAAGGTGCTATCGCCGAGAATCGGTCCAAATTAATCTGCGAATTCTAAAAAATCGTCATTAGCGGTTCTGGATCAAATTGCGCTGGAATAGAGCGTTCCGTTTCGCCGCCAGCCCACGCCGTCGCCCTCGGCTTATAGTTACCCTCCCCGCAACGTTTGCGGCTTAGGAGAATAACTTATGCGATTTGTCCCCCCGATGACAGGAAAAAGCGTAGCCGTTTGGTTCCTCTGCGTGGCCATTTTCGCCGGCGTGGGCTCCGCTCAGGTGATCTTTAGCAATATCCCGACTCCAGTTCCACCAAATGTGGCCAGCCAGGCTTTCGAAGCGACGTCCACGTCCGAGTTCGGGACTGGTGTCACTTTCAGTACCGGCACTGGACGATTGCTGGGCACGGTGCGGGTGCTCATGTCGAGTTGGGGCTGTGTCACCGGCGCCTGGTTTTCAAATGACTGCGTAACGCCCCCCGGTTCTACGTTCAACCACCCGATTACCCTCAACATCTACAATCAAGGCACGGCGGGCGCCGTCGGGTCGCTCATCACCACCAAGACCGTGACCTTCGCGATTCCCTACCGCCCTTCCGCCGACAATGTGCACTGCACCGGCCCGGACCTCGGAAAATGGTACGACCCGGGCACAGGGCTTTGTAAGAACGGCCTCGCCACTCCGATTGTCTTCGATTTCAGCAGCGCCGGCATCACGCTGCCCGATAAGGTCATCATCACGGTCGCTTTCAATACTTCCGACTATGGCTACAACCCGATCGGCCGGAGCACAGCCTGTGCCATCGTCAACAACAACTGCCCTTACGACTCGTTGAACGTCGGCGCCGAAAATCACCTGAGCGTAGGCTCGTTCTACGATCCGAACGGGGCCTATCTCAACTCAAGCTCGGCTGCCTCATACTGCTCCGGTTCTGCCGGCACTCTCCGGCTGGATACGGGAGTCAATTGCTGGACGGGGTACCAGCCATCCTTCGAAGTGAGCACCATCGCGCAGGGCGCATTCATGGTCGGGTATGTGGCCAACCTCAGCGCAGGTGACTCCGTCGTCAATATCTCGAATACGGGCCAGTCCGCGGGCGTGAATGGTTCCGGTAACCTGTGCGCCAATCTCTACGTGATCTCACCTGACGAGCAGGTGATTGCCTGCTGCTCCTGCCCGGTGACGCCGAACGGACTCGTTTCGCTGTCGGCGAAGAACGACCTGGCCTTCAGGACGCTCACTCCGGCTGTCCCGGGTGCGTTCAGCGTTCTGATTCTCGGATCGGCGAACACAGGCACCTGCTCGGGTTCCAACCCGGGTTCGCTCGCGCCGGGGCTCGTCGCCTGGGGCTCCACGCTGCATTCGCTGCCGAGTTCTGGTTTGGCGGTGGCGGAGATCAGCTATCCGTACGCGTCTCTATCGTCCAACACCATCACGCGCCTGACCTCGATGTGCGGCTTTATCCAGGCCAACGGCAGCGGCTACGGCCTGTGCGGTGTTTGCCGCTCCGGCGCGCTCGGCGGAGTCCGGCAGTAGGATCGGAAGGACAGTCCAAAAATAGAGGCGGACCCGGAAACGGGTCCGCCTTTGTGCCTGCGAGAACGGCGCGGTCCTAGTTCTCGCCGTTGATCGCAATCACCGACGCCTCGCCCATCGGCGGGATGAAGCCGGCCGCCCAGGGCGTCGTATTGCCCCAGATGATGCCAAAGCCCTGCGTGGTTGAGTTACCCCAAACGATTCCATTTCCCCAGACAATCGAATTTCCGTTCACGTTCGAGCCCCACACCAGTCCCGAGCCCCATACCAGCCCGTTACCCCACACGATGGACTTGGCTTGCGTCGAGTTGAGAGTCAGCTTGACTGTTTTCGACGCCGCATCGTAGTAAGCCGCAGGCGACGCGGCGGAACCCGAGGGAACGTTGGGGTCGTTCGCGGCCATGGTCACGTCCAGTTGGCCGGCGCCTACGGTAAAGATGTCGTGATAGGCCGTGTAGGTCTTCTGGGTTGCGGAATCGTACGTGCTGACGCTCGGTTGGAAGCCGCGCCAGGCATTGCGCATCAGCTTCGCTTTCACCTGGTCAGGCGTCAGAGACGGGTTCATTCCAATCAGTACCGCCGCCGCTCCGCTCACCACCGGGCTCGCCATGCTGGTGCCCGACAATGTGAAGAAATAGGGCGTGGGATTCGAGTCTCCGAGCAACCGGAAATCGCGGTTGAGCAACCGGTTGCTTGGGAACAGTTTCACCAGCGTGGAATTGACCGACTCATAGGAGACAATCCGATTCCCGGGCGCAACCAGGTCCGGCTTGACGATGTGGTCAATCGCGGTGGGCCCTTTCGAGCTGTAGGTGGTAATCACGTCGTTCGCGACGTTCATATCCGCTTTGTGGTTGACCGCGCCGACGGTAATCACATAGGGATCGTTCCCGGGCGCGGTGATCGTGCCGTAGCCGTTGTTGTTATTGCTGTTGTCACGGCCGAAGTTCCCTGCCGCCACCACCACCACAATTCCTGCGTTCCAGGCCCGCTCCACCGCCTGGCATAGCAGGTCGCTCTTGTAGGAAACCGAGATCGGACGGCCCAACGACAGGTTGATCACCCGAATGTTGTACTGGTTTTTCAGCGACACCGCGCGGTCGATGGCGTTGATCACCGCCGAATCGGTGCCGATCCCAGATCCATCGAGCACCCGCAGGTTGATGATGCTCGCATCGGAGGCGAACCCCCAAAAGTCGCGCGTGTTATCCAGCATCGGAAGCGTCACGTTGTCGGTGCCTGCTGCGATTCCCGCCACATGCGTTCCATGCCCGTATGCGTCGTTGGTCGATTTATCGCCGGGTACGAAACTCTCGCTGTAGACGATTCGGGAGACCTTCGACATCTGCTTGTTGAAATTCGGGTGTGTCGGATCCACGCCGCTGTCGATAATGGCGATTCCCACCGCGCCAAAGTCCTTGTTCTGGAAATTCAGACTGTTGGCGAGCGGGATGAAGTCGATCGAGTACGCGGCACGATCGACGAAGGCGCGCACTTCGTGATCGGGCGCAATCATCTCCACATCCGGATCGTCGGCAAGGTCGGCCAGCGAGCGCGCCGAAACGCTGAAAACGGCTCCGTTGATGAAATCGACGTTGCGCTTATGTTCCGCGCCCCGGCGCACCGCCCGATTGAGATGATGCTGTTGCGGCCTCTGTTTGTACTGAACGATAACCTGGACAGTTTGATCCGGGTCGGCACGATCGAGTTCGCGCGAGACCTTCGGGTGAGGACCAGCATATGCAATTCCGCCGGCGACCAGGGCTAAGAGAACGTATTGAGTTCGCATGAAAGCTTCTTCCGGTCTGGAAAAAGCACTCGTGAGGCCACAAGTACTGGTATGCCAAGTCCTTATGTAGCAATACAGTCCTAGATCGCGAGGGGGGAATAGTACCAGACAATTTGGCCCATCGAAGGGGACATTTTGGCGCAGAATGTGGACGACGCGCCGGATTCTCCTGCCCTAAATGCCGAGCAGGGTGCAAACGACCGGACTCTGCGTCAGCCGATGCAGGGCTTCGGCGTACCAGCGTAGTTGGCGCTCATAACGAGCGCGCTGATCCGCCAGATGAGCGTCGGTTTTGAAATCGACGATCTGCCAGGTGCTGTCTTCGAGGAACGCGAGATCGATCGTGCCTTCCATCCTCACCCCAGGTTCGGCTACGAGCGTGACCGGCAGTTCGCGGTAACACTCGCGAGCCCCGCGGGCGCGTTCGAGCAGCGAGTGAGCCAGCGCGCGACGGACCGCGTTTTCAGCCGCTCGAACCTCGTCGGCGCTTGCCCCGAGCATGCGCCCGTGCGATTGCGCCAACCGCTCGACGTCCGCCCCGCCGAAATCGACATCGCGCATCACCAGGTGAACCAGCGAGCCCAGGCGCCTCCCCGACGGGCGCTCGCCGAGCGTCGCCGACTGCACTGTATGGACGGGCCAATCGCCCGGCGCGGTCTGCCCTTCGCTCGGCGAGATGATCGCCCACTCAGGCGTTGCGCCCGATTCGAGTGCCGCGGCTCTCCGGTTGCTCCACTGCCGGTAGCGAACCGTGCTCTCGTTCGACGTTCCGGCGAGCACGTCGGATCTTCTCAAGCCCAGTTTGCCTTCCACCGTCAGTTTGAGTTTCGCGGGATCCCACCACACCACTTCGTGTCCGCCCGTTTTCGGTTGAACGGTGCCCGGCTTCACGGAAGGCTCCACGCCGCGGTAATTAGGGCGGCTCAACACCGTTGCATCACCGAAGTTCAGATCGCCGAATGGCCGGCTCTTCCGGTAGTCGGCCGGTTCGGGGTAAATGGCCTTGTTCAGCGGTTGAAGCCACCCCTCGGTTTCGTCGTCCCCGACGGCCGGCACCACGAGCAGGTCCCGCGCGCGCGTGGCGGCCACGTATGCCACTCTGACGCCTTCAGCCTGCTCGCGCGCCTTCTCGTCGTTCTGATGTTCGATGAGTTCCCAGGGCGCGCACCACAGCAGCCGGGTCGCGCAGAGACCTCGCTCAGGGTCGATATGGCGGTCAGCTTCCCGTGAAGAAAGATTCGCGGTCATGTCGGCCAGGACAACCACCGGAAATTCGAGCCCCTTGGCCGTATGCACCGTCAACAGGCGCACCCCGTCGGCGGCCGGCTCCATCATGGGTGCTTCCGAACTGTCGCTCTTGTCGGCGCGCGCTGCGAGTTCCTCCACGAACCCGCGGAACGAGATGCCGCCCGAAGCTTCGAACCCGCGCGCGAGTTCTGAAACGCGCAGCACGTTCGACAGCACCTGATGCCCGCCGGGGCGGAGCGCGAATCCGGCGTGCGCCCGCGTCTTCTCGAGCAGCCGGTTGACGGTCTCGGCCACCGGACGCCGGTTTCGGTCCCGGTGAAGTTCGGCCAGAATGTCGAGCGCTTCCCGCACCGGCGCGAGGTCCGGGTCAAGTTCCGCTTCCGGTGGCCGGAGCGGATGCAGGCTGCCCGTCTCGCGGCGGTACCGGAACAGCAACGCGTCCTCAAAGGCGAACAACGACCCGCGCAGCGTCGCATAGACGCTCAACTCATCATCGGGCCACTCAATCGCCATCACCGCCGCGCGCAGCGTTTCCACTTCCTCGCGCTGGTGGAAGCTTTTCGACCCCACCAGCAGGTGCGGAATCTCACGAGCTTCGAGGCTTCGCACATACGGCCGCGTGATGTCTTTGCCGTAGTTCACGAAGCGCCGGAACAGCACCGCCACGTGCCGTGCCTCGACGGGAATCAAGCGCTCCGGGTGATCGGGATCGCGCACTTTCCAGCCGCTTTCCTTTACCAGCCATTCAATCCAGGCGCACACGGCGTCCGGCAGGCACTCTTCGATATTCTTTTTTGTGATGTTCCGGAACCCCCAGGGATGGGGTGCCGGAATCACCACCACTGGCGGCTGGCCTTCAATCGGCTCCTTGCTGCCTTCGAGCGGCACATAGCGGGCTTGCGCCACGATCTCGTCGCCCTGCATTTCCTCAGCGAACGCGGCATTGACGCACGCCTGAATGGGCGCCAGCGAGCGATGGCTGGTGCTCAGCTCCACCTGCCGCACGCCGTGCGCGAGCAGCCTCCGGCACACGTCCTGATAGAACGCCACGTCGGCCCGCCGGAACTTATAGATCGATTGCTTCGGGTCGCCGACCACAAACAGTTTGCCCGCGGCCGGCTTGGCGAGGCGCCAATCGTCGACCGCGGCGTTGTCGGAAGCCAGCAGGATCAGGATCTCCGCCTGCAGCGGGTCCGTGTCCTGAAACTCGTCGATGAACAGGTGAGTGAAGCGGTTCTGGAGATACTCGCGCACTGCGCGGTTCCCGCGCACCAGGTCGCGTGTTCGAATCAGCAGGTCGACAAAGTCCAGGCGTCCGGCGCGGCGCTTCAGTTCGTCGTAGCCGTTGATCAGCGACTGCATTTCGCCCTGCAGAATCGCGGCCAGGTCGGCGTCGGCCCGCTCCTTGAATTGCGCCAGCGCCCACAGCAATTCGTTCCGGGCCGTGAGAACGTCCTCGCGAAGAACTCCGGGAGCGTATTCGCCGCGGCCTTTCCGGTCATACTGTTTGGTCTCGCGCTCCAGCCTGAGCAGCAGCCCTTCGAGCGTGTCGTAGTCCGGATCCCGTTCGGCGCCCGCGCGCTCCATCCAGGTGGCAAGTTCGCGCACGGGCCGCGTGCCCTTGAACAGATCGTCGTGAGGGCGCGTGCATTTAGCGCTCATCGCGGCCAGCCGGCGGACCCGCGCGGCCAGGGCATCAATCTCGTTTTCGCGCTCGAAGGGCTCGCGGCGCCAGGGTGCGCGGAAATCCCGCCACTCAATCAGCTTGCGCCCGGCTTCCTGTAGCTGCTCGGCGGGAGGCTGGTCCGAGGTCCACGCCAGGCGGCTGAGCGCCCGCCTCAATCCCGGATAGCCCGCGTCGAGCGCTGTTTGAAACCATTTGAGAAACGCCCGTTCGTACATCCGGCGCTGTTCCTGTTCGGGCATGTCCTGGAACGCCGGGTCCACGTCGGCTTCGACCGGGCGCTCGCGCAGAATCTGCGCGCAGAAGGAATGAATGGTGCCGATAGCCGACTCTTCCAGGTGCTTCAGCGCCTGTTCGAGATTCAGCAACTCGTCCGCGGTAGCCGACTGCCGCGCTTCGTCGAGTTCCTGCCGCAGCCGCACCTTCAATTCGCCGGCGGCTTTATGGGTGAAGGTGACAGCCGCGATGCGATCCACCGTCGTGCGGCCGGATTTCAGCACCGCGACGATGCGATTCACCAGCTCGGTGGTTTTTCCGGTTCCGGCCGAGGCCTCGACGAGCAGGCTTTCGTCGAGGTTCTCGCAAATGATGCGGCGTTGATTGGCGTCGCCGACCAGGCGCGGTGTCACGGCATCCTCCGGATGTCGAGCAGCGGCTCCAGTTCGTCCTGGCTCTTGAATTTCTGCACTCGCTGGAGCTCGTATGGGCCGCAGACCGGCCGGTAGTCGCAGTGATCGCAGGCGTCCGTCTGCGGAGCGGCGGGCAGGAAGCCGGTTTCGATCGACCAGTCGATAACGGCGAGCGCGCGGCGAAAACGGTCGCGAGTCCCCTCGCTCAGTGCGATTTCGACTTCGGTGAACGCTCCGCGTTGGGTGCAGAAAAACAGCCGTCCGGATTCGGCGCGCGTGTTCCAGAGTTGCTCGGCCGCCAGGCCGTAGAGCACGGGCTGCAATGCCGATCCTCCGCCGATCGAGGCTGGGAGCCGGTCGGGCGGCTTGCCGGTCTTGTGGTCGGTGATGCGAAGCACTCCGCGCGAACGGTGGCGTTCCACGAGGTCCATCGAACCGCGCACCAGGACGCCATCCTCGAGCGCCACGGCGTCGCGGCGGCTGTCGGGATCGTGCTGCGGGTCGCCGCCTTTCAGTCCGAACGCTGTCTCTTATACACATCTAGATGTGTATAAGAGACAGCCAGGACGCCATCCTCGAGCGCCACGGCGTCGCGGCGGCTGTCGGGATCGTGCTGCGGGTCGCCGCCTTTCAGTCCGAACGAAAATTCGAAGTGCACCGGTTCCCAATCGCGCTGCATCTCAAACCAAAGCCGCAGCCAGCCGCGAAGGTCGGTCTTGAGGCCTTCCATCTCCGATTGCCAGACGCGCGGAATGGCGGGCGCGAGCTTTTCCTCGTGCTCGGTTGCCACCCGGGCGATGGACGCGTCGAGCAGGTCGAGCGCCTGCTGAAGCGTGCCGTCCGCCGCGCGCGTCCATGCGCGGAAGAAATCGAACTGCACGGCGTGGAACAAAGCGCCGCGGGTCAGCGGGTCCATCTGCTCGAGGGCCGCGGCTTCTTCGCGCGGACGGAGCCCGTAAACGCCGTGCAAATAAAACTTGTACGGACACGCCGCGAAACTCTGAAGCGAGGTGGGCGAGTGCGCCACTTCCGCAAGGCGGGATGCGCGCAAGTGGGCGCGGGCCGCCGGGGCGGGCGCAACCAGTCCATCGGCGTGGCCCCATTTCGGTTCCCAGCGTTTGAACCGCGTTCGCAGGCTTCTGGCCAGCACCGGAGACTCTTCAATCAGGTAACGGCTGCTGCCTTTCTCCTTATGCGACTCGTGCCAGGACAGATCGTACTCGGCATCGTCAATGGCGTGCTCGGGGTTTTTGGGAGCCGGCCAACCCAGGCGCGCTTCGCAGTTGGCGCTGAGCCTTCGCTCGAAAACTTCGAGTTTGGGTACGCGCCCTTCGATCGCCCGCGCGAGCTCGAGCGCGAACAGCGACGGTACTCGCGGCCGGCCCTGCGAGACGTCGAGCGTCGGGTATGAAAAGACGAGTTTCCGGCGCGCGGCGGTCACCGCGACTTTCAGTAGATCGCGTTCGTCGGCGCTTTTGTCTTCGCGGCGGGCCAGCTCCGGCGACAGCGCCCGCCGGGCCTCGTCGAGCAACAGCGGATCTTCGAAGGTCCGCCTCGGGAAGAGGCCCTCGGCCAGTCCGGGAAGAAAGACGACGTCGAACCCGCGTCCGCGCGCTTCGTCGACGGAACCGACGAACACCCGCCCGTAGCGGCGATGGGGCGGTTCGCTGCGCAGAAAGCGCAGCCGTTCTGACAGCACCTGAATGACTTCGTCGATGTCCACCGGGCCGATGCCGCTCATCGGCTCGAGTTCGGCCAGGGCGGCAAGCACCGAATGCGGCGCGCGCAGCGAAGCGCCGGCGAGCCTCCGTAGATGGTCGAGCCACACGCCCCAATCGGCCGCCCCGGGCAGCTGGTCGAGGGCGTCGATGAGCGGCAGCGCGAACCGTTGCAGCGTGGCCAGCTGTTCCAGCCGCCGCTCGATTCGCTCGCGGTCGTCGGCTTCAGAAAGCTGCAGACGGAATTCGCGCTCGAGACCTTCGAGCCGCCGTGCCCAACGGTCGTGCCCGCCGATGACCGCGGCGTCCACCATCAGCCGCTCCCACGCAATCGGCGTGGCCACCATCGCCGGCTCCTGCTCGGGCGCGGGCGCTGCGCCGCCTCCTGCTGCGAAGAACGTATCATCCTCCGGCGGCACCCATTCCGGTTCGACTGGCTTTTCCGGCACCTGACCGAGCGACAGGTACTCGGCGAAGCGCGACGCCGAACAGCGCTCCGCGGCACAGTAAAGCAGGGCGAGAAAGGCTCTGCCAGCCGGATCCGGACGCGCCGACCCGCGGCTGAAATAAGCCGGGATGCCCGCCCGCCGTAAGGCCTCTTCCACCAGAAACTGATAGCGCTCCGGACTCCGCAGCAGGATCGCGACCCGGTCAAACGGCGTTGCCTCGAGCAACCGGATGCGCCGCGCCATCTCCACCGCTTCAAGACCTTCGCCCGGAGCCGAGAACGATTCGACGCTCCGGTCGTAGTCTCCTGAGGGCGGGCGCCCGGTCGAGAACAGATACTGTGCCGCGCGCCCCAGCGCTCCCGCCTTTTCACCCGCCGCCGCAGCCGGCTTTCCGGCGATCGCTTCCATCATCCGCCGGTGAGCCGGTGTGGGTGCCTGAACGTCGAGCAGCAGCGCCGGCATCGAGCGCCAGCCCGGCAGGGCCTCCAACGCGAGTTGGAACACGCGTGCCAGGTCCGCAACGCCGCGCCGCTCCATCTCGCGTTCGTATTCGGCGAGCAACCGGCGCAGGTCGCCGTCCTTTGGGCGGATGCCGCACAGGCGCAGGTCGGTGAGCGTGGACGCCAGAGCGCCGGGAAAACCAGGGTACCTGGCCACGCGCGAGAAGTACTCGAGGCTATTTTCTCGATCCAGGCGGTTGATCACGCGAGCGGTAATGGCCTCGATGCCGAGCCGGGTGGAAGGCGACAGCCCTAGCTCTGCCATCCGCGGCGCAGCCAGCTGAGCCGCGAATTGCGTCAGCGTCAGGCAATGGTAGCCGGCAGTGGCGGTTTCGCCGAGCGAGCGAACGTACTCGTCGGCCGCTGCCCGCGTGTGCCCTAAAACCAGCGTCTCCCGGATGGCGCTCATTTGAACTCGATGCTGAGCTCGAATCTGTTCGCTGAACTTCCCGCCGGCTGAACGGCTGTTTGGGAAGCCGATGCTAAGATGAACGCGAGGATGAAGAATCGATCGAGCGCATACCGCAATACGCTCCTGATACTCTGGGCTGCGCTCGCCGTCATTGGGTACTTCTACTCCTCTCAACAGCATATCCCCACCCGCATCGCCGCCTGGCTTTTTGCGGCCCTGGCCATCGAGGCAATTTTCTACCTCGCCCCCGGATTTGCCTGGAGCCGTGCTCAGGTGGACTCGATTGAGCCTCCCGCTGTTCGCGCCTTAATCCTCTCGATCACCGCCCTGGTGCCTTATCTGATTTACTCGCTGGGCACAGGGACGTTCCACTGGCGCAGTTTCGGTCTGCTGGCCCTTATGGCGACCTTCGTCTCCGCCTGGTTTGTCGCCCAGAAGTCCACCCTCGCCGACCTTCTCTTTGCCGCGCTGCTCGCGGCGATACTGCTGAGCAAGGCCTTCGACGGTATCTACATCACGCTGGCGCGCAAGGCCGATGCTCCGATTCTGGGGACGCTGATGCTGGTGCGCACCAGCGCGCTTTCGGTTACCTCGATTCGCAAAATGGGCGGCATCGGCTTCAGCTTCCTGCCCGCCGCGCGCGACTGGCTGATTGGGGTGCTCGCGTTTTCCGGGTTTCTGGCCTTGATGCTGTTCGTGAACAACTGGCTTCACGCGGTGGACGTACGCCTTGCGCCCGGTCCCTGGTGGCGCGTCGCCTTGGTCGGCGTTGGAACTTTTCTCGCGTTCCTGTGGGTGAGTTCGTTATTCGAGGAGTTCGTCACCCGCGGCATCGTTCAACAGGCCATCACGCGCCGGCTGGGCGCTTTGGCCGGCCTGCTCATCACTTCGGTCCTGTTCGGACTGGCCCATCTGCCGTTCCGGTCCTTCCCGAACTGGAAGTGGGTCATCGTGGCGACGCTACTGGGCCTGTTTTGCGGCCTCGCCTATCAGCGCACCGGCGCCATTCGCGCGGCGGTGGTAACGCACGCCCTCGTCGTGGCTACCTGGCGTGTCTTCTTTGCCTGAAGCATCATGATGCTTCACAAATGAGGCATCGTGATGTAAACTGTCAGTATGCGGACCACTCTAACGCTTGACGATGACATTGCGCACTCTCTCACCGAGATAGCGCATACTCTCCGAAAGCCATTCAAGCAGGTGGTGAACGAAACGCTCCGCCGAGGGCTAGGACCCGCTGCACAAACCCCCCGCAAGCATGTGCAGGTAGTGCCGATAGAGGGTGGATTCGCCCCTGGCATCGACGAACGCCGGCTGAACCAACTGTTCGATCAAATGGAAGTCGATGACTTCCTTCGTCAGGAAGCCAACGATCGTGATCGTACCGGACGTTAATCTGTTGTTGTACGCCTACCGTACGGGGGCCATGGAGCACCGGAAGGCACTCTCTTGGTGGGAGAAGGCCCTCAATGGTTCTGAAGAGATCGGAATTCCATGGGTTGTTATTCTCGCTTTTGTCCGGATCATGACCAATCCTCGCGTCAGTATCCCGGTCAGCCGGGTTGAGGAAGTTGTGCTGGTGGTCAGGTCGTGGTTTGAGTGTTCGAATGTCCGAGTTCTCCATCCCGGACCGAATCATGCGGACTTGCTATTCCGGTTGTTGGCGGCAACCGGAACGGCGGCGGACCTTACAACGGACGCCCACATCGCGGCTCTCGCCATCGAATATCAGGCGATCGTATACTCAACAGACACCGACTTCGCCCGGTTCTCTGGTTGCCGCTGGGTGAACCCGCTCGAGCCTAAGCCGCTTCGCGGTCGCGGCTGAGGTGTACCGAGCAGACCCGCTCGAGACGCTGCTTGGCCCGCGATTTCGTGAGCCGGAATTGAGTCTCGGTCAGGTCGAGCTCGCGGCAGATCTGCTCACGGCTTTGCTCTTTCAGGTAGTACCGGGTCAGCACTTCACGCTCGCGTGCGCTCAGCGCGGCCACCATCTGCCGCATCAGGTTCACACGCTGCTGGTAAAGAAGTTCCTCTTCCGGCGACCTTCGCTCGGAGGATGAAGTCACCCAGTGGCGTAGAGAATTGTTCAGGCGGCGGTGCCGGCTGCGAACTCCAATCGCCGAACAGACCGAAATCCGCGCGACACCGTGGATATAACCGGGAAGGGCAGAAGGTTCACGAAGCCGTCCGTCCCGGATGGCATCCACTACCAGGAGAAAGACGTCGTGCAGGCGGTCCTCGAAGTCCTGATAGCCAATGTGCCGCCGCAGCGAACCCGTGAACATGCGGAACACACTGTATAACTGATCGAGACCTCGGGGGTCTCCATTTCGCACATTCTCAACGACTTCGCTGAACGAGAGAGGAAACTCCGGACTGACAACGCAGTGCTTCGGATCCATGGGACCGGTAACTCCTGAATTAAGGTAAGATCCAAGTTAATTCCGGATACCGGGTCGGGAATATGCCTGGGAGTGCGGATTTTCTGGATGGCGACTCTGTCAGGAGCCTTAAGGGTTTTCCTGTACGGCCCGTGCTAAACCCTGGAAATAAGGGATGATAGACACCATGGGCGCGCAGGCTGAATTAGCCGGGGAGACTCGAACGAGCCGCTGGATTCCGGCTCTCACCATGATGCTGGTGTCGATCATCAGCTATCTCGATCGCGCCACTCTCGCCCTGCTCGCGCCCACCATCCTCAAGGAAACCCACATCAGCGGACAGCAGTACGGCTGGATGATCTCCGGCTTCTCCATCGTCTACCTGGTGAGCAATCCGCTATGGGGACGTTGGCTCGATCGCATCGGGCTGCGCCGCGGCATGACCATCGCAGTCAGTGGCTGGACGCTCGCCTCGGCAGCCCACGCCTTCGCATCCTCTTTCCCCGGCTTCGCTCTCGTTCGCGGGCTGCTCGGATTCGGGGAGGGCGCGACCTTTCCGGGCGGCATGCGAACCGTGATCCAATCGCTGCCCCGCAATGAGCAGGCGCGGGGGATCGGCATCGCCTATAGCGGCGCTTCTGCGGGAGCCCTCATTACGCCGCTCATCGTGACCCCGATTGCCGTCGCCTTCGGTTGGCGCACCGCTTTTCTGTTCACAGGCGTGGTGGGAGCGGCGTGGCTGATTTTGTGGAGCTTTGTCAGCCGCCGGCCTGAACTATCCGCCCCGCTGGCGATGGCGCCGTCAACCGAACGGCTCAGCTTCCGGGATTCGCGGGTCTGGGCGTTCATCCTGATCAACGGGCTCGGCATGATGCCCGCCACCTTCGTGCTCTATCAAGGCGCCAACTATCTCCATCAGGCGCTCGGCAAATCGCAGTCCTACATTGGCGCCGTTTTGTGGATTCCCGCCGTCGGCTGGGAGATCGGCAACCTGTTCTTCGGCTGGCTTGTGGACCGCTTCACCATCGCCGGAATGACCCGTCCCCAAGCCGTGCGCCGCGCCATGAGCATGCCGGCGGTCCTGGCGCTCGTGCTCGCCGCCACGCCCTGGTTTTCAGAAACCGCATGGGTGCTCGCCGCGCTTGCGACCGGAATGTTCCTGTCCTCCGGCATGGCCATTCCGTCGCTCGCCTACGCCGGGCACGCGTTTCCGTCGCGCAACGCAGGTCTGGTGGCGGGACTGGCTTCAGCGGCGCTCGGCGCTCAGTCCACGCTCACCATGCCGGTGTTCGGCTGGCTCTTCGACATCAAACGCTACGACATCGCTTTCGCCGTCGCGGCGGCGGGTCCGATTGCCGGCTATCTCTTGTGGATGTGGCTCACTGCTGAACGGGGTCCGGCGCGCTAACATCGAATCAGTGCGCCTCTTTGTTTTTCTGGGTCTAGCCATCTTTGCGTGCGCGGCTGCCGAGCCTGAGGCCGTGTCCCTGCGCGGCAGGCTTGTTCAAACCGCGGACAAGCCCCCGGTAATCGAGAAAGACGGAAAACGGATCGCGCTCGACGGTGACGAACCGACCCTCAAAGTGCTGAACGACGAGCGCCTCAATGGTGCCGACTTCGAGGTTCGCGGGCAGTTCACCGCGCCCGGGCGGTTTTCCGTCAGCCACATCCACACGCAATCGCTCTTTGTCTATCGGGGAGATAAAAAGCTCGTCGTCAGCTACTGGTGCGATGTATGCTATATCCGTACTTCGTCTCCTGGAAAATGCTGGTGCTGCCAAAAATACACGGATCTCGATCCGGTCGAGCCGCAGAACTGACCGCGGCGCTCTTCACCGTGCCATTCATGCTCAACGCTCAGAACTACACCGCTGTTCTCGAACACGACTCAGTCAAGCTCGCCGACGCGCGCGCGCACATCGAAGTCTCGATTGCTCCCTCGTTCGGCAACCTCGCCTACGCGATGAAGGTGAACGGCCAGGGCATTCTCTGGTCCCCGAGCCTCGAGGAATTGAAAGCGCGCCCAACCCTTGCCGGCAACCCGTTTCTCTCGCCGTGGGCCAACCGCCTCGACCACGACGGCTTCTGGGCCAACAGCCGCTCTTATCAACTAAACAAGGAACTGAAAAACATCCGTCACGACGGCAACGGACTCCCGATTCACGGCCTTGTGTCTTTTACCGACAAATGGAAAATTACCTCGCACGGCGCGGACGCCGATTCGGCGTGGGTCACCAGCCGGCTCGAGTTCTGGCGCGAACCCGCCTGGATGGCGCAGTTTCCTTTTGCCCACGCAATTGAGATGACCTACCGGCTCTCGGGCGGCGCGCTCGAAATCCGCACCGTCTACGAGAACCTCTCCGCGGAGCCCATGCCCCTGGTAATCGGCTTTCATCCCTACTTCACCATCCCGGGCGCATCCCGCGACGAATGGCAGGTCCACCTCGCCGCGCGCGACCACGTCGAGCTTTCAAAAACTCTCACCCCGACCGGGCAGCGCGTGCCGGTTGAAAGGACGGACTTCGCTCTCAAAGGCGTCCAACTCGACGATGTCTATGACAACCTGGTCCGGGACGCGAACGGAGCCGCGGCTTTCAGCGTCAGCTCCGGCGAGCGCAAGATCTCGGTCCTCTATGGACCGAACTTTAATACCGCCGTCGTCTACGCGCCTCCTGGCCGCAACTTCATCTGCTTTGAGCCGATGACCGGAATTACCAACGGCGCCAATCTCGCCCACGAGGGTAAATACACCGGTTTGCAAAGTGTTCCCGCCGGCGGACGCTGGCAGGAAAGCTTCTGGATTCGCGCCACCGGCTTCTGAGGATATACTTGCGGTCGGAATGAACCGCATTGTTCTCTTTCTTAGTTCCGCGCTCGCGCTCGCGGCGCAGGTGCAGCATTCGCCCGAAAAGAAAATCTGGCTGTTGACCACGCGCGACAGTTCCTATGCCATGGGCGTCGCCGCCGATGGAGCCCTCCGTCATCTTTATTGGGGCGGTCCTTTGTGGCGCATGGACGATTTGCCGGCGCCCGCGCCCCGCCGCGACATCTCGTCGTTCGATCCGCGGCAGATGATCGAAAACGAGGAGTTTCCCGGATGGGGAGGTCCGCGCTATTACGAAGCGGCGCTCAAAATCACCCGCGAAAACGGCAATCGCGACCTGGTGCTCAAGTACGCCGCCCATCGCATCGAAGGCAACGACCTGCATATCGAGATGAAGGATATTCGCGATCCCATCCGCGTCATCCTCCACTATCGCGTGTACCCGGAGAACGGGATGATCCGCCGCTCGGCAAGCATCATAAACGGAACGGATCGAAGCTTCACCATCGAAAGCGCGCAGAGCGCCGTGTGGCATCTGCCGCCCGGCGACGGCTACCGCCTGCGATCGCTCACCGGACGATGGGCTTCTGAAACGCAGATCGTCGAGGAGCCGGTGACGCCCGGCGCTCGCGTGCTCGAGAGCCGCAAGGGGCACACCAGCCACAACACCAACCCGTGGTTCGCCATCGACGCCGGAGATGCCGCCGAGGACCGCGGGCGCGTCTGGTTCGGCGCGCTCGCCTGGAGCGGAAACTGGCGCATCACCGTGGAGCAGACCCCCTATCAGCAGGTCCGCGTCACCGGCGGTTTCAATTCGTTCGATTTCAGCTACCCGCTTAAACCTGGAAATCAGCTCGACACGCCCGAGTTTTTCGCCGGTTTCTCCCAAAATGGCCACGGCGGGGCGTCGCGCCTGCTGCACCGCTTTGAACGCGAACACATCCTGCCGGGAGGCGCGGGCGCTCGGCTTCGTCCCGTGCTCTACAATTCCTGGGAAGCCACCACCTTCAACGTCGACGAAGCCGGTCAGTCCGCCCTCGCCGAGAAGGCAGCCAAACTGGGCGTCGAGTTGTTCGTCATGGATGACGGCTGGTTCGGGAAGCGCAATCACGACCGCGCGGGGCTCGGCGACTGGTTCGTCAACCCCCAGAAATTTCCGAAAGGCCTGAAAGGCCTGATTGACAAGGTGAACTCGCTCGGCATGGATTTCGGCCTCTGGGTGGAGCCCGAGATGATCAACGCCGACAGCGACCTCTACCGCGCGCACCCCGATTGGGTGATTCAGTTTCCCGACCGCCCGCGCAGCGAGCTGCGCAATCAGATGATCCTGAACATGGCGCGCGCTGACGTCAGGGAACATATCTTCGGCGTTCTCGACAAGCTCGCATCCGAGTACAAGATCCGCTACTTCAAGTGGGACATGAACCGGTCGTTCAGCGAGCCCGGCTGGCCGGAATTGGCGGTTGCCGACCAGCGCAGGATCTGGGTGGACTACGTTCGAAATGTCTACGAAATCATGGACCGTCTGCGCAAGAATCATCCCCAGTTGGAAATCGAATCCTGCTCGGGCGGCGGCGGGCGCGTTGACCTCGGCATCCTTCAGCGTGTGGATGAGGTCTGGCCTTCGGACAACACCGAAGCTTACGACCGTCTGCGCATTCAGGAGGGTTTCTCGCAGGCGTATCCGGCGAAAGTGATGTCGGCGTGGGTCACCGATGTGCCCAACATGAACCGGCGCAGCACGCCGCTGCAGTACCGCTTTCTGGTCGCCATGCAGGGCGCGCTCGGGGTCGGCGCGAACCTCAACAAGTTCTCCGATGAAGACAACGCCGCCGCGTCGCGGATGATTGCTCTTTACAAACGCATCCGGGCCACGGTGCAGGCCGGCGACCTTTACCGCCTGCTTTCGCCGCGAACCAGCGACGTCACCGCCAACCAATACGTATCCGCGGACGGCCGGCAATCCGTGCTGTTCGCCTTCCGGCACACGCAGCAGTACAACACGGCGGCTCCCGCGCTCTACCTGCGTGGTCTCGACGAAAGCGCGGTCTACCGTCTCGAATCGGTGGACGGCAAACTGCTCGACCGCCCGGCCGAATTGAGCGGCGCCTACCTGATGCGGCACGGCATCAACCTGCGCCTCGGCGGCGACTACGATTCCACCGCGGTGGTGCTCGAGCGGGTGAAGTAGTTATCCTGTTCCAATGCGAATCGCCGCGCTGTTTGTCATCTTTGGACTATCGCTCGCTGCACAACCGCTCGCCCGCCTGCAGGCCAACATCGAGCGGATTACGAAGTCGGTCAACGCCGATTGGGGCATTTACATCAAGAGCCTCGACACCGGCGAAGAAATCGCCATCAATGCCGACCGCCAGATGGACACGATGAGCGTTATCAAAATCCCGCTCCTCGCCACGGCGTTCGAGCAGATACAAGCCGGGCGCTTCTCGCTCGGCGATAAGGTCACGTTGCGCGACTCCGACAAGCGTCCGGGCACAGGCATCATCCGCTCACTCGACCCCGGCGCTGTGCTCACCATCAAGGACCTGCTGACGCTCATGATTATCGTGAGCGACAACACGGCCACCGATCTGATCTTCGAGAAGGTCGGCGGCGTCGAGGCGGTGAACCGTTTGATGAACGATTGGGGGCTGAAGTCGATTCGCGCCACCGCACCGTCGAGCGCGTGGTTCGCCGCCCTGCGAGCCGCGCCCTCGGCTGAAGCGTTTCACCGGGAAGGGAAGTCGCCCTACGGCCTCGCCTCGCCGCGCGACATCGGCCGTCTGCTCGAGAAGATCGAACGCGGAGAAGCCGTCAGCAAAGCCGCGTCGGAGACCATGATGCAGATGATGCGCGGCCAGGTCTATAGTTCGCGCTTACCGAAATACGTGACCGGCTTCCGTTTGCCGCACAAGACCGGCGATTTTCTGCCCTACATCGGCAACGACGTCGGCGTTCTTGAAAGCGAAAAGCAGCGGATCGTGATTTCCGTCTTCACCGCCCATCACTACGGGGTCGGCACGTATCTGGAAGACGGCATCGGCCGCATCGCCGAGTTAGTGGCCAATTATTATGGAGGACGTTAGCGCGGTTGTGCCGCGCCTCACACGCCCCAGCAGTAATCCTCAACCGCCTTTTCGATGGCGTCGTCCTTTTCCATCAGGCGCATGAGTTCCAGGCGAATGGCGTCTACGAGCGCGAGCCAGCTTGCCTCAATCACGTTCTCGGAAACGCCCACCGTCGCCCAACTCTTGCGATGGTCGGACCATTCGACGAGCACGCGAACCTTGGCCGCCGTGCCTTTCTTCGAGTCGAGCACGCGGACCTTATAATCCGTGAGCCGCACGTTGGCGATGGCCGGGTAGAGCGGCGTCAGGCACTGCCGCAGGCTGAGGTCGAGCGCGTTCATCGGACCGTGACCGGTGGCGGTCGCGGAATGGACGTTCTCGTCTATCTTGAGCGTCACCGTTGCAGTGGTCTGCGTGTCGTGCGCGCCGGTCATTCTGGTGGCGACCTCGTAGCCGAGCACCTCGAAAAACTGCACGCCGGGATTCAGCGCGTCGCGGACCAGCAGTTCGAACGTACCCTCGGCGGCTTCGAGTTCGTAGCCGAGATACTCCATCTGCTTGATCCGGTCGAGCAGTTCGCGGCGGGATTCGTCGGTCAGCCGGCCGCCGAGCCCGTGCTGTTTCAGCTTGTAGAGCACGTTGCCTCGCCCGGAAAGGTCGCTCAGCAGCACACGCTGGCGGTTGCCGATCAGCTCCGGCTTGATGTGCTCGTAAGTGGCCGAGTCCTTCAGCACGGCGCTCACGTGGACGCCGCCCTTGTGAGCAAAGGCGCTATGGCCGACATAGGGCTGATCGTTGCGCATCGGCAGGTTGGCGAGCTCGGCGATGAACCGCGCCGCACCGGTGAGATTGGCGAGGTTATCCCGGCCGATCGTGGTGTGGCCGAGTTTGAGTTCGAGGTTGGCGATGATGGAGCACAGGTTGGCGTTGCCGCATCGCTCGCCGTAGCCGTTCATGCAACCCTGCACGTGCGTAAAGCCCTGCTCGACGGCGGCGATAGCGTTGGCCACCGCGAGATCGGAATCGTTGTGCGGGTGAATGCCGAGAATGCCGTCGAACCGCTTCCGCACCTCGGCGCAGATCTCCATCAATTTGGCGGTGAGCGTCCCGCCGTTGGTGTCGCAAAGGCAGAGCACGTCGGCGCCGGCTTTCTTCGCCGCCTTAGCCGTCCGCAGAGCGAAATCCGGATTGGCCTGATAGCCGTCAAAGAAATGCTCGGCGTCGTAGATCACTTCCTTGCCGTGCGCTTTCAGCCACCCCACGGTCTCGGAAATCAGCTTCAGATTTTCGTCCTCGCTGATGTTGAGCGCGCGGTGGACGTGCAGGTCCCAGCTTTTGCCGAAAATCGAAACGGCGGGCGTGCCGGCGTCCACCAGCTGTCTCTTATACACATCATGTTGAGCGCGCGGTGGACGTGCAGGTCCCAGCTTTTGCCGAAAATCGAAACGGCGGGCGTGCCGGCGTCCACCAGTTCGCGCGTGTTGGGGTCCTGGTCGACGGAGTTCTTGGCAAACCGCGTCGACCCGAAGGCGGTTAGTTTAGCGTGGCGGAACTTCACGTCGCGGGCGCGATGAAAGAAGTCGCGATCCTTGGGATTCGACCCCGGCCATCCACCCTCGATGTAATCGATGCCGAGCTCGTCGAGCTTCTGCGCGATGATCAGCTTATCCTCGACGGAGAAGGAAACGGCCTCGCCTTGCGTGCCGTCGCGAAGAGTCGTATCGAACGTGAAGATCCGCATGTGTTCTATTGAGCCGCGGCTTGTTCCTGCGGCACCCCTGCTTCTTTCTTCTTCTTAAGGAACGTCATCATCGAGCGCAGTTCGGCGCCGACTTTCTCAATCTGCGAGTCGTGTCCCGCCTTGCGCATGGCCAGGAACTTCTGCCGTCCGGCTTTGTTTTCGGCAATCCAGGTGCGCGCGAACTCGCCCGACTGAATCTCGGACAGGATTTTCTTCATCTCGGCGCGCGTCTGATCGTTGATGACGCGCGGTCCGCGCGTGTAGTCGCCGTATTCCGCCGTGTCGGAAACCGAGTAGCGCATATAGCTGAGTCCGCCCTCGTAGATAAGATCGACAATCAGCTTCAATTCGTGCAGGCACTCGAAGTAGGCGATTTCGGGCGCGTAGCCGGCTTCGACCAGCGTGTCGAAGCCCGCCTGAATCAGCGCGGAAGCGCCGCCGCAGAGCACCGCTTGCTCGCCGAACAGGTCGCTTTCGGTCTCTTCCTTGAAGGTGGTCTCGATCACGCCGGCTTTGAGGCAGCCAAGCGCGAGCGCGTAGGCCAGAGCGTTCTGGAGCGCCTTGCCGGAAGCGTCCTGATGAATGGCCACCAGGCCGGGCACGCCGACGCCTTCGGTGAACAGTTCGCGGACGCGATGGCCGGGAGCCTTGGGCGCCACCATGGTGACGTCCACTCCCGCGGGCGCCTGAATCTCGCCGAAATGGATGTTGAACCCGTGGGCGAACATCAGCGTCTTGCCGGGCGTCATGTGCTGCGCCATGTCGGTGCGGTACAGGTCGCCCTGAATGTGGTCGGGCACCAGCACCATCACCACGTCGGCGCGCTTGGTGGCGTCGGCTACGCTCAGCACTTCGAGGCCGGCGGCTTTGGCCTTTTCGACACTCTTCGACGTTTCCGGCAATCCGACCACGACCTTGACGCCCGAGTCGCGCAGGTTGAGCGCGTGGGCGTGGCCCTGGCTGCCGTATCCAATAATGGCGACCGTCTTGCCGCCGAGCAATGCTAGATTTCCGTTTTGTTCGTAATAGCGATTGGGCATGTTTGATTAACGGCTCGTCGTCGGAGCCTCTTCCTTTTCGCGGGCCGCGCTCGTCGGGACGGGCGGGGCAAGCCGCAGTTTCTTGGCTTCAAGCGAAACCGCCACCATGCCGGAGCGGGTGACTTCGATTTCGCCGTAACTTCGCATGATATCGATGAATTCGTCGAGCTTCTCGGCATCGCCGGTGGCCTCGAGCGCAAACCCCTCGGTAGAGGAGTCCACCACGCGAGCGCCGAAGATCTCGGCCTCTTTAAGGATCGCCGTGCGGTTCTGCATCTGGGCGCGCACCCGCAGCAGAACCAGTTCGCGAGCCACGCTCGGAACGTCGGTCAGGTCGGTTGCCTGCAGCACGTTCACGAGCTTGTTCATCTGCTTGATCACCTGCGAGCGCAGGTGCGGTTCCACGTCCACCACGATGCTCATGCGCGACAGCTCGGGGTCGAGCGTCCGCGCCACCGTCAGGCTTTCGATGTTGAAGTTGCGCGCGGTCAGCAATCCGGTGACGCGCATCAGCGCGCCGGGTTTGTTTTCTAACAGCAGGGAAATGATTTGCAGCATCGTCGGACTCCTACTCGGTCACCGCCACCGGTTGCGGCGGACGGAGCACCATTTCGTTGATCGCGCCTCCGGCCGGCACCATCGGGTAGACGTTCTCGAACGGGCTGACCTTGATATTGAGCAGGTACGGTCCGGGCTCCGCCACCGCTTCTTCGAGCGCCGAGCGCAGGTGCAGAACGTTGTCCACCGTGCGGCCCTTGAATCCGTACGCGCCGGCCAGTTTCTCGGCTTCCGGAAAACAGTCGAGCGTAACCGACGACAGCCGGTTGTTGTAGAACAGTTCCTGCCACTGCCGCACCATGCCGAGGTAGCCGTTGTTTACGATCACGATCTTCACCGGAAGGCCGTGATTGGCGATGGTGGCCAGCTCCGGAATCGACATCTGAAAACCGCCGTCACCCACCACCGCAAACACCAGTTTGTGCGGATTGGCGAACTGCGCGCCGATAGCCGAAGGCAGGCCGAACCCCATTGATCCGAGTCCGCCCGAATTGAGCCACAGGCGCGGATGGTTGAAGCGGATAAACTGGGCGCACCACATCTGGTGCTGGCCCACGTCGCTCGAAACGATCGCCTCGCCGCCCGAGATGCGGTCGATTTCGGCGATCACCTGTTGCGGCTTGATCTCCTTGTCGTCGCGCTCAGGCGTCAGGGGATGTTCCTCTTTCCAGGCATGCACCTGTCCCCACCAGGCGCGGCGCGAAGCGGCATTGCGCTCGCCCATTTCGGGGCGCAATTCCGCCAGCACCTTGTTGAGCTTGCCGAGCACGCGTTTGCAGTCGCCGACGATGGGCAGGTCGGCTGCGCGGTTCTTGCCGATTTCGGCCGGGTCGATATCGAGGTGGATCACCTTGGCGCGCGGAGCAAACGCGGCCAGGCGTCCGGTCACGCGGTCGTCAAACCGGACGCCCAGCGCGATCAGCAGGTCGGCTTGAGTCATCGCCATGTTTGCGGCATAGGACCCATGCATTCCCGGCATGCTGATGAAGTTGGGATGATTGGAGGGCAGAGCGCCCAGGCCCATCAGAGTGCAGACCGCCGGCGCATCGAGCGTTTCCACCAGGGCCCGCAGCTCATCCGAGGCTTCCGAGTGAATGATGCCGCCGCCCGCGTACACCATCGGGCGTTCGGCTTCCCACATCATCTGCGCGGCGCGGCGAATCTGGCCCGTGTGGCCTTCCGTGTAGACCTTGTAACCGGGTAGATGGATCTCGTCCACCGCCTTGTAGTGCGACTGCGCCTGGAAAACGTCCTTCGGGATATCGACCAGCACCGGGCCGGGCCTGCCGCTCGCAGCCAGGTAAAACGCCTCGTGGATGATGAGCGGCAGTTCCGCGACGCTCTTTACCAGGAAGTTATGCTTGGTGCAGGATCGCGTGATGCCGAACGTGTCGGCTTCCTGGAACGCGTCGCTGCCGATCAGCTTGCTCGTAACCTGCCCGGTGATGGCAACCACGGGGATCGAATCCATCATCGCGTCCACTAGCCCGGTGACCAGGTTGGTCGCGCCGGGTCCGGAAGTAGCGCAGCACACGCCGACCTTGCCGGTGGAACGCGCGTAGCCTTCGGCCGCAAAGCAGGCGTTCTGCTCGTGCCGGACCAGGACGTGGCGGATCGGGTGGTCGTACATCGCGTCGTACAACGGCAGCGTCACACCGCCGGGATAGCCGAAAATGCACTCCACTCCTTCTCGCGCGAGACATTCGAGCAGGATGCGAGCGCCGCTCATCAGGGGCGCGGTTTGCACGGACATCAGTTCAATGCTCCTCGTTGTTTTGGACCCAGAAACGAAAAAGGCCACCGGCTGGGCTGTTTACCCCGCCGATGGCCTTCGGAATCTTCGATAGGACCGTTCAGGCGGGGCAGCTAACGCCGACCCCGATAATAATCTGAACAAGTACCTGGGGAACAGAGGGGATGACGGTGAAGCTGACCGGTAGGAGCGTCGTCGTCATCATAATCCTCTATGGACCAAGCATACGGCAATAGTTTGGTAAATGCAATAGCCTAACCGGATAAATTCGGCTTATGCAGATATTGGTGCCAGAGGGGTCAGACACCTCGGTTCCTTTTTTACCGCAGCTCTCGAACGGCTCCTCGGCTCGCGCTCGTGGTCATGGCGGCGTAGGCGCGCAGCGCGGCGGACACTTTGCGTTCCCGGGACGCAGGAGTCCAGGCTTTCGCGCCCCGAGCCTCTTGCTCCCGCCTTCGCCGGGCGAGTTCCTCCCCGCTCAGCATCACTTGGATCGACCGGCGCGGAATGTCGATTTCGATCCGATCCCCATCGCGGACCAGCGCCAGAGCGCCGCCGTCAGCCGACTCCGGCGAGACGTGGCCGATGGACAACCCCGAACTGCCGCCCGAAAACCGCCCGTCGGTAACCAGCGCGCAAGCTTTCCCAAGCCCCTTCGACTTGAGGTAACTCGTCGGGTACAGCATCTCCTGCATCCCCGGACCGCCGCGCGGACCCTCATAGCGAATCACCACCACTTCGCCCGCCTTCACGCGGTCGCCGAGAATCGCCTCCACTGCCTCGTCCTGGCTTTCGAACACGTGCGCCGTGCCGGAGAAGGTGAGCAGCGAGGCATCCACGCCCGCCGTCTTCACGATGCAGCCCTCCTCGGCGATGTTTCCGTAGAGCACGGCGAGTCCGCCGTCCGGTGAAAACGCATGCCCCACTTCGCGAATGGCTCCGCGGACGCGGTCCGTATCAAGCGCTGGATAGCGTCGCGATTGGCTGAACGGTTCGGTGGTGCGAACACCGCCCGGCGCGGCGCGGTAGAACTCGCTCGAGCCGTTGCCGTTCATGACGTCGCACCGGTGGATGGCCTCTCCGATCGTCGCGGAGTGAACCGTTCGAGCGTTGCGGTGAATCAGTCCGCCGCGGTCGAGCTCGGCCAGAATGCCGAACACGCCGCCCGCGCGATGGACGTCCTCAACGTGGACCTCCTGCGAGGACGGGGCCACTTTGCAGATGTGCGGCACTCGGCGCGACAAGCGGTCAATATCCTGCATGGTGAAATTCACGCCGCCTTCCTGCGCAGCGGCGAGCAGATGCAACACCGTGTTAGTGGACCCACCCATCGCGATGTCGAGCGTCATGGCGTTCTCAAACGCTTCGAACGTCGCGATGCCTCTCGGAAGAACGCCCGCGTCTTCACCCTCGTAGTAGCGCCGCGCGAGTTCCACGATGCGCCGTCCCGCTTCGAGAAAAAGTTCCTGCCGGTCCGAATGAGTGGCCACCAGCGTCCCGTTGCCGGGCAGCGAGAGCCCGAGCGCCTCGGTTAGGCAGTTCATCGAATTGGCGGTGAACATCCCCGAGCAGGACCCGCAGGTTGGACAGGCCGAACGCTCCATCTCGGCAGCCTCTTCGTCGCTCGCCTTGGGGTCCGCCGCGAGCACCATGGCGTCGATCAGGTCCACCGATTTCGCCGAGCCGTTCCAATTGACTTTGCCCGCCTCCATCGGACCGCCCGAAACAAAAATGGCGGGAATGTTCAATCGAAGCGCGGCCATCAGCATGCCCGGCGTGATCTTGTCGCAATTCGAAATACACACGAGCGCGTCGGCGCAGTGGGCGTTGGCCATGTACTCGACGCTGTCGGCGATGAGTTCGCGCGACGGCAGGCTATACAGCATTCCGTCATGCCCCATCGCGATACCGTCGTCCACCGCGATGGTGTTGAACTCCTTGGCTACGCCGCCCGCGCGCTCGATTTCCCGCGCGACCATCTGCCCCAGGTCCTTCAGGTGAACGTGGCCGGGGACAAACTGCGTGAACGAATTGGCGATGGCGATGATCGGCTTATCGAAGTCGCCGTCCTTCATTCCGGTGGCGCGCCAAAGGCTGCGGGCGCCCGCCATGTTGCGGCCGTGCGTGGTGGTGCGGGAACGATATTGAGGCATGAGGGTTGCCTCACCAACATATCAAGCCCGCGGACATTTACGGCTCGGTTGCCGCGATCTGAATGCTGGTGACCTGCCCAACTGTCGTCTCGATCATGGTGCGAACCGTTGTGAACACCGCCGCCGCCGAGACGGTCAGCATCAGTAGAACCAGCGCGATTTCCACGACAAAATGACCTGTCTTTGGAGCATCCGCCGAATCCGCAACCAGGCTTGAACTCATCATCGTCCTGCCCTCCCGTGAACGGATGTGCACACCGGGCGCCAACCGTCGCGCTGTTGAAAACAAAGCACCGGACTGTCGGCCGTGAACCCGCCGGTTCACGCTTGCAAACCGCGAGGCACGGGCGTATGGTTCAATCAGCGATTTCCGAAGGTGCTTTGAAGGAGGTGCCTCGTGAGCCGTTCGATACCCGTTCTCATCCTGATTACGCTCGCAGCCTGCAGTTCATCCCGTCAGTCTTCAGGGTTCAGGCTTTCGAAAGACGGCGACGCGCAGCGTGGAAGAGCCGCGTTTGTCAGCCACAAATGCAATACCTGCCACTCCGTGTCCGGCTCAGGACTGCCGGCGCCGACGGTGAAGCCGCCGGTTCCGGTTGAACTCGGGCGCGAGCAGGAGCGCAAACTGAGCGATGCCTACCTGGTCGCTTCCATCGTCGACCCCGACGGCAACCTGGGCAATTACCCGAAAGACAAGGTTACCTTCCGCGGGCACTCTCGAATGCCGGGGTACGCAGATACGCTGACCGTGCGCGAGCTCACCGATATCGTCGCGTTTCTTCAGGCCGAGAACCGAAGCCAATAGCTCAGTGGCCCGGCCAACCGGCAGGGACAAACCTGAGCCACTCGCGGGTGCCGAAATGCAGGCACGACTCCGCCGCCACCCCGCCGGCGAACTCAAGCGCCTCGGGCACTTTGGCGCCGTTCACCTTGGCCCAGCAAAAAGCGCCGTGGAAAATATCGCCCGCGCCCAACGTGTCCACCGCGCGGATGTCTCTGACGGCGACTTCGCCCCGTTCTCTCCCTGTGTCGTATACAACCGGTTTCGCGCCGCGCGTGATGGCCGCCTGCCCGACCCCCGAGTCAAACAGAAACTGCCGGACCGCCGGCTCATTCTCGCAACCCGGCGGGTGGAAGTCCTCCGAGCAAATCGCGACGGAGACGCCGGGCAGAATAACCTCAAGCCCGTTTTTCCAACTTCCGCCATCGAGGACCACCGGAATCCCGGCGTCCCGGGCCGCATCGACGCTCGCCCGGCACAGCGGCAGATGATGACCGTCCACCATCAGGATGTCGGCATTACGAACGATGCTTGCGTCGAACTCGTAGCTCAGCCCGCCGAACGCGCCTGCATTGGCGGAAACCACCGTCCGGTCGCCGCTTGCCTCGTGAACGAAGATGGAGGATACCGGCGGGCACTCCAGGCACCCCGCAGTCGCGTCACGGATCAAAACCCGGTGCGTTTCAAGGTCGGACCGGATGATCTGTGTCAGCGGATGAGCGCCCAGCGCCGTAATCAGTTCCGCGCTGCCGGCAAAATGGGCGAAGGCCACAGCGGCATTGGCCGCCGGACCTCCCGCCGACACCTGCTGCCGCCCGGCGGTAATCTTCCGGTTCGGGGCGGGGAACTCCGTCACCCGGTAGATCAGGTCAACCGTGGCCAGGCCGGCAAAAACCCCGCGAACCCGACTCATCTCAGCGAATCGAGCGGCAAGGCTTGCACCGTTCTTCCGTTCCCGGTCATCGTGACCGCCTTGAACAGAGAATTGTAGATCGCTTCCTCGGTGGCCTCGATTACGGCTTGAAACAACGGCGACATCTGGTCATTCGACAACAGCCTCGCCGGCGCGCGCTCGGTTGAAAACGCGATCGCATAATCGCCGCTGCCGTTTGAGCCGTGCGAACCCGTGCGAGCCAAACCCCAGATGGTCCGGGCGGCCATGCGCTTCAGATTGCGCGCGTCCACCGGAGCGTCGGTAGCCACCACCATGATGATGGACCCGTCCGCCGGAGCCTGAGCGCCGCCCCGATTCGGCGCGATTCTCAGATCGCCGCCGAAATTCGATTGCACCAGCACCCCTACCGTGTAGCCGCCGGCTTTTCTCGATGACGTCCCGATGCCGCCTTTCCACCCGAAGGCCACCGTACCGGTTCCCGCGCCCACCGCGCCTTCCTCAACCGCGCCGCCGTGCGCTCCGCGAACTGCCGCCAGCACTTCTTCCCGCCCAACGTGGCGTCCGCGAATGTCGTTCAACGTTCCATCGTTGGTTTCAGCCACCAGTGGATTGATGGAGTGAACATTCTCGTTGCCGGGCAGCGCCAGCATGTAGTCGAGCAGCGCGTCCGCAACGCGCGGTACGTTAAGCGTCGAGGTGAGCAGGATCGGTGTTTCGATTTCGCCCAGTTCCTCCACCTGCGTCGACCCCATCAGTTTGCCGAACCCGTTTCCGGTGAAGACGGCGCCGGGGACCTTTTCGCGGAACAGATTGCCGCCATGTGGCAGTACGGCCGTCACGCCTGTACGAATGTTGTCGCCGCGGATCAAAGTCGTCTGGCCCACCTTCACGCCAGCGACATCGGTGATCGCGTTCAGCGGCCCGGTCGGCAGGGTTCCCGGCGCGATTCCGCGCTCGCGCGCGCGTGGGCGGTCTTCAGCCGTCATAAGAGTCAGCGTTAAAAGGATACCTGCTGCGACACGGCTTGTCTTCATAGGCTCAGGATACGCATTTTGGTATACTCAACGAAGTCTGAGAGTGCCACTATGTTTGAGCTTCGACTAGGCGACGTCATCGATGACTACTGCGTAAAATGCAGGCGATTGACGAATCACGCCATCGTCTCGCTAGTCGACGGTCAGGCCGCCAAAGTCCGGTGCCGCACCTGCTACCACGACCACGACTATCGTCACGAACAGCCCCCGCCCTCAAAGAAAGACCTGAAGAAAGCCGAGCTGTTCAACGAAGTGCTTGCTTCGAACTCCGCCGCCGTGGGCACCGAAGCCCCGGCCGCCGCTGCTGAACCGGCTCCGGCCGAGGCAAAGAAGACTACCCGCAAGACCGCTAAGAAGTAGGCGGCTCTTCGGTCGCGTGCGGTTCGCGCATTTCGCGGCGAACATCATCGAGCACAACTTCGCGGCCATTGTCGGCCAGGTCCCGTTCAAGCCGCCGCAGCGCTACTCCCACCACATCCCGGTGATGAAGCCGCGCTCCCAAATCCTCGCTCAACCGCAGCCAGATTTCGTGGAGCCGGTCCACATCTTCCGGCCACAGGCGCGGCGGGTGCGGTCCGAGATTGACGAACATCGACGGTCGCCCCGGGCGGATCACTTCGAGCGAAAACGGCTGCCGGGGCTCCGGCATTTTCTCCCACGCGAGCCCGATGCGCCGCGCCAGATCCTCTGACGTCATCCGCGCCGAGACGCCCGTTACCAGCCGTGACGCTTTCAGATTGGTTGCCGTCTGCACCATCGCGTCAAACGGGTCGACCGCCGGCACAACCAGCAGTTCCACCGGTTTGCCTTCTTTTTCCGCCAGCGTCACAACGTGCGTGAACAGTTCCTTCTCGTAGTCGCTGAAGATCTGCTGCTCCGACAAATCGTACTCGGCCGCGCCGGTCGAGATCGGCCTCACCGTCATCACCACGATGTCGTGCCGCCGGAGATTGGTTTTTTGCAAAACCTGTTTCAGGTGGTCCATCGCGCGGTAGTCGCGAATGGCCACCACGATTGCGCCCGGGCGCGCCCGGAGCGTCGCCGTGTCCACGCGAGCCTGATGGTCGAGGTTGAACTCTTCAAGGTGCGACTTTTCGTGTGCGCGTTTGCGCGCGTTGATCCGTTCGGAGATGGTGAACAGAACAAAGAATGCCAGCGTGAACGCGATACCGTACTTGGTGGCTAACTGCTTTGAGAATAGATTGGCGATTGCCGTCACGCCCAGAATGAGCGTGGTCACCGCCAGGCCAATGGGAATCTCGCGCCCGGCCAACCGGATGTTGAATGGGAACTTGTATTCCTGATCGTGCCGCTGATACCGCAGTACCAGCACGCCGAGCGACTTCAGGAAGAAACTCCACACCACGCCGAACGCGTAAGCCTCGCCGAGAGTATAAACGTTGCCGCGGCTTCCGATAATCGTCGCGATCTGCAGAATCGCAATCAGGTTGATGATCCGAAACGTGGTGCCGAAACGCTTCTGCGGCTTCCGGAACCAGTCGATCAGAACTCCGTCTTCGGCTACCCGGTTCAGCACGCCGTTCGCGCCGATGATGGCCGTGTTCACCGCGCCCGACAGGATGAGCGTGCCCACCAGGACGACGAACATGTGAAACACCAGCCTCAGCAGATATGGACCACTGAGATTCATCGCCAGCCCGCCGAGCAGGTTGTCGACGTACTTCATGCGCTCGCCGTCGGGAATAATCATCCCCGCAAACACCGTGATCACGCCCGTACACAGCACCGCATACCAGCAGACGATATTGCCGGTGATTTTCAGGTTTTTGAGCTTGGGGTAGGCAATCTCGCGGTACACCTGGGCGAGCGTCTCAAATCCGCTCATCGACAGCAGCGAATGCCCGAACGCCACGATGAACGCAATCAGCGGGATTTGAATGAAGATCGTGTTCTTCAGCCACCCCTGCGCGTCTTCGCTGAAGTGCAGGTTCGAGAACGTAGGAGCAGGCGGCAGATTCGTCACCTGCCCCTTCGAGACAATCGTGATCGGACACCAGATCAGGAAAATCACCACCATCACGGTGGTGATCTGCACGATGCGGAGCGCCTTGCCGCTCGACTCGTGAATGCCTTTGATGTTCTCCCACCAGAAATAGATGGTCACCGCCACGCCGAAAAATGCCGCGAACGTATTCGGGTCAACCCGGTAGCTCTGATGCGCGAGTTCGGCGATTTCGTTTAACAACGCCGCCAGATATTGCCCCGCTGAAACGACACTGATCGGTCCGGTCAGGATGTAGTCGAATACCAGCGACGATACCGACAACCGGGCCACAAACGGCCCCATGCTGTCCTTCACGACGATATACACGCCGCCCCGGACGAACATGCCGCAGCTTTCCAGGTAGACGCTGCGCACGGCAAAGCTGAACAACATCACGCCCAGTACAAACCAGGGCGCGGCTTTGCCGATTGCCTGCTCGGCGATGCCGCCGGCGTAAAAGGAAGAAGACGCAAGATCGCTGAGCACGATCGCCGCGCCCCGCCAAAAGCTGATGAAGGCCAGGGCTACCGTCGTGGCGACGACGACCTTTGGTGAGGTTCCAGTGGTGCCCGCAGGCTGAAGGTTTCCCGATGCGGAGGACATTTAAAGGGTGTGGGTCCCGATTCTTAGTTTACGATTTTAATGATGCATGACACCACCGCGCGACGATTGGCGCTTGAAGTTGCCCGCCGTCTTCGAGCGTCTGGCTTCAGCGCGTATTGGGTCGGCGGTTGCGTCCGCGACATGCTGCTCGAACGCGAACCCAAGGATTTTGATGTCTCAACCAATGCCGCACCTAACCAGGTGATGTCGATATTTCCCGACGCGAACCACGTGGGCGCCCACTTCGGAGTCGTGCTTGTGCGGGACGGCGGGGTCCAGGTCGAAGTGGCGACGTTTCGCAGCGATTCATCGTACCAGGACGGCCGTCATCCCGACAAGGTGACCTTCGAGCAGGACCCGCGCGAGGACGTCCTGCGCCGCGATTTCACCATCAACGCGCTGCTGATGGACCCGGAAAGCGGCGAAGTGCTCGACTACACAGGCGGTCGAGCCGACCTCAAAGCTGGAGTCATCCGCGCCATCGGCGATCCCGATACACGCTTCGCCGAGGACCATCTTCGCCTTCTTCGCGCCGTCCGCTTCGCTGCCCGCTTCGGCTTCACCATCGAACCGCGTACTCTCGAAGCCATCGCGCGTGCGCGGCACCTGGTCTCGACCGTATCCGCCGAACGAATCCGTGACGAATTGGTCCGCATCCTCACCGAAGGGGGTGCGCGCAGGGGAATGGAGTGGCTCGATGCGACCGGCCTCCTGAACGACGTCCTGCCCGAGGTGGCACTGTTGAAGGGCGTCGAGCAGCCGCCCGAGTTCCATCCCGAGGGCGACGTGTGGACGCACACGCTCATGATGCTCGAACGTCTGCCGGCGGGCGTCGAACCCGCGCTCGCCTTCGGCGTTCTGCTCCACGACATCGGCAAACCCGGCACGTTCCGCCGCGCGCCCGACCGGATTCGATTCGACGGCCATGTCGAACTCGGCGTCGAAATCGCCTCGCGCATTCTCGAACGGCTCAGGTTCAGCCGCGCCGATTCCGACCAGGTGATCGCGCTCGTCGCCAATCACATGCGCTTTATGGACGTGCCCCGTATGCGCGAGAGCACGCTCAAGCGCTTTCTGCGGCTCCCCCGTTTCGATCAGCACCTCGAACTGCACCGGCTCGATTGCGAAGCGAGCGCAGGCAATCTCGAAACCTGGCGCACCGTCCGCGATAAACTCGCCGAGCGTCCGCCTGAGCAGTTGAAACCCGCGCCGCTACTCACCGGAAGCGACCTGATCGAATTGGGCTACCGGCCCGGTCCGCTGTTCACCGAGATTCTGGAGGCGCTCGAAGAAGCTCAGTTGGAAGGCGCGCTCGCCGACCCTGCCGCCGCACGAGCCTGGGTACTGCGCCGTTGGCCCGCTGCTTAGAGCTTGACGCCTTCCCACCGCGCCACCACCGCGCTCGCCAGGCAGTTGCCGAGCACGTTCACGCTGGTCCGCACCATGTCCATCAAAGCGTCGATGCCGAGCAGCATCGCCGCGCCCTCCACCGGCAACCCGAACGTCACCAGCGTGCCTGAGAGAATGACGATGGCTGCGCGGGGCACGCCCGCCACCCCCTTGCTCGTCAGCATCAGCGTCAACATCATGAGCACCTGCTGCCCGATGCTCAAGTGAACACCCGCCGCCTGCGCGACGAATACCGAGGCGAGCGACAGGTAGAGCGTCGTCCCGTCGAGGTTGAAGCTGTATCCCGTCGGCAGCACAAACGCCGCGATATGTTTCGGAACGCCGAGCCGCTCCATGTTCGTCAAAGCCGCGGGCAGCGCCGCCTCGCTCGAGGCGGTCGAGAATGCCAGTAGAAACGGCTCACGAGCCTGCGCGGCGAAGCGTCCGAGCGGAATGCGCGCCAGCAGCGCCACCGGCAACAACACGCCCGCGACAAACAGGATCTGTGCCGCGTACATGGTCAGAACCAGCTTGCCGAGGTTCACCAGCACTTCGATTCCGCTGCGCGCCACCGTTGCCGCCATCGCCGCGCCCACGCCCAACGGAGCGGCCAGCATCACATAGCGCGTGTAGCGGAACATCACCTCAGCGAGCGACTCGCAGAAACCCACGACCGGTTGCGCCTTGGCGCCGATGGACAGGCAAGCCGCGCCGAACAGGAACGAGAACACGACGATCTGCAACACTTCGCCTTTGGCCATCGCATCGACGATACTGGCCGGAAACGTGTGTTCGAGCACCCCGGAAAGGCTGGTGTCCGCCTTCGGCGCGGCAGCGGCGCCGGCTGCCGGCTCAATCCGCATGCCGGCGCCCGGCTGCACGATATTCACGGCCGCCAACCCCAGCACCAGCGCCAACGTCGTGACGATTTCGAAATACACGATGGCCTTGAGCCCGATGCGGCCCATCGCTTTGATGTCGCCCACGCCCGCGATGCCGCCCACCAGCGTGCCGAACAAGAGCGGCGCGATGATCGACTTGATCAGACGCAGGAACACTGAGCCGATCAATGCATAGTGCTTCGCCGGACCCGGCGCCAGGTACCCCAGGGCGATGCCGGCGAACATCCCGATGAAAATCCAGCCGGTCAGCGAGATCCGCCTCAACGCTCACCCCATTTGAGCTTGGAGCGGAGCACATCGAAGAACAACATCTTCGGCGGGCGGATCAATTGAATGGCGTGATCGGAAGCGCGGCTGTTCACGCGGTCTTCGTGCAGCAGCGGTTCGCCGATCTGTCCGTCGATTGTAAGGTAGGTCGGCTCGTCGGAAAGGTTGATGAACTGAACCGTGCTCGTGCCCGGCACAATCACGGGCCGCGCGGTCAGCGCGTGGGGACAAATCGGCGTAATCGAGAGCGCATCCACCGAAGGAAAAATGATCGGCCCGCCCGCCGACAGCGAATACGCGGTTGAACCGGTAGGCGTGCAAAGAATCAGGCCGTCCGCTTTAAACGTGCCGACAAAATGAAAATCGACGTGCGTTTCGATGTCGATCATGCGCGCCAGGGCCGCTTTGGTGACCACGACGTCGTTCAGCGCTTCGTAGGTCTTCACCACCTGCCCGCTGCGCACCAGTTCGCAACGCAGCATCCGGCGGGGCGCGATGCGGTGCTCGCCTCGAAACGCGCGTTCGAGTTCAGGATAAATTTCATCGATCGTGATCGCCGTCAGAAACCCCAGCCCGCCGAGGTTCACCGCGAAAATCGGAATCGGCCTTCCCGCCAGTGCGCGCGCCGCGGCCAGCAGCGTTCCGTCGCCGCCCAGCACGATCGCCAGCTGCGCTCCTTCCACCACCTGCTCGCGCCCGTAGGATGCCTCCCGCCCCGCGTAGCGAGCCGTCTGCTCGTCGCAGCGGGACTCGATTCCGCGCGCCTCGAGCCAGTGCAGAAGCTCCGGCACGATGGTTACCGCCGCCTCGCTGCCGGGTTTTGAAAACACGCCGACGCACTTAATGGGTTGCATAAAGCAGAAACTCGCGATTGCCTTCCGCCCCCAGAATGGGGCTTTCGATCAACGAAACGCTGAATCCGAGCGCCTCGGCCGCCTTCGCCACCCGCTCGCAGGCGGCTTGGTGAACCGCAGGGTCGCGCACAATTCCACCCTTGCCCACCTCCTCGCGGCTCGATTCAAACTGCGGTTTGACCAGAATAACCATGCTCCCGCCGGGGCGCAACAGGGGCGGGATGCGCGGCACAATCAACGTCACGGAAATGAAGCTCACATCGCACACGGCGAGGTCCACCGGCTCGCCCACATCGGCAGGTTCGAGGTAGCGCGCGTTGATTCCCTCGCGCACCACTACGCGCGGGTCGTTCCGAAGCTTCCAGTCGAGTTGGCCCGAGCCCACGTCGAAAGCGTATACCTTAGCCGCGCCGCTTTGCAGCAGGCAATCCGTAAAGCCCCCGGTCGACGCGCCGATATCGAGGCAGACTTTGCCGCGGGCTGCGATCGACCAGTGCTTCAGCGCCGCCTCCAGCTTGAAGCCGCCGCGGCTCACGAAGCGCAGAGGCTCGGCTACCTCGATGGGCGCATCCTCCTGGACAGACTGCCCCGGCTTGTCCACCCGCTGCCCGCTGACCCGCACCGTTCCCGCGAGCAGCATCGCCTGCGCTTTTTCGCGTGATGGGGCCAGTCCGCGCTCCACCAGAATCTGATCGATGCGGCGCTTGGTCATGCGCTCCGGCGGACAATCAGGTCGGCGAGTTCGCGAAGCCGCCCCGCTCGTTCATCAAACGGACGCAGCGCGGTGTGAGCGGACAGGCGCTCCTGCTCGGCCATCTCGCGCGAGCGCTCCAGCCCATAGACCGCCGGAAACGTGATCTTGTGCTGCTGCGCGTCTTTCCCCGCCGTCTTGCCGAGCTGCTCGGAAGACTGCTCCACGTCGAGGATGTCGTCCACAATCTGGAACGAGAGCCCGATATGCTCGCCGTAGCGCGAGAGCGCCGCCAGTTGATCCTCGTCAGCGCCCGCGTAGATGGCTCCCATGCGGACGCTTGCGCGAAGCAGGGCTCCGGTCTTGGCGCGGTGGATGCGCTCCAGCAGGTGGGCCGTCGGACGCTGGTTCTCGCCTTCGATGTCGTGAACCTGCCCGGCAATCATGCCGCCCACCGTGCCCGCCGCCGATGCCAGTTCCTTCACCAGCCGGATGCGCCGCTCCGCGCCGGCATGGGGCAACCCCGCCAGCACTTCAAAGGCGAACGTCAGCAGCGCGTCCCCGGCCAGAATCGCCATCGCATCGCCGAACACTTTGTGGCACGTCGGCCGTCCGCGCCGCAGGTCGTCGTTGTCGAGCGCCGGCAGATCGTCGTGAATCAGCGAGTAGGTGTGGATCAGTTCCAGCGTGCAGGCAGCGTCCTCGATGCCCACCGGTGCGTCCGACACGGCTTGTGCGGCTGCGATGCAGAGCACCGGTCGAATGCGCTTGCCGCCGGCAAACAGCGAGTACCGCATCGCTTTGTGAATGTTTTCGGGCGCCGTGGTTTCGGCGGGCACCCATCGGTCTAGTGTTTTCTCGATGGCCTGCTGCAGGCCGGTCAAGTAGTCGTTGAGCGTCATCGGAAGCGGGCTATTCGCCGTTGCCAAACGGTTCCGCCGTAACCTGCTGGCCGCGGCGCACCAGCGTCTCCACCCGGGTTTCGGCCTCGGCGAGTTGTTTGCGGCAGTTGTCGCTCAACTGCATCCCCTTCTCAAACAATTGAAGGGCGCGTTCGAGCGGCAGTTCGCCGGATTCCATCTCCTTGACGATGGCCTCCAGTTGTTCGAGGCCGGATTCGAAACTCGCGGGTTGAACTTCGTCGGGCATCTAGCTCATTGTAGCTTTGTCGGACGGGCTACCATAGTCGAGTGTACAGCCGGATCCGGTACGCCCTGCGCTCGCTCCGCCGCGCCCCCGGTTTCACTCTCGCCGCCATCTTCACTCTCGCTTTGGGCATCGGCGCCACCACCACCATCTTCAGCGTGGTCGACGCCATTCTGCTGAGGCCTTTGCCGTACCCGCAGTCCGAGAGGCTGGTCATGGTGTGGGACCGGCTCGCTAAATACAACCTGCCCCGGCGTTCGCCCGAATATCACACGGCCGCGGCTTATCGCCGCCTCACCGGTATCTTCGAATCCTCGGGCGGCATCTACTGGTTCGACGACTGGCTGAAGATCAGCTCCGGCTCAGAGCGCGTTTCCGTGATGACCGTCAGCCGCGAGGTCTTTCCGATGCTTCAGCCGGGCGCTGAAGCAGGCCGCCTCTTCATCGACGAGGAGTACAAGGCCGGCGCCGAACGCGTGATTGTGCTCGGCCATTCGCTCTTCATGCGGCGCTTCGGTGGCGACCGCGGCGTCATCGGAACCTCGGTCGAGGTGGCCGGCCACAGCCGCAGGGTGGTGGGTGTCATGGCCGCGGATTTCGGGTTCAATCTCCGCGCCGGTCAGGTTGATATATGGGCTCCGGCTTCGCTCGAAACGCCGAGGAGTTGGGGCAACGCGACGCGTATGATCGCGCGCCTCAAGCCGGGCGTTTCGCTCGGTCAGGCGCAGGCTGCCCTGGACGTTGCGGCGCGCCACGTGGACGCAGCTGAACATCCCTACGCCGGCCCCAACGGCGAAGACGCGGGCTACAGCGCCGTGGTTCTCACTCTTCACCAAACGCTGCTCGATGAGTACCGGACGGTTGCGCTCGTATTGCTCGCGGCGGCCGGCGCGGTGCTCCTCATCGCCTGTGTCAACGTCGCCAATCTACTGCTGGTTCGCGCGGTTCTGCGTGAACGCGAGACCACCATCCGCTACGCCCTCGGCGCGTCGCGCTCCCACATGTTCCGGCAGTGGGCCGCCGAATCGGCGGTGCTCGTTGCCGCCGGCGGCGCGCTCGGTATTCTCATCGCATTCTGGACCGTGAAGGCGATGCTGTACCTGAGCCCGGCGGCGTTGCCCGGCGCGGTTCGCATCGGCGTCGACCTGCGAGCGCTCGCCTTTACCTGGACCGTTGCGGCCCTGGCCTGCCTCCTGTTCGGCATGGCGCCGGTGCTGTTTGCCGGCGCGCAGCTTTCGGCCCGGAGCACGCCGCACAGGCGCCGCGCCGCCTCCGTGCTGGTGACCGCCGAAGTGGCCCTCGCGGTGATGCTGCTGGCCGGAGCGGCGCTGCTCCTGCGCAGTTTCAGCCGCCTGACGGCTGTCGATCCTGGATTCGATCCCTCGCGCCTGCTCACGTTCAACGTCGATTTCAATCGCGGCACCCTCCCGCCGGAACGTGTGCGCGTCTACTCGGAGCTGCGCGAGAAACTGGCCGCAACCCTTGGCGTCGCGGCCGCTACCATCGGGCTTCTGCCGCTGCGCGGCGGCGGCGTCAACGCCGGCGCGGGTGATCCGTTCGGCTTGAGAGGACAGTCGTACGATTCGGCCAGCGGTCCGGTGACCCAGTTCGCGAACCTCACTTTCGTCGGCCTCGACTACTTCCGGACGCTCCGCATCCCGCTGCGGCAGGGACGCGACTTCGGCCCCGCCGATATCACCGGCGGACCAGCCAGGAACGTCATTGTCAATCAGACGCTCGCCCGCAACTTCTTTCCGCGCGGCGCGATTGGCGAAACCATCGGAGTGCCGCCTCCTTGCGCCTCCACCAAGTGCGATTTTGAGTGGATGACGATCGTCGGCGTCGCTGCCGACGTCAAGACCACTACCCTCGATTCAGCCGCCAAGCCGCAGATCTATCTTCCCCAGCCCGCCGGAGGCTCGTTCGCTGTCCGAACCTCGACCACGGGCGCAAACCTCGAACACGCGATTCCGGCCATCGTTCAGTCCATCGACCCCGGACTCACGGCTTACGGTTTCAAGTCCATGGAGGACCGGCTCTCCGCCACCGTCGCACAGCCGCGTTTTCAAGCCCTGGTGGTCGCGCTGTTCGGGCTGACGGCGCTTTTACTCGCCTCGGTCGGCGTATTCGGTGTGGTGGCTCACGCCACGGCCCAGCGCACTCGCGAACTCGGCATTCGCATCGCCCTTGGCGCGAACCACCTTCGCCTCCTTCAAATCGTCTTCGTGGGCGGCATGGCTCCTGTCTCTTATACACATCTAGATGTGTATAAGAGACAGCCGGTATTCTGATCGGCATCGTGGGCGCGCTTCTTGCCAGCCGCGCCCTGACCTCCGTTCTGTTCGAGATCAAGCCGGCTGATCCTCTATCCCACTTCGCCGCCGTCGCCCTGCTCGCCCTGGCCGGCGTGGTGGCCTGCCTCGGTCCGGCGCGCCGCGCGCTGCAGACGGATCCCGCGGCTATCCTGCGAGAATAAGCGGTGAGCAAAAACCTGGTTGTCCCGGCTCTCTGCCTCGCAATCGGACTCTCCGCCGCCGAACCGTCAAAGAGGATGCCCGATGGAAAGCGCTGGACAACCCGCAATCTGAACCGGTCCTTGCCGGGTGCTTATTGCTACAACGACTCCGAATCCGAGTGCCGCGCCTACGGCCGTCTGTATACCTGGGACGCCGCCGTCCGTGTCTGCGCGGCGCTGGGCGGCGCCTGGCGCCTTCCCACCGATGATGAATGGCGCCACCTGGCCCGCCGCTACGGCGGAGTGGTCGACGATTCGAAGGATCGAGGAAACGCCGCCTTCCGCGGTCTGCTGCAAGGCGGATCCTCCGGATTCGGCGCTCAACTCGGAGGGGGGCGCGATGCGGCAGGGCAGTACGCGCGTAAAAACGCCCACGGCTTTTATTGGACTTCCACCGCCCTCGATTCCTCGACAGCCTGGTTTTACAATTTTGCCGCCGGTTCGCACCTGCTCAATCGCCATGATGGCGAGAAGCAGCGCGCCTTGGCCGTGCGTTGCGTGCGGGACTGAAGCTTACGACATCGCGTGGACGCCGAGTTCGGCTTCGATTTCCGCCAGCACGGCATCGGCTGAACCCGCGGCGTGAATCGTGTGCATCCGCTCGCCGTAGTGGCTGAGCACCGGAGCGGTGAGCGTCTGATAGGCGCGCAGCCGCTCGCCAATCACGTCCGCTTTGTCGTCGGCGCGCGTCACCAGAGCCATGCCGTCATCGTCGCAGTACCCCGATTCCGCGGGCGGCTGCGAGATCAGGTTGTAAATCCGCCCGCACACCGGGCAGTAGCGCCGTGCCGACAGACGCGCAAACAGCGTCGCCTCATCCACTTCGAAATTCAGCACCAGCGGTTCCGGCAGGCCCAGTTCGCCCAGCAGCCGGTCGAGAAACTCCGCCTGCGCCACGGTGCGCGGATACCCGTCCAGAATGCATCCCGCACTCCCGGTCTCCGATTCGAGGCGCTCGGCGACCGCCGAGTTGACCAACTCGTCGTTCACGAGGCGGCCCGCTTCGAGCACCGCGCGCACCTCGTTCCCCAACGGAGTGCGAGCCGATGCCACGCTGCGAAGGATGTCACCCGTCGAATACACCTGAACCCCCAGGATCCGGCTCAACAGCCGGCCCTGCGTCCCCTTGCCGCAACCCGGCGGCCCAATTAGCACGACGACCATGAGGCTAGTGTAAAGGAACTGCAATAGTCGGCACAAACGGACCAGTCCACTGGGTCCATGTGGTCCGAATCGGACGTAATCTCAGGTGTCCACCGCCCCACCTCGCGGCAGTATACTGAAAGTCGTGACCGCGCTTCTAACATTTCTGGCCGGAATTGTTTTGGGAGCCCTCGCCGTTGCCCTTTGGATGCAGCGCCGCGTTGCCGCCGCCGAAAGCCGCGCCCGCGAACTCAGCGAGTTCGGCGCAATGGAGGCTCGCGTCAGTGGTGTGGTGGCGCCCCTGGCTGCCACCATCGAACGCCTCGGCGCCCAGGTTCGCGAAATCGAAAGCAGCCGCCAACGCGCCTACGGTTCGCTTGAAACGCATCTCGAGATGCTGTCCAAGGAAACGGTTCAACTCAGCAACGCGCTCAAATCGCCGCAGGCGCGCGGGCGGTGGGGCGAACTCACCCTGCGCCGGGTTGTCGAACTCGCCGGCATGGCGCCGCAGTGCGATTTCTATGAACAGGAAACGCTGAACAGCGGTCGCCACCGTCCCGATATGCTCATCCGCCTGCCGGGCGGACGCGTGATCGCCGTAGACGCCAAAGCGCCGCTCGCCGCTTTTCAGGACGCTGCTAATGCTACGGACGACGCCGCCCGCCGGGCCGCACTCCTGCGTCACAGCCAATTGGTGGCCCGCCACGTCGAGGCTCTTGCCAGCCGTCAGTATTGGGCCCAGATTCAGCCCGCCCCCGAACTCGTGGTGCTGTTCCTGCCGGGCGACCAGTTTTTGAGCGCAGCACTCGAGGCGAATCCGCAACTGCTTGAGAACGCCATTGCGCAAAAGGTCGTGCTCGCCACTCCGGCGACGCTCGTATCCGCGCTCGCGGGGGTTGCCCACGGATGGCGTCAGCAACAGGTGGTCGAAAACGCCGAACAGATTCGCCGGACCGCCGCCGACATTTATGAGCGCCTGAGCACCTGGCAGGCATATTATGCGGATATGGGCGGTGCGCTCGACCGTGCGGTGCAGTTGTACAACCGGTCGGTGGCCTCGTGGGAAAGCCGGCTTCAGCCTTCGCTGCGCAAAATTCGCGAAATGGGCGTCGCCTCGGCTGAGTCCAAGCTTCCCGAACCTGTCGATACCGCGCCGCGCCAACCGAAAGCACTCGAGGCCCGCACCCCGATGTAGAACCGGGCTCTCGCCGATACAATGCTGCGAACTACTTTCCTTTTTTTATCCCGCCAGCGCACCCTTCGCCGCTGGTTTGAGACTTCAAACCTCTCAAAGAAGATCACCAGGCGGTTTGTCGCGGGCTTGACGCTCGACGACGAACTGCGCGTTTGCCGCGCCCTCTCCTCCGAGCGCATTCTCTCGACCCTCGACCGCCTCGGCGAAAACGTCAACACGCTCGATGAAGCCGCCGCTGCCCGCGACAGCTATCTCGCCTCGCTCGAGCGCCTGGCCGAACTGAACATCGGCGCCACGGTTTCCATCAAGCTCACTCAGTTCGGCCTCGATTTTTCAACCGAACAGTGCCTGGCCAACGTCCGTATGCTGGTGGAGCGCGCCCGCTCACTCGGAACCCGCATTGAAATCGACATGGAATCGAGCGAATACGTCGACCGCACGCTCGAAATCGTCCGCCGCCTCCATGTTGAAACCGGCGCCGTTCGCGCCGTTATCCAGGCCTACCTTCGCCGCACGGCTGCCGACATCGCTTCGCTGTGCGAGGCGGGGATTCCCGTCCGGCTGTGCAAGGGCGCCTACGACGAACCCGCTAGCGTGGCTTTCGAAACCAAAGCCGAAGTGGACCGCAATTATGTCGAGCAGACCCGCGTTCTGCTTGAGCGCGGCGCCTACCCGGCCATCGCCAGCCACGATCCCAAGATGATCGACGCCGCTCTCAGCAGGGCGAAGGAACTCGGCCTCGCCAGCGACCGGTTCGAATTCCAGATGCTTTACGGAATCCGCCGCGACCTGCAGAAACGTTTAGTGGATGAAGGCTACCGCCTCAGGCTTTATGTTCCCTATGGCGATGCCTGGTATCCCTACTTTATGCGCCGCCTCGCTGAGCGTCCGGCCAACGTATTTTTCCTTCTGCGGAACATGCTGCGGTTCTAGCCGCTTCGTGGTCAGCCTGGCCGCCTTCGGCCGGGATCGACCGCCGCTGTCGGCTGGTTTGCATGGCTAAAGAGAACGGCTTTTCAACCCCCAGAAACAGGACCGCTGCTCCAACCACCGTCGAGGCAAAACTTACACCCAATAACGCGAGAAACTGCAGCCCCGACCATGCGGCGCCGGTGGGGTGAATTCGCTCGACGGCAACCGCCACGGCGTGAAGCACGAATCCGTGAATCAGATAGTAGGAGTAGCTGAAGTTGCCGAACCAGCGAAGGTAGTTCCAGGCAAACCAATTGGACAGGAACGTTCGGCTGTCCAGCGAAAAGTGAACCAGGCCATAAACGCTGGCGAATAGGGCCAACAGCATGGGCGGCGGCATCCAAACCGTTGCGCCGGCGCCCGGGTCGTTCCGCATGCCTTCAACACCGAACAGCGTCAGGAAACCGGCGAACAGCGCCAGTGACGCGGACGCTCCGGCACGCGGCCAGCGAAATCTCCACGCCGATGTCTCCGCGACGAGAATGCCGCAAACGAACATCGACAAACGCGGATGACTGCCGATGCCGGGCACGACCGGCAGGAAGCATGCCCCAGCCAAAGCCAGGAACAATCCAATACGCAGTGGTCGCGCCCATTCATTGATTCGAAGCCAACGAACCAGCAGCGGCAGTGTCAGGTAAAAGAACAGTTCATAGCTGAGCGACCACGCCACGGTGATCATGGGAACGATGGGGACTATGCCCGGCAACATCAGGAAGTTCAGCAACAGGTAGACAGGCGCGGACAGGGATGTTTGTTGCAGCTTCGAGTACTGCGGCAGCACCATTGAGATACCGAGGTAGAGGAGAAAAACCGCGGTAAAGGCGGGGTACAGCCGGATCAAACGACGTTTGACAAACCGCAGGTAGCCGCCCGGTTTGTTCATCAGCATCGAGTAAATGATGTACCCGCTCAGAGCGAAGAAAACATCCACTCCGCAATGGCCGAGCGTGGACAGGAACCGGAAGACGGTTGTCAGGGGAACCGGTGCAAGGTTCCCGAAAAGCGCGTAAAAATGAACGAAGAACACCAGGCCGGCGCTCATTCCGCGCAGCCCTTCGAGCGGCAGCAGGCGCGCTGTTCCCGTATTTAGCTCGAACAGCGCCGCCAGTCTCGAACCGAGTCCGAAGGAAAGGCTTCGCCATTCCGTAAACGGAACACTTGGGCTCAGCATTCGGACGTTAGAGCTAACCGCCCGAACAACTGCTCAGGATGTGACCGTTAGGAGGTCACGAGAACGTGGGTGTAATTACCGTGTGGCCGCGGCGACGCCGACCTGCCGGAGGACATACGGTAAGATTCCGCCATTCCGGAAGTAATCCACTTCACGGTCCGTGTCGATTCGAACCACTACTTCGAAGCTCTTCGCGACGCCGTCGTTTGACGTCGCCGTCACGGTTGCCCGTTTGTTGCCCGAGGCTCCGGCGGCTACGCCGCTAACGGCATAGGTTTCGTATCCCGTGAGCCCGAGCGTATCGCGGGACTCGCCCGGCATGAACTGTAGCGGCAGCACGCCCATGCCCACCAGGTTCGAACGGTGGATGCGCTCGAAGCTTTCGGCAATCACGGCGCGAACGCCGAGCAAAAGCACGCCCTTGGCGGCCCAATCGCGCGACGAACCCGTGCCGTACTCTTTGCCCGCGATGATCACCAGCGGCGTCTTTTCGCCGGCGTATTTCACCGACGCATCGTAGATGAACATCTTCTCGCCGCTCGGAATGTGGGTGGTCCAGCCGCCTTCCACTCCGCCCGCAAGTTGATTGCGGAGACGGATGTTGGCAAGCGTGCCGCGCACCATCACCTCATGATTCCCGCGCCTGGCGCCATAGGAGTTGAAATCGGCCGGTTGGACGCCGTGTTCGATCAGATACTTTCCGGCTGGGCTGTCCTTCGGAATGTTGCCCGCCGGAGAAATATGATCGGTGGTGACGGAATCGCCCAGCACCGCGAGCGCGCGCATTCCAGCCAGGTCGGCGATGGGCGCGTTGGGGTCCGCCATCTCATCGAAGTACGGCGGGCGCTTGATGTAGGTGGACGACGGATCCCACTGAAAACTGTCGCCCGTGTGAATCTTCATCCCCTGCCACTGCGGGTCGCCCTTGAATACATCGCTGTACTCTTTGCGGAAATGCTCCTGCTGCACCGACGCCTTCACCACGGCTTCCACCTCATCGCGGCTCGGCCACACGTCGGCGAGAAAAACGGGCTTGCCGTTCGGGTCGCTGCCGAGCGGTTCGGTTGCGAGATCTACGTCCACGCTGCCGGCAATCGCATACGCGACCACCAGAGGAGGCGAGGCCAGGTAGTTGGCACGAACGTGCGGATTCACGCGTCCTTCGAAGTTGCGGTTGCCGCTGAGCACGGCTGCCACGGTGAGTTTGCCCTGTGTGACGGCGCTCGCCACCGGGTCCGGCAGCGGTCCGCTGTTGCCGATGCAAGTGGTGCATCCGTAGCCCACCAGGTGGAAACCGAGTGCTTCGAGGTAAGGCACGAGCCCGGCTTCCTCGTAGTAATCCATCACTACCTTCGAGCCGGGAGCGAGACTGGTCTTCACCCACGGTTTCACCTTCAGCCCTTTCTCGACAGCCTTGCGCGCAAGAATTCCTGCCGCGAGCATGACCGATGGGTTCGAGGTATTCGTGCAACTGGTAATGGCGGCAATCACCACCGAACCGTCCTTCAACTCGTACGACGATCCGTCGCTTGCAACCGGCGCGCTCTTCTGCGGCGTGCCGAGCGTGGTGAGGAAATTCTTTTTGACTTCGGGAAGTTCGATGCGGTCCTGCGGGCGCTTCGGTCCCGCCAGCGACGGAACGACGGTGGACAGATCGAGTTCGAGTGTATCGGAGTAAACCGGGTCCGCCGCGCCCGCCGTCAGGAACAGGCCCTGCTCTTTTGTATAGGCCTCCACCAATGCGACCAGCTCGGCTGGGCGGTTGCTGAGGCGCAGGTAGTCGAGCGATGCTTCGTCGATGGGGAAGAATCCGATGGTTGCGCCGTACTCGGGAGCCATGTTGGCGATGGTGGCGCGGTCGGCGAGGCTTAGCGTCTTCACGCCGTCGCCGTAGTATTCGACGAACTTGCCTACGACGCCTTTTTTGCGCAGCATCTGGGTTGCGGTGAGGACGAGATCCGTCGCCGTGGCGCCGGGAGGAAGTTGGCCGGTCAACTTGAATCCGACCACCGGCGGCAGGAGCATCGAAATCGGCTGGCCCAGCATACAGGCTTCTGCCTCGATGCCGCCCACGCCCCAKCCCACCACGCCGATGCCGTTGATCATGGTGGTGTGGGAGTCGGTTCCGACCACCGTGTCGGGGTACGCCGTAACAATCCCGCCGTCGTCTTTCGTGAAAATAACCGAGGCCAGGTATTCGAGGTTCACCTGGTGGACGATTCCGGTATCGGGAGGCACGGCGCGGAAGTTCCGGAAAGCCGTCTGCCCCCAGCGGAGCAGTTCGTAGCGTTCGCGATTGCGTTGAAACTCGAGCAGCGCGTTTACGCTGAAACTGTCGCTCGATCCGAATTTGTCGACCTGCACCGAGTGGTCAATCACCAGGTCTACCGGGATAAGCGGATTGGCGAGTTTGGGATTGGCGCCCATTTTCGCGAAGGCGTCGCGCATGGCCGCAAGGTCGGCCACGCAAGGCACACCCGTGAAGTCCTGTAGCAGGACCCGCGCCGGCATAAAGTTGATTTCCTGCGTGGGCGCGTTGACGTCCCAGCGCGCGACATACTCGATGTCGGAGCGCCTGACGGTCGCGTTATCTTCAAAACGCAGCAGGTTTTCGAGCAGGATCTTGATTGAGTAAGGGAGGCGCTGGATGCGGGCCAGACCGGCTTTTTCGAGAGCGTCCAGGCGGAAGATCTGATACTTCGCCGCGCCGGCCGTCAGCGTGGAGGCAGCGCCAAAGGAGTTTTTGCTCGCCATGATGTATATTTCCATCTTACAAGACGCCTGACTCTGAAACGCCTCTTTCGCGGATCGCCGTAACATAGGAAACATGCGCACTCTTGCCGGACTCTTATTTGTGCTGCCGCTGTGCGGGCAGTTGCGGTCAATCGAAATGTCGTTTGAAGGCATCGGATGCGCAAGCTGTCTCGAATCGCTGCCCGGGCGTTTGGGAAGAATACGGGGCATCGAGTCGGCAACCGTGGATACCAAGGCGGGACTGCTGCGCGTGAAACTCGCCGAGCAGAACCGGGTTCGCGTGGAGCAGATTCGCGACATGGTGGAACAGGATGGGACCAGGGCGACGAGCGCTGCAGTCTCGATTGCCGGTGAACTGAAGCGCGAGGATGGATCATGGGTTCTGCGCCCCCCGGCGGGCTCCTATGTTGTAGAAGGCGCGGAGCTAACAGAAGGTCGAGCGGACGTTTCGGGGCGGATTGAGGACCTCCATGCCGGACCGGGTCCCCTGCGAATTAAAAAACGAAGCTAATTACGGTGTAGCCGGATATTGTCCGGTTGTAGTAGAATGATTCTAGCTTCGCTGTAGTCGGTATTCTGGGCCAAAAACTGACAGCTTCAATGAAAGATTACGTCGCTCTTACCAAACCACGCGTGACGTGGCTGATTCTTGCCTCCACCGCAATCGGCTACTACTTTGGTGCTCGCGCCGGATGGTCGTGGTGGACCCTGTTTCATACCATTATGGGGACCTGCCTGATCGCCTCCGGAACGGCGGCGCTTAACCAATGGTATGAGCGGCACGCGGATGCAAAGATGCTCCGCACACGCATGCGTCCGCTACCGGCGGGACGGATGAGCGCGCGAAACGCCTTCGTGTTCGCCGTACTGTTGTCGGTGGCCGGGTTTGTCGAGTTGGCCTGGGGCGCGAATTTACTCACCGGCTTGCTCGGCCTCGGTACGCTGATCACCTACCTGTTTATTTACACGCCGATGAAGCAGAAATCGCCTCACTCGACCACCTTTGGCGCGCTGCCCGGCGCCATGCCTCCGGTGATCGGGTTCGCGGGCGCGGCGGGCGCTCTAACGGCCGAAGCCTACATCCTCGGCGCGATTCTGTTTCTCTGGCAGTTCCCTCACTTTTACGCAATCGCCTGGATGTATCGCGACGATTACGAGCGGGCGGGAATTCGGATGCTGCCGGTAATTGAGCCGGATGGCGAGTCCACGGCGCGGCGCATCATGTGGTGCTCGCTGGCGTTGATTCCGCTTAGCCTCTTGCCGAAGTTCTTCGCAATGGCGGGCAACATCTACTTGATCGGCGCGCTGGCGGCTGGATTGGCTTTCTTCTACGCCTCGGCTAAGATCATGCATGACCGTACGCGCGTTCGCGCCCGCGCGGTCCTGTTGGCCTCGGTGGTCTATCTTCCGGTTCTCTATGGTCTCCTGGTGCTCGATCGCGTGCCTCTGTAGCGCCTTCCTGCTGATCGGTTGCCGCCACAGCGAACTTCCGATACTCGGTTCTGTGCCGCCGTTTACGCTGACCGCGCAGGACGACGCCGCATTCAACAGCCGCGTGCTCGATTCGAAAGTCTGGGTGGCCGATTTCATCTTCACCCACTGCACAGGACCGTGCCCGCGCATGACTTCGCAGATGTCGAAGGTGGCGAAAGCGTATGCGGGCAACGCTGATGTGCGCTTCGTATCGTTCACCATCGATCCGGTTCGGGACACGCCTGCGGTGCTTAGCGAGTACGCGCGGCGCTTTCACGCCGACCCGGCCCAGTGGAATTTTTTGACCGGGCCTGTGCCGGACTTGCATCACTTAAGCCGGGAAGTGTTTATGCTGGGAGATATCGACGGAAGAACGTTCGAACATTCAACACGCTTTATGCTAGTCGATCGGCGGGGCCGGATCCGCGGCGCCTATCTCACCTCTGAGCCGGAGAGTATTCCGCAACTCACCGCCGATATTGCCGTGTTGTTGAGGAGCGGTTCATGACCGTGCACGATTTGCCCGCGCTGAATGCGACGTTGAACGCTACCTCGGCTGTCCTCCTGCTGACCGCGTACAGCTTCATTCTGCGCCGTCGCGTGGAGGCGCATCGCCGGACAATGATCGCCGCTTTTGTGGTGTCGATCGCATTTCTGGTGAGCTACCTGGTTTATCACGCGCAGGTGGGGACGGTGAGGTTTCAGAAGAGCGGCGCTATCCATTCCATCTACCTTCTGATTCTCGCGACGCACACGATCCTGGCGGCGGCGGTTCCGGTGCTGGCTGTCATCACGCTCCGGCGCGGGCTGGCCGGCCGGTTTGAGCGCCATCGCGCCATCGCGCGCTGGACCCTGCCGATTTGGCTGTATGTGAGCGTGACCGGAGTGGTGGTGTACTGGATGTTGTACCGGATGTAGCGCTACTGGACGGAGCGTCCCGCAGCAGCCGGATCGGTAGCCGGAATCGTGCGCTTCGGCGCGGGCACGCTACGGGCGTGGAAGGTGGGTCCTCGCTGCATGGCCATCAGCGCATCCGCGATTTTGTTCACGACCGATTCTTCTACATCCTTCATCTGAAGGTCACGGGGGAGAACGCTCAGCTGCAAGTGGATCAGTTCGTGAACCACCGTGTATTCCATGTCTTCGGGGATATCGGCCGCAGGAAGCTCATAGTCTTCCGGGTTTAGCACTTTCATGACGGCGGTGTGATCGGTGTGATTCCACTTCAGATTGCCCAGCGTGTTGGGTTTGAGCTCGCTCGAATGGACTATTCGAAGCGTGACCTTCCAGTCATCCAAGTGTAATCTGTTCTGCCACATGCGGAGCCAATCCTGAACTTGAGCTTCAGCTACGATCCCGGATTTTGTCTCCGCCGCCGGCGAGTCTGCGCCCGAGGCAATGCATGCTCCCAGGAACAGAACTGTAAGAAACCGCATGTATTTCCTACCATCATATCGGCTCCTTTTGTGATTTTTTACACGCTCTAAGCGAAATTATTGCGTGTAGCCGTTACTCGCTGACGGCGCCGGCGAAGTAGCCCTTACGCGCTTGCACCTTCAAGTCCTTGTCTCGCACCTTGATGTCTATTTTTCTGAAACTTCCGTCCTTGACGCCGTTTATAGGCGTGTAGCCGAGCGAGTACTGGGTTCTCAGGTCTTCCTGGATTTCGTGGAAGATGTCTTCGAGGGTATGCTTGCGGTCCACGTGGAGAACCCGACCCCCGGTTTCCTCGGCCAAGCGGCGCAACTCGCGGTCACTCGGAGCGCCGTAATAGCCATAAGCCATGGGATCTACGTAATAGATGGCATAGATGATGGCGTCGGCGATTTGCGCCGCCTTGATCGCCTGGTCAAGGCGGACGCGGCTGCCCTGGTCGCCTCCATCGGTGATGACAACGATGGCTTTCCGGCCGACCTGCCCTTTCAGTTGCTCGTTGGCGGCGAGGTAGACGGTGTCCCAGAGGATGGTGCCGCGGGCCTGATGGACGGTTGGCACGGGTCCGGGATGCAGACCTTCGGTCGGGGCGTTGAGGCGAAGCTGATCGAGGCCTTTTTGCAGCAGCTTTCGGGAGTTGGTGTAGTCCTGCAGCAGTTCGGCCTCCGCGCCGAAGCTGATCAGGAATGCGAGATCTTTGTCTTTCAGAACATCGCCGAAAAACCGATAGGCTGCGTTGCGTTCGATGTCGATCAGGCGTTCCTGGCTCTTGCTGACGTCGACCAGCAGACCAATGGTCAGCGGGAGGTTCGTTTCGCGCGTGAAGTATTTGACGGTCTGCTGCTGTCCGTTCTCGAAGAGTGTGAAATCGTCTTTCGAGAGGTTACCGACCAAGCCGCCGTTTTTGGTTCGGACGTTACAGAGGATATTAACGAGGTCGACGTCGACTTTGATGGTCTGATCGGGGTCCTGAGCGCCGGCAAGACCGGCACAAAGGACCGCTAAAGCGATGCGGTTCACGAGCATTGAGACGTGCCGCTCCCCATTCCTGTTGCAACTCCTCTCTTGGGTGTCAGTCACCTCGGTTCCTTTTTCACGGGCTGCATATTGGGTGTCAGTCACCTCGGTTCCTTTATTTCGCCGCTTGGACACACTACATATTGTGGTACTGCGAAAGGCAAAGTGGGGAAACAGCAGGAAAATCAACGGTCCCGGATGGCCTCCGAAAAGGAACCGAGGTGACTGACACCCAAGATGTTGGATGTTGGGGTTAGGGACGGCCGGGGGCGGCGAGGCTGCGGTCGGCGCGGCTCTCGACCTCGCTCATCACGCGTTCGAGATCCCGTTCGTCCAATGGCTTGCTGAGCACGAAGCCCTCCGCACCGCTGAAGGCGCGTGAGAGCGCAGCGTCGGGACCGTCGGTAAGCAGAACAAACGACCCCGCCTGCTCGCGCACGCGCTCAAAGAACTCCACCCAATTCAAGCCGGGCAGGCGGATCGAGCACAGTACCGCGTCGAAGCGCAGCTTCTGGCACAGATCGACGCCCTCTTCGGCGCTCGCCACCGGCACGACGCGGTGCTCGCGCGCGCTGAGCATCGACACGACTTGCTGTACCTGCGCGGTATCGGGTTCCACCACCATGGTGGTGTACTGCCGTTTGCGCTCGCGGGCCGCATCCTTGGCGCGGGCAGGCTCTGCCGGGTGGGAGAGTGGAAGATCCACCTCGAAACGGCACTGCTTGGGGCCGGACTTCGAGAACCGGATATCGCCGCCATGGCTCTGCATGACCCCGCGCGCTACGCCGAGTCCGAGAGCGCTCGACTCAACGTCCGGCTTGGTGGACAACGGGTCCGCCACTTCTTCCGCATTCCGGACGCCGTATACGATCTCGACCAGGATGCGCCGTCCGACCGCGCTCGCATCCACCACGATGTTCTTCTCGGCGGCATCCAGCACGTTCTGTTCGGCGTGCACCAGCAGGTTGAGGAAGACCTGTTCCAACTGCCCCTGGGCTCCGGTTGCAAACAGCGGCTCTCGCGATGTCCGAACCTTTACGTCGATTCCGAGCGTCTTCCATTCGCGCTCGCGGAACCGAAGCAGGCTTTTGAGCACGGAATTAACGTCCACCGTTTTGGCATCGGAGTCCTCGGGCCGCGCGAACGACACCAGCCGGGTTACGATCTCCGATGCGCGCTGCGCCTCTGCCGCCAGCACCTGCAGGTCGCGCCCCGCCGTGGCTTCTTCCGGATCCGCGGCCAGGCGCTTGGAAAGACGCAAAATGGTCTCGAGCGGCGACCGTAGCTCGCTCGCCACGCCCGAAATCAACTGTCCCGTCGCGGCCAGTTTTTCACTCCGGAAAAGCTGCTCGCGCATGGACTGCTGTTCCTGCAGCTTGAGCGATGTCGCCACCTGGTTGGCCAGATGCTGGGTGGCCGCCTGTTCGTCGTGGGTGAAGAAGCGAATGCCTTCGCCGTGCGCAACCTCCATGACGCCCATCACTTCGTTCTGCGCAAACATCGGCACGAACATGACGCTCCGCGGCAAATCGCGCGCGCCCACCTTGAAGAACGGACTGCGCCGCGTGTCGGGGATATTCAGCAGCGACCGATTGCGGAACGCCAGCGACGCCCCGGTGGCAAGCGGCCCCACGGGCGTTTCGATGTTCACACTCAACGGTTCCGCGTCGCGCGGATTCGACACGCGGTCGAGCATTCGCGTCCGCCGGTTGTATACATAGAGCCGCACGCCGGTTGCGCCGGAAACCTGCGGCATCACCGACGCCAGTTTCTTGACGATGTCGGCCGGAGACGAAGCGGCAATGATCTGCTCGCTCAGCGTATTCAACGACTTCAGCGTCTTGCGCTGAGCCGCCATGCGGTGCTCACGCAACCACCAGACGGCTAGAATGAGGCCGATGCCCAGCACCGCTGTGAGCAGCAAAAAAGGCGGAATCACGGCGCCGCGCTGGAGCATGCGGACCGTGCCGGAATCGTTGACGAGCAGCTGGAAATAGCGGTCGTAGGGAGGGAGCGGGCAATACTGGTTGGCAATCCCGGTGACCTGCACCCGGTCCCCGACGTTGAACCGCTCAAAGCTGTTCACGCCGTTGTCGCGGCGCGTCTTCGGCAGGAAGACCATCAACTGACTGTCCCGGTCGGTGATGGTAAGGACATCGCCGCCCGCATTGCTGCCCACCGACACGACGGTCCCCTCGGTCGACACCAGGCTGCCGAGATACCGGAAGCCGGCCAGTTCGGTAACGGGAACCTCTCTCGGCCGCGGAGGTGAAATCGCGCCGACCTTGCCGATTTCCTTCAACTGAACAACCGGCATGCCGCCGCGGCGCACGATGGTGCCGGTGGCGCTCACGATTTCGCCGGGCTGATAGCTCTCGATCTGAGTCAGTTGGGACTGAAGCAGGAGTCCGAAACCGGCCTGATCCTGAATGGGCAGATAGAAACCGTCGAGCGCCCAGACCGGTTTGGAGGAAACGATGCCGCGCACACGGATCTCGCGGCCTTCCGCCGCCGGGGTTGAGTCCGGACCCGTGCGCGCGTTGGCCTGCTCGAGCGTAACGTCGTCCTGAGCCTGTCCGGAAGCGGCCAGACACAGCGCGAGCGCGGCTCCGGCCACCGCCCGGAAAAGGGTCCGTGCTACTGCTTTGCGATCCATGCGTCCAATCCCGGGTCGCGGAAATCCCGGATCCGGTAGTCCACTCCTTCTAACGGCACGTGGGTCTCTACGCCGACCACACGGGCGCCCGCGGCGCGTGCAGCCGCTACTCCGGCCGGCGAATCCTCGAACACGAGACAATGCCGCGGATCCATACGCAAGAGATCGGCCGCGCGGAGATAGATGTCCGGGTGCGGTTTAGGTCGTTCCACCTGCATGCCGTCCACGATCACCTGAAAATGTCTCCGCAGATTTGCCCCGTCGATTACGAAATTCACATTAGCTGGTTCGGCGTTGGAGCCAACCGCCTTGGCAACGTCCGAATGACGCTCGAGAAACTCGGGCACGCCCGGAACGAGGAATTCGCGAAGACGCCTGGCCATCAGTTCGCGGTAAAGCGCTTCTTTGGCGGCGCCGTGGGCTGCAATCTCGGCATCCGTCAACCCGTTGCCGAACAGTTCCGCCACCAGGTGGGCGTTGTGCTGTCCATGCATCCGGTCCGGCACGAACGGCGTGCTCACGCCATTCCGCTCCAGGTACAGTCTCCATGCGTCGGTATGGAGGGGCATCGAATCGACGATCACGCCGTCCACGTCGAAGAGAAAAGCCAGCCCGTGGGTGCCCATCAATTTGTGGCCGGTTTGGCCTCTTCCCCTTTCACGTACATGTCGAACCAGCGAATCATTTCCCACAAGGTGTGCTCGATGGACTGGCGCGCGCGGTAGGCGTGCGCTTCCGACGGGAGCATCACCAACCTGACGGTTCCGCCGTTGCCGCGGATAGCCTGATACATGCGCTCACTTTGAATGGGGAAGGTTCCGGTGTTGTCGTCCGCTTCGCCGTGGATCAGCAGAATCGGCCTTTTGATTTTCGCGGCGCTCATGAAAGGCGACATCTTCAAATAGGTTTCGGGCGCCTCCCACAGCGTTCGCCGCTCGCTTTGGAATCCGAAGGGCGTCAGCGTGCGGTTGTATGCGCCGCTGCGCGCGATCCCTGCTTTGAACAGGTCGCAGTTGGCCAGCAGATTCGCGGTCATGAACGCCCCATAGCTGTGTCCGCCGACGCCGACGCGCTCGGGGTCTGTTACGCCGATTTCAACAGCCTTGTCGATGGCGGCTTTGGCGCCGGCGACGATCTGCTCGAGGTAGGTGTTGTTTACTGTCTCCGGGTCGCCCACCACGGGCATGGCGGCGTTGTCGAGGATCGCGTAGCCGCGGAGCAGGAAAAACAGATGCGACATGCCGGTGATGGTGGTGAAGCGTTGGGTGGATCCGCTGATCTGTCCCGCCGTATCGGCGTCGTTATATTCGAGCGGATAAGCCCAAACCACGGTGGGCAGCCTCGTGCCGGGCTTGTACCCGGGCGGCAAGTAGAGCGTGAAGGACAGCGGAACGCCGTCGGCGCGCTTGTAGGTGACCAGCCGTTTCTCGATGCGGCGCAGTTCGGGCGCCGGGTCCGGCAGGTGGGTGAGCGCTACCGAACTGCCCGACGCCGATTTGACGAAGTAATTGGGCGGTTCGGATGGAGACTCGCGCCTGGTGATGAAGCGTGTGCCTCGATCGTCGAGCAACGCTTCCACGACTTCATAGCTGTCGGCGCTGCTTTGGAAGATCCGCTCGGATTGCTTGGTCTTCAGGTTGAAGCGGTCGAGGAAGGGGCGGTCACCTTGCGGAGATGCGCCATCGCCGCGCAGATAGATGTGATCGCCATCCACCAGCATGCCGCCGCGACGCCCTTCGGCCATCACTGGAGTGCCTGGATTCCTGTAGCGGTCCTGAATGTTGCGGCTCCAGACGAGTTCGGGGGCTTGACCGGGTTGGTCGAGGTCAAGCCGGAACGTCCTGGCGAGGCGCTTGTTGCGTTCGTAGTCGTTGACCAGCGCGAGTCCGCCTTTTTCGGCCATCATCATGCCCTGGTAGCGCTGCTCGAGTTTCACCACCTCGCGCGGCTCGCTTTGCGAAGGCGTGTCGATGGCGACGACGTGATCGCGATAGACGGCTTTTTCCTTGGGATTGCCGCCGTCGAGCGCTTCGACCCAGAAAAGCGAAGCGGGCGCGGACGGGCGCCACTGGACGGCGCGCGGCCCCACGGGTACGCCGTCAATCGGCACGCGGTCCTGAAGCGGCAGTTTCGCGATGAGACGCTCCTGCCTGCCGGACGCGTCGAGGATGGCCACTTCCTTCGGAAAGTCGATGTAGGGGTGCAGGTACGAGTACGGACGCCGGAGCGTCGTGGTCAGCAGATGCTTGCCGTCGGGCGATGCTGCGGCGTTTTGGTACACAGCAGGAGAACCGATGGGAGTTACCTTGGCGCTCTGCACGTCGACCCATGCCAGTTGTGCGGTGGCGTAATAGTCGAAGAGGTCCTCGTCGTGAGGCGACGACAGCATGTCCTCGTAGGTTCTGATCGGACCGGCGCGCCCGCTCGACTCCTGCACGTGCGGACCTGTGGGAACAGCCGGTTCCTTGGGCGGAGCGCCCCGCCCGGCGGGCACGAGTTGGACCAGCAGTGTTCGTCCGTCGTCCATCCAGGCTAAGGGACTGCCCAGAACCGCATTGAGCCGCACATTCGGAACGCTTCGCAGCTTTCCTGTGTTGGTGACTCCGGTCCATAGTTCGATGCGGTCAGGAAAGGTCGCGGCGAACGCGAATGCCGAGCCATCCTTATTCCAACGCGGCATTCCAGGTTTGGCTTCAGGCGGCAGCGACAGAACCGTCTCGGGTCCGCCGTCTATGGATTTCAGAGTCAACTTCGCAAAACTCTGGGCGGTGTGCAGCCCGTTCGTGCGCGGATTGATTCGGATGCCCGCGAGCCGCAACATGGGTTGCGATAGTTCGGCGATGGATGGATACCGTACCGGTTCAGCCAGAATTACGTGGGACTTGGCCGGGCTAACCGACAGCAACGGCGTGGGCGGCGCATCCAGAACCTTGCGGACCTCGGCAGGCGCTGATTGGTAGCGAACGTCCGCGCCGCACGCGACGAACGCGAGTAAAATCCACAACCCTTTCCGCATGTCCTGAGCTTACCATTACCCGGTTTGTCATTGATTTCGGGGTCTTTGCGCCGGACTGGGTAAGGGGGGCGGCCAGCCGAGGCATGGTACCTCATCAAGGCAAGGTCTATGCAGCGAACCGTTACGAGCAAATTCACTGTGTCTTCTGGCGCAAGCGAGCGACGGTGTTGCGCACTTGCTCGGCTTGGGGCCAATCGGGGTGGCGGGAAAGGAACTCTTCGAGCGTTTCCGCAGCTTCGGACCATTGCCGGCGGCGCAGATAGATTTCCGCGGCCAGCAACTGCGGGTTGGAGAAGTGACCGGGGTCGAGGCGGCGAGCTTCGTTCAGGTACTTGAGCGCAAGATCGGCTTTGCCCATTGCGAAGTAGGTCATGCCGAGCTGCGAGTTGGCCAGCGCGTCGTTGGGGCGCGCGAGCACAGCATGAACGTTATGGTCCCAAGCCTCCTGAATCTTGCCGAGATTGAGCAGCACACCGCCGAGGTTCACGAGAGGTTCGTAAGCGCCGGGTTCGGCTGCGAGAGCGCGGCGAAAGCAGTCCTCCGCCTCCTCGTAACGCTGTGACTTGTAAGCCATGGTGCCGAGCAGGTTCCAGGCGTTGGCGAATTGCGGTGCGATGCCGACAGCGTTCTTCAGGTGGGACTCGGCTGAAGCAGAATCCTTGCGGCGGAGGTCACGTTCAGCTTGCTGATACTCACGCAAGGCTTTGCTCGGGATCGAAAGTTCCCGGACGGAAACCTTCCGGTGGCGGGAGGGCTGCATGCCGCTCTCTTCGAGGTGGACCGTAAAAGTTACGCGATTCCTGGTGTCCGCGGTGCCGGGTCCGACATCGATGGTCGAACGGGACTCGCCCATGGCGGGCACGAACACAATCACCGTGTAGGTTCCGGGGTCGATGTTGGTGAACTTGAACCGCCCGGCCGAGTCGCTGAGCGTCGAGGCGGCAAACGGCGTGGTTGCGCCGTGGAGCGACACCGATGCCCGGACGGGAGGTTCGGTGCGGCCCTGGACTTCGAAAACAGAGACCGCAAAAGCAGGAAGGCACAGACAGGCGGCCACCAGTGCCGCTCGCTGTGCCTTCATGCTTACAACAATATCGCCTTGCCCGGAACTACGCCTCGCCCCATTTGCGCCGGCGGATCAGCCAGGGCTCAATCGCGCCAGGGTCCTCGAGGATCTCGTTTTCGAGTTCCTTCATCTGGCTGTCGATGACGACGCGCTCGATGGCTGCTCCCAGGCGCTCATCGCCCGTCTGTTCCCGCTTGCGTTCAATGAGGGCCATGATGGACTCAAACAGCTCCAACCGGTCTGCCGTAGTGCTCATATCAACCCTCCTGCCATATGAGACGTACGCAGCAGGCCGGAAGACCCATGAATTTTCGACCAGGATGATGAATTTTTGTGCATTCGGTATCCTGAACAAAAGAGGCAGCATGAGTTCAGCGTTTTACGAACCCTCGGGCGCCACGCGGCGCAGTCTGGCCAGCGTGGTGGAAGGCCGGAACATTTTGGCCAGTGCTTGTTCGGAAGCGGCGGAACGTTCCGCGCACGCTCTGCTCGACCTGCAGAAGCCGGAAGGTTACTGGTGCGGCGACCTCTTGGCGGACACCTCGCTCGAGTCCGACTACATCCTGCTGCAACTCTGGCTGCACAAGCCCGATTCGCAGGGATGGAATCCTCCGTCGGCCGGACGAATCGCCAAAGCGAAACGAGCCATTCTCGACCGGCAACTGCCGGACGGCGGATTCAACATTTACCCGGACGGTCCCGCCGACGTCAGCGCTTCGGTGAAGGCGTACACCGCGCTGAAACTGGCCGGGATGCCGGCCGACAGCGACCCGATGCTGCGGCTCCGAGACAGCATCCTCAAAAATGGCGGGATACAGGCGGCGAACAGCTATGTGAAGATCAACCTGTCGCTGTTCGGACTCTACCCGCGCGCGTACGTGCCGACGGTGCCGCCGGAACTGGTTTTGCTGCCCGGCAACATTCTCTACGAGATGTCCTCGTGGACGCGGGCCATCATCGTGCCCTTGTCGATTGTGCAGGCGATCGGCGGGACGCGTCCCGTGCCGCCGGGCTTCCACCTGAACGAGATTGCCGCGCCGGGGAAGAAATTCGGCTTGCCGAAGCGCGACAAGATGTCGTTGATCTTTCATCAGATCGACCGTGCCTTGAAGATCTGGCAGCGCAAAGGGCCGAGACCGGTTCATCGCTCGGCCTTGCGCGCGGCGGAAAAGTGGATGCTCGACCACACGCGCTACAGTGAAGGACTCGGCGCGATTTATCCGTCCATGATGTACCTGATCATGGCGCTCGAATCGCTCGGCTATCCGGAGGATCATCCGGACCTGCGCGAAGCCATCCGGCAGTTCGATAACCTGCTGACCGAATCGGAAGACGGTTTGTATTTTCAGCCCTGCTTTTCGCCGGTGTGGGACACGGCTTACGCGGCATTCGCGCTTGGCGAGATGAAGAAGACGCTCGCGCCCGAACGTCTGGCGAAAGCCGCGGACTGGCTGATTCAGCGAGAAGTGCGGCACAAGGGCGACTGGTCGGTGAAGCGTCCGGACCTTCCGCCTTCCGGCTGGGCGTTCGAATATTCAAACGAGCACTATCCGGATATCGACGATACGGCCATGGTGCTGCTCGCCTTGATGTACGCGCGCAGCAACGACACGGCGGCGCAGGACCGGTGCGAACAGAGGGCTTTGCACTGGCTGGTGAACATGCAGTCGCGGGACGGCGGATGGGCGGCGTTCGACGTCGACAACGATTGGGCCATTCTCAACAAGGTTCCGTTCGCCGATCACAATGCGATGCTCGATCCGACCTGTCCCGACATCACCGGGCGCGTGCTCGAAGCCTTATGCCGGAGGCAGTATGTCCCGGCCAACGCCGCGATTCGCCAGGGAGTGCAGTACCTGCTTCACACGCAGGAGAAGGATGGCGGCTGGTATGGGCGCTGGGGCGTTGACTATATCTACGGCACGTTTCTCGCCCTGAGAGGCTTGCGCGTGTCGGGCGACCACGGCGCGAGTGATGCCGTGAAACGGGCAGCGCGCTGGATCGTCACGGTGCAAAACAGCGACGGCGGATGGGGCGAAAGCTGCGCCAGCTATGTGAACGACTCCTACGTTGCGGCTCCGAGCACGCCTAGCCAGACGGCGTGGGGCATATTGGGACTGCTGGCTTCAGGCGATCGCAGTTCGCCGGCGCTCGAGCGGGGTGTGCGATTTCTGCTCGACACGCAACGCGCCGACGGCGAGTGGAACGAGAGCCTGGCCACCGGGACCGGATTCCCGAACGTGTTTTACCTGCGGTACACGCTTTACCGGAATTACTTTCCGCTACTTGCTTTGACTCAAGCCCGGGAGGCACTCGCCATATGAAGCGCAGAGATTTTCTTGCTGCAACACTCGGAAGTTCGGTAGCGCTCGCCGCCGAGGCTCCGATGCCCATGACTACGCTCGGCAAAACCGGGCTCCGCATCTCGCGCTACACGGTGGGCGGCTATCACATGCGGGTGCAGGGGCAGGAAGAAGGGGTGCGCATCATTCATCGGGCGATCGAACTCGGCGTGAACATGTTCGACAGCGCGCATCTTTATCACAACGGCGCAAGCGACGAAACCTACGGTGTCGCGCTGACGCCCGCCATGCGCAAGAAGGTCCACCTGATGTCCAAGGCGCATCTGTACAGCCGCGACGAGGCGATGAAGCAGTTGGAAGACACGCTTCGACGCATGAAGACCGATTACCTCGACGTGTGGCAGTGCCATCAGGTTGTGTCGCACAAAGAAGTCGATCAGATTCTCGCGCCGGGCGGTTCGCTCGAGGCATTCGCCAAGGCAAAGCAGCAGGGCAAGGTGCGGCACATCGGCTTCACCGGTCACGCCGATCCGACCGTGCACCAGCGCCTTCTCGACAGCTACGACGGTTGGGAGACCGTGCAGCATCCGGTGAACCTGGTGGATCCCCACTATCTGAGCTTCATCAACTCGGTGCTGCCGAATATCCGCAAAAAGGGACTCGGGCTGTTCGCCATGAAGTCGAACGCGATGGGGCCGATCACGCGCAACCGGATCGCGACCATTCAGGAATGCCTGCGATTTGCCTGGAGCCAGGACATCGACACCGTCGTGAGCGGCGCCGAGACCGTGGCGCAGTTGGAAGAGAACGTGGCGGTATTGAAGAGCCTGGTGCCGATGTCGAAAGACGAAATAGCGGCGATTCTCAAGCGCACCGGGGCAGGGAAGCACGGCGTTGAAATCGAGCGCTACAAGCGCAAGCCGGACTCGGGGCTTGCCGGAGTGCACCGCGACGGCGAACCGGCCTGAGTCACTCTGCCTTTAAAGAACGCTCCATCAATTCGCGAATCGCATCGCGGGGGGACTTCTCGCCGCGCAAGATGGCTTCGGTCTGAAACGTGATCGGCATTTCGATGCCGTGCCGCCGGGCGAGATCGACGGCTGCGCGCGCCGTCTCGACGCCTTCGGCAACCATGCGCATTGATCCGGTGATTTCGGCGAGGGTTCGTCCGGCGGCGAGTTCCATTCCAACGCGGCGGTTGCGGCTCAGTTCGCCGTTGCAGGTGAGCACGAGGTCGCCCAGACCCGCGAGTCCCGCGAGAGTGCGTGGGTGCCCTCCCAGGGCGACGGCGAGGCGCGTGATCTCGGCGAGACCTCGGGTGATCAGGGCGGCGAGCGTATTAGAGCCGAGTTGGAGCCCGGAACAGACGCCCGCCGAGATGGCGATCACGTTCTTGAGCGCGGCGCCGAGTTCAACTCCAACCGGGTCGCTGTTGGTGTAAAGGCGCAGCGTGGGTCCGGAAAAGGCGTGTTGAACCTCGGCGGCGAGCGCCGCATCGGTAGACGAAACCACGATGGCGGCCGGTTCGCCGCGGGCAACCTCGCGGGCGAAAGTCGGGCCGGAGAGCGCGGCGACAGGGCCGTGGGTGAGTTCGGCGATGACTTCCGACATCCGGAGAAGCGTGTTGTTCTCGATTCCCTTGGTGGCGCTCACCAGGCGCATGGACGGCCGCAGGTAAGGGAGCATCCGCGAGTACAGCGCGCGGACGTGGTGCGACGGCATGACGCTCAGGACAAAGCCGGCGTGCTCGAGTGTGACGCCGAGGTCCGCTGAGACGTGTATCGATTCGGGGAGGCGGAAGCCCGGAAGGAAGACGTCGTTTTCGCGGAAGGACTGCATGCGTTCGGCGAGGTCCCGCTCATAGACCCACAGCCGGACACGCTCAAAACGCGGCGCGAGAACGATGGCGAGCGCCGTTCCCCAACTGCCGCCGCCGATAATGGAAAGATCACTCATTTGGGCGATTTGAACCGGAAGACGTTTTCATTTCCGGCGCGGATGCGGGCGAGGTTGGCGGAGTGGCGGTACACGATGAAGGCACCGGCGATGAGCGCGGCTACGACCAGGGGCGCCGGCGGATGGAGGATCAGCCAGACGCCCAACGGAAAGAGTCCCGCGGCGACCACCGAGCCAAGCGACATGTAGCGCGAAACGGCGACGGTGACGACGAGAACGAGAAGCGATGCGGCCAGGGGAATCGGGGCCAGGTACAGGAAAGCGCCGATAAAGCTGGCCACCGCCTTTCCGCCGCGAAATTTCAGAAACACGGGAAACGCGTGACCAGCCATTACGGCGAGCGCGGCGGCGCTCATCCAGAAGATGTCGTGGTAGGTGAAGCGGTCGGCCACCCAGACCGCAGCAACGCCCTTGAGAACGTCGAGCAGGAGGGTCATCACGCCGGCGGCGCGGCCCGTTGTGCGCAGAACGTTGGTTGCTCCGATGTTGCCCGAGCCGGACTCACGAACGTCCTTGCCCGTGAAAAAGCGCACGATGAGATAGCCAAAGGGCACCCCGCCGAGCAGGTAGGCGAAAAGTAGAACCAACAGCGGTGTCATGAGAGCGGAAGAGGGTACTCCTGAAGTTTCGTATAAACCGACCCGGCGTGGCCAGGCTCGCTGCGATAGAGATGGAAGCAGCGGGGCGAAAAGTGGCCGAATTCGACCGTCTCGAGAGCCGCGATCGCGCGCCGCAGACTGTCGAGCGGAACCGTTTCCTTGATGCGCGCGAGCGTGAGGTGGGGCGAATAGTCGCGGTCTTCGGGCTTGACTCCGAGTGCGGCGCAAGCGGAGTCGAGCGCCTTGGCGAGCTCATGGAGCGAAGGCGAACCGTGGACGGCTGCAAAAAAGACTCGGGGGCGGTGAGGGTTGGGGAACCAGCCAAGTCCGCGAACCGCGATTTCGACGCGCGCCTCGACCGCCACGGCGCGCAGCACGGAATCCAGTTCGTTCACCCGCTCGCCCGGCCACTCGCCGATGAACTTGGTTGTGATGTGAAGATTGTAGACCGGGCTCCACTTGATGTGCGCGTGCGTCCGCAGGCGCGAAACCAGGACGTCGAGACGCTCCTTGATGTTGTCCGGCAGATCGATGGCTGTGAAGAGCCGCATGGTTCCTCGGTTAACATTGTATGCAGTTTGCCTTTGAAGATCTTGCCCGAATCGTTTTACGCGCGCGATACGGTGACCGTGGCGCGCGATTTGCTCGGAAAAGTAGTGGTGCACGGCAACGCGGCGGGGCGAATTGTCGAGGTGGAAGCGTACGTGGCCGGGGGCGACCTGGCCGCGCATTTCGCGCGCGGGATGACGGAGCGAACGCGAGTGGTGTACGGTCCGCCCGGACGCGCTTATGTGTACTTCATTTACGGCATGTACGATTGCCTGAATTTCGTGACCGAGCCGGAAGGGCAGGCGGGCGCGGTTCTCATCCGGGCGCTCGAACCGCTCGCGGGCGTCGAGGAGATGTTCCGCCGGAGGCCCAAGGCCGGCAGCGTGGAGCAGCTATGCTCGGGACCGGGAAAACTGACGCTGGCCATGGGAATCACGCGCGCCTTGAACGGCCACGATTGCACGCGCCCGGGCACGCTGCACGTCGAGCGGGGACCCAGGCGCGAGATCCACATCGTGACCAGTTCGCGAATCGGGATCACCAAGTGCGCGGATTGGCCGTTGCGTTTCTACGAAGCGCATAGCCGTTTCGTGTCGCGGCGGGGCGGTTGACTACTTGGAACGCGAAACGGACCAGGACCAGCTTTGGCGCACGCGGCCGAGCCACGCGGCGGCGAGTTCGATTTGCGCAAGCAGGCGCATGTCCGGATCCTTGATCTCGGCCAGCAGAGGTTCGGCGTCAACGCCCAAAGTGTCGGCTGCGGCGATCATGGCTTTGCGGTAGGCGCCGGTCGACGGCCAGTAATCGCGCGCCGCCTGGTTGGGTGAATCCTCGTTGGCATCCTCTTTCAGCATGTCGTTGGCATCGGCGAGCAGCCGGGAAACGGCTTTTTGCGCCGTCTGGTCGTCTTTCACCTTGTGAGCCGCGGCGGCCACGGCAACCCACGAATCGACCCGTTTGAGAGGTTGCTTCACTTCGTCCAGTAAGGCCATGCATTTGCCGAGAACCGCGGTGGCGGTGACCGGGTCATCTTCCGCCACCGAGCGGGCGATTGTAGCCAGAACGTGGGCGCGCACGTCGGCGACCGGGATATCAGAGGCCAGGGCTAGAGCCTTTTCCGGCTCTTTGGGAAGTGCGGCGATTGCCGCGGCCGCTCGGGACTTCGCCAGAGCGTCCAATTGAAGTTCGCCGCTATTTTCCGCCGGTTTGCTCGAGGATTGTACCGTCGTGTTTTGAACGTCGATGCTTTTGGGACCTTCGGGGAACTTGTCGAGCGCGGCCTTGAGCGCGGGGCGCGACTCCAGAATCTCCTTCGCCTTCTTCGGATTCATGCGGCTTACCAGATACATCACGTTGAATAATTCGGCGTCGGATTTCCGGTCGAAGTGGACTGCGCCTTTGGGTCCGGACATGGTGGTGGAGGTGAAGTCGTTTTCCTCTTTCGCGCCGGCGATCTGCTTGACGAACGTATCGAGCGCGGACTGCGCCATGCCGGGCGGCAGATCGTCCCAGCAGGCGACGAGCATCCTGCCGAACGCGTTGTCCTGCTTGGCCGAGTAGGCGGAGGTGGCCGAGGCGAACAGGCTCAGGCGGCGCGGATCTTCGGCGGGCATGGCTTTGAACAGAAGCTGAGCCGCGCGATAAGGGAAGCTTCCGGTTCCGCCGAGCGTGTCGATCACCGACATCGCCGTGTCGAAGTCGTTCTTTTTGGCGAGGCCGGCGGCGATCTCGCCGGCAGCGAAGACTCGGGCGTCATAACCCTTGGCGGGAGGCTCCATCTGCTGAAGCATGGCCGCTGCCTCGCGAACGTTGATGGGCGTCATCAGTCGGACGATGTCGCCCTGCGCCTGCGAACGCGCGTTCTTGCTCGGATGGTCCGCGAGGGCGGCTGTAGCCGTGAAGGCCTGACGCAGGTATTCGGCTGCTTTCTTCCGATCGAGAACCTGAAATTGATCGCCGATATTGGCGAGCGCGGCCACCATGGTGTCCGCATGGACGGAAGCGGTGAGCCCGGCGGCCGAATCGAGGAGCTTCTCGGCGCGCTTTTTGGGATCGCGCTTTTCGGCTTCCAGCTGCGCGACGGTCTTTTCCTGGGCGTGAGCGAATGCGGCGATCAGCAAAAGCGAGGTCAGGCGCAGCATATGTTGCATGATACGACGTGCGACCGGCGATTTGGTCTCGGTTACACTGTCTAGGTGCACTCCGACACAGCCGCCGTGCGGGCGGGCGAGGAACTCAACGTCGAGTCTCTGCGAGCGTACCTTCTCGGGAAGCTGGAAGGCGTCGAGAGCGGGTTGTGGATCGAGCAGTTTCCCGGCGGCCACTCGAACCTGACCTATCTGGTGCGTTGCGGGAGCCGCGAGTATGTCCTGCGGCGCGCTCCACTCGGACCGGTAGCGCCGAAAGCGCACGATATGGCTCGCGAGTACCGCGTGTTGAACGCGGTGCATCCGCATTTTCCCGAAGCTCCGGCCGTGTTTCACCTGTGCGAAGACCCCTCGGTGATCGGCGCCGTGTTTTTTGTGATGGAGCGCCGGAATGGCGTAGTGCTCCGCGATCGCGTTCCCGCCGAACTTGGCGGCGAGCCGGACTACGCGCGGCGCATCAGTGAAGCTTTTGTCGATTGCATGGCCCGTATGCACGCGGTGGACCTCGAGGCAAACGGTCTCCTGGCGCTTGGCAAACCGGACGGGTTTGTGGAGCGGCAGGTCAAGGGTTGGGCGGAGCGCTGGCACCGCGCGAAAACGGAAGAAGTTCCGGAGATGGATGCTCTGATTGGATGGCTGGAGCAGCGCATACCGGCTAGCGGCGCGCCCACGCTTGTCCACAACGACTTCAAGCTCGACAACGTGATGCTCGCCTCGCCGGACCGGATTGCGGCGGTGCTCGACTGGGAGATGACCACGGTCGGCGACCCGATGGCGGACCTCGGGCTGACGATTTGCTATTGGGCCTGGGCCAACGGCGACGAGGTTCGCACGGCGGGAATTCCGGCCATCACGCTGCAACCGGGCTGGTTCACGCGCGACGAGTTCATCGAGCGTTACGCCAAGCGGACCGGGCGCGACGTTTCTTCCATCGGCTACCACGAGGTGCTCGGCGTTTTCAAACTCGCCGTCATCGTGCAGCAGATCTACGTCCGGTTTCACCGCGGGCAGACCAACGACGAGCGGTTTCGGGAATTCGGCGGGCGGGCGCGCGCGCTCATCCGCCTGGCGGCGACGCTCGCGGAGAGGCACCGTTGAGCCTCGTCTATCTGATTCGCCACGGTCAGGCAGGCACGCGGGACCACTACGATACGCTGTCGGAGCTGGGACGACGGCAGGCGCGGCTGCTCGGCGAGTATCTGGCTGGGGAAAAGCTGCACTTCAAAGCCGCCTTTTCGGGCGGCATGGCCCGTCAGAACGAGACGGGGCGACAGGTTCTCGAGGCGTACGCCCGCGCGGGGTTGCCGTTTCCTTTGATTGCCGAAGATGCCGGATGGCGGGAGTTCGATCTCGATCACGTTTACCGCGCCCTGGCGCCCCGATTGTGCGAGACCGACGCGAAGTTCCGGCAGGAGTACGAGGCGATGATGGCCGAGGTGCGCGAAAGCCGTGGGGATGCCGATGCGGTTGTGCACCGGCGCTGGTCGCCCTGCGACATTCAGGTTGTGGATGCGTGGATTCGCGGCCGTTTCGCCTACGATGGAGAATCCTGGGATGGGTTTCGACGGCGTGTGGCAAGCGCGAGCGTACGGAACGGCGTCGAAGGAAACGTGATCGTCTTCACGTCGGCTACGCCGACGGCGGTGTGGGCGGGACGCGGGCTCGAGATTGAAGACGAAAGGCTGCTGCGGATCGCGGGCGTGCTGTACAATGCGTCGATTACGACTTTGCGTGTGAAGGAAGGACAGGTCCGGTTGTTCAGCTTGAACGGCGTTCCGCATCTGAACGCGCCTGATCTCAAGACGCACCGGTAAAACACATGGCCGATTACGAGGCGATTCTCTACGAAGTTTCCGAAAAGGTTGCGACCATCACGCTCAATCGTCCGGATAAATTGAATGCCTGGACGGGGCAGATGGACAGCGAAGTGCGCGACGCCATCCGGCGCGCCGAAAGCGATGATGGGGTGCGGGTGATCGTGCTCACCGGGGCTGGCAAGGGTTTTTGTGCGGGCGCCGATATCTCGCTTCTGCAATCGCTGACTCAGTCCGGCAGCCTGCCTACAGGTGCCGCAGAGGCGCTCGGTCACCACAGCGCGGATGCGCCGAAACCGGGAATTCGCCCTGACTTTCAGCGCGAGTATTCATATTTTCCGTCCCTTTCAAAGCCGGTGATTGCGGCCATCAACGGGCATGCGGTGGGGTTGGGGCTGATTCTGACGCTCTACTGCGACATCCGGTTTGCATCGTCGGAGGCGCGTTTTGGAACCGCATTCGCGCGGCGCGGACTGATTGCCGAATACGGGATGGCGTGGATGCTTCCGCGGCTGGTCGGACACGCTCATGCCCTCGACCTGCTGCTGTCGGCGCGAATCATCGGCAGCGCCGAGGCGCTGCACATGGGCCTGGTGAACGCCGTCTTCGCCGCGGATTCCTTCAGCGAAGAGGTCCGCAAATACGCCAGAGCGCTAGCCGGCGAAGTATCGCCGCGCTCGATGGCGGTGATCAAGCAGCAGGTATACAATGCGATGTTCCAGTCGCTCGAGGAAGCAACGGTTTCGGCTGAAGAGGCCATGATCGCCAGCCTGCAGTCGGAAGATTTCAAGGAGGGCGTAGCGCATTTTGTCGAAAAGCGCGCGCCTCGTTTCACCGGGAGGTAAGCCGTGGAATTCGATTTTTCGCCGAAAGTGAAAGACCTGCAGAAACGGTTGCAGGACTTCATGGACGCGCACATCTATCCGAACGAGCGCGTGTTCCACGAGCAGGTGGAACGGAACCGCTGGCAACCGGCGCCCATCATCGAGGAACTGAAGCCGAAAGCCCGGGCTGCGGGGCTGTGGAACCTGTTCCTGCCCGAGTCCGGGCACGGCGCGGGGCTTACCAACCTCGATTACGCGCCGCTTTGCGAAATCATGGGGCGGGTGTCGTTCGCCGCCGAGGTTTTCAATTGCTCGGCGCCGGACACCGGGAACATGGAGGTGATTGAGCGCTACGGCACCGAGGAGCACAAGGAACGCTGGCTGAAGCCGCTCCTGAACGGCGAAATCCGGTCCTGCTACGCCATGACGGAACCCGCGGTCGCCTCCTCGGATGCCACCAATATCGAGGCGAGCATCCTCCGCGACGGCGACGAGTATGTTCTGAACGGACAGAAGTGGTGGACTTCCGGAGCGGGCGACCCGCGCTGCAAGGTCGCTATTTTCATGGGCAAAACGGATCCTGCTGCCCCGAAACACAAGCAGCAGTCGATGATCCTGGTGCCGATGGACGCTCCGGGGGTGAAGATCAAGCGAATGCTCACGGTCTTCGGCTACGATCACGCGCCGCACGGTCATGGCGAAGTGGTTTTTGACCGCGTGCGGGTTCCGGCTTCGAATCTGCTGCTCGGTGAAGGGCGGGGCTTCGAAATCGCGCAAGGGCGGCTGGGACCGGGGCGCATCCACCACTGCATGCGGCTGATCGGCGTAGCCGAACGCGCGCTCGAGATGATGTGCCGCCGCGTGCGTGCCCGCGTTGCCTTCGGCCGGAGCATCGCCGAGCAGGGCACGATTCGGGCCGACATTGCGCAATCCCGCATGGAAATCGAGCAGGCGCGGCTTTTGGTGCTCAAGGCCGCGTACATGATGGACACCGTGGGCAACAAGACGGCACGCAGCGAGATCGCCATGATCAAAGTGGTGGCACCGAATGTCGCGCTCCGGGTCATCGACCGCGCCATTCAGGCGCACGGCGGAGCGGGTGTCTGCCAGGACTTTGAGCTGGCGGCAATGTGGGCAAATTCGCGCACCCTTCGCCTGGCGGACGGTCCGGACGAAGTCCACATGGAGAGTGTGGCGAAACTGGAGTTGAAGAAATACGAGCCTCCGCGGGCTGCCGGCGCGTAATGAGCCAACTGGTTCTGGTCCGGCACGGGCAGGCGGCTGCGTTTCAGAAGGAATCGGACGTGCTGACCCCGGTCGGCCTGGAGCAGGGGCGCGCGCTGGCGCGCTACTGGCTGTCGCGGCGCGAAAGCTTTGACGAAGTCTTTACCGGCAGCCTGAATCGGCAGCGCGGCACCGAAGCCCTGGTCGCCGAAGCGTATCGTGCCGCGCGAGCGCCGTGGCCTGACGCACAAGCTACCGCCGCCTGGAACGAATACGACAGCGCCGGTGTTCTGGCGCGTTTCGTACCGGCGCTCGCCGGGCGCGACGAACGGTTCGCCGCGCTGGTTCGGGAGTTCGAGAATTCCCGGGGAACGGCGGATCAAAACCGGCATTTCCAGCGAATGTTCGAGGTCGCCATGGCGCAGTGGATGGAGGCGGGAGTGGAGGTGGAAGGCGTCGAACCGTTCCACGCCTTCGAGCACCGGGTCGAAACGGCGGTAAAGACGCTGCTCGGGAGGGCGGGTAGCCGCCGGGTGGCCGTGTTCACTTCGGGCGGCCCCATCGGGCTGGTGGTGCGGAGAGTGTTGAACGCTCCCGCGCGAGCTTTTCTGGAGGCTCACTGGCGGGTTCGGAATGCTTCGGTAACCGAATTTGTGTACGGGAGCGGGCGGATTTCGCTCGATTCCTTCAATTCAGTGGCCCATTTGGACCCGTCGGTCATTACATTCCGTTAAGGTAGGTAAACCCGACAGCCGATCTCTCGTCTGAAGCTGCAGACGAATGGAGACGGGGAATCCTCAAATCGGACCGCAACCAACGGACCCCGGGCGGGTTAGCAAGGATATGGAAGCCGTGGCAGCACTCGAGCGGGACGCCCAACTGATGTTGCGCGTCCGCGACGGTGATGCGGCCTGTTTCGGTCAGTTGCTCGACCGGCACCGGCGCCCGGTGATCCATTTTTTGTACCGCATGGTTCAGGATCAGGCCGTCGCCGAGGAACTGGCGCAGGAAGTGTTTCTGCGGATTTACCGGGCCCGCGGGAGTTACGAACCGACCGCGAAATTTACGACCTGGCTGTTTCGAATCGCAAGCCACCTGGCGCTGAACTCCATCCGTGACCGGAAAGGCGAGCGCCGGCAGGAGAGCCTGGACGGGGCGGAGCAGCCGCAGGAGGTATGGGACCGCCGGTTGACGGTGGAGCAGGACCTGCTGCGCGAGGCGCGTTTGCGGGAGATTCGGAGCGCGATCGAGACTTTGCCCGCCAAGCAGCGCGCGGCGGTGCTGATGCACAAGTACGAAGAACTGGATTATTCGCAGATCGCACGGTCGCTCGGTTGTTCGGAATCGGCGGTAAAGAGCCTGCTGTTCCGGGCGTATGAGACGCTGCGAAACAAGCTGTCGCATTTCGCCTGAAGGATGATTGAGGGAGAGAGTCATGAGTTGCCCGTTAGTCCATAGCGATCCTGAGTTGCTGCTTGATTACTGCGCAGGCAGGCTGAGCGGCGAGCGCGCGGCTACTTTCGAACGGCATATGGCCGGGTGCGACGCTTGCCGGTCGGAGGCGCGAGCCCAACAAGCCATTTGGCGGGCGCTCGACGACTGGGACAATGTTCCGCTTTCGCCGGACTTCAACCGGCGTCTGTTTTCGGCGATCGAGAGCGAACGGCAGGGCGGTTTTTGGGAACGCCTCCGGACATTGCCGGAGCGGTTTGGTTTATGGTCCTGGAAACCGGTGCTGGCGGCCTCGGCTGCCTGCGCCGCCATCACAATCGGCCTGATGGTCCACTCGCCGTCCGTTCCAGGCGCGAAGCCGGCCGACTCGCAGGTTAAAATCGAAAAAGTCGACGCCGACCAGGTTGAGGAAGCGCTCGACGATGTGGAGATGATCCGGGGATTGTCGTCGCAGACGGCAACGGCCCCGGCCATGTAGATCGGCTGCGTATGATTCGTTTGCTCAGTTTCTGCCTGATGCTGGGTTTAATCCCGGGTCCGGTGTGGGCGCAAAAGCGGCAGCCTGCGCCGCCGCGGCAGGAGCGGCCCGCGGAGCGGCTGCAAAAGATGTCGCCGAAACAGCGCCAGAAAGCGCTCGAGAAGATTCCGCCCGAGCGGCGGGCGGCCATCGAGAAGCGGCTTGAAAATCTCGACCGCATGTCGCCCGAAGAGCGCGCCCGGCTCGCCCAGTTTCGCTCGCTTTCCCCGGAGCGTCAACAGGCGGTCAGGCAGGCAGCGCGGCGGCTGAGCGCACTGCCTCAGGACCGTCAGGCGGCCCTCAAGCAGGAATTGAGCGAAATGAAGGGGCTGACTGCCGAGGAGCGTCAAGCCCGGATGAACTCGAAAGAGTTTAAGGGGCGCCTCGCGCCCGGCGAGCGAAAACTGGTCAAAGACCTCGCCGAAGTGGTTCCGGACTAGCGCCGCGCCATTCTCAAGGCGGCTTTGGCCAACGCAGCGAACTCCTCGGCCGCGGTAGAACTCGGAGCAAACTCGCGCACCGTGAGCCCGTTGTTCACCGCTTCCGCCACCACCACCCGCTGCCCGATGCCCGGCAACGTCTTGCTGCCCATCTGTTCGAGCGATTTCTGAAGGCTGCGCCCGAGGTTCGTATTGAGTGTGACCTTCGAAGGAACCAGGCGAATGCGCGGCTTCTTCGCTTTGCGCACAGCGCGGGCTTTGAGCGCGAGCGAAATAGCATCTTTCAAAGGGAACAGATCGAGGGGCGAGGGCCCGCACGGCAGTAGAACGAGGTCGGCGACCAGAGCGGCCTGATAGGCCGTTTCAGGCATGCCGGGCGGAGTGTCGATGATCACGATGTCCACCTGACCGGCGACTGCCTTGACCTTGGCTTTCAGTTTCGCCGGATCGCCCTGGTCGATCCGCTGAACGCATTGTGAAAGCAGGCCTTCGCCCTGCTCGGCCCATGCGACCAGGCTATGTTGAGGGTCGGCGTCGAGGACGATGACGCTATGTCCTGTGTCCGCGAACTCGGCGGCAAGATTGCCGGCGATGGTTGATTTTCCGATACCGCCTTTGCGCCCTGCCACGGCGATGATGGCCATGAAAACAACTATATAACGGGAAACATCGGCAATTAAGCGCGCCCGGTGGCGAACGTGCCCTCCCAATCCTCGGGGCGCTGCCCTTCCGGCAGCAGGCGGCCTTTCTCGAGGTATCGGACCTTGGTGGCGGCCTGGGCGGCGTGTGGGTCGTGCGTCACCATGACGATCGTCTTTCCGTGATCCTGGTTCAGTTTCTTCAGCAGGGTGAGTACCTCCTGCGCCGAGGCAGCGTCGAGGTTGCCGGTGGGCTCGTCGGCCAGGATCAGGTCCGGATCGGTGACGATGGCGCGCGCGATGGCGACGCGCTGCTCCTGACCGCCCGACAACTGGCGCGGAAAATGCTTCAGGCGATCTCCCAGCCCAACCAGTTTAAGCGCCGTCTCGGCGTGGTCCATCCGCTCGCGCTTGTTCAAGCTCGTCAGCTTGAGCGGCAGCTCGACGTTTTCGATAGCCGTGAGCACCGGAATCAGGTTGAACGACTGAAAAATGAAGCCGATGTGCATGTTGCGCCAATGCGCGATCTCGCGGTCCGAGAGCGCGCGCAGGTCCTCGCCGATGACGCGGATCTCGCCGTCGGTCGGGCGATCCATGGCGGCGACCAGGTGCAGCAGCGTGGATTTGCCGCTGCCGGAAGGGCCCATCAGGGCAACGAACTCGCCCTTATGGATCTCGATGTTGCAATCCTGCAGGGCCAACACGTGAAATTCGTCGCGGACGTATTCCTTGGTCAGATTGCGAGTTTGAATAACGGTGGATTCCATGGGTTCCTCATTTAGCCGCGGTCTTGACCTTGTCGCCGTCCTTGAGCCCGGCCGGTGGATTGACGATCAGGTCCTCTCCGCCGATCAATCCGTCGTCGATACGAAGGCCTTGAGTGGATGCCGTACCTGTTTTGACGCTCCGCCGGAGCGCCTTGCCTTGCGCAACGATGAACACCGCGCCGTCCTTCACGGCCGAAGCGGGGATCACGATGAGCGGTTTGGCCGGCGCTGACCCGGTTTGCGGCTGATCCTTGGCGATGAAAGCCACGCTCGCGTTCATCTCCGGGCGGAGGTAGGCGTCGGGATTCAGCACCTTCACTTTTACCTGCACGGTGGCTTTCTGACGGTTGGCCTCGGGCGAAATCTCGTCGATGACGCCGTCGTACTTGCGGTCCGGATAAGCGTCGGTGGTGATGAGGGCCTTCTGGTCCGCCGCGAGCCGGGCGAAATCGTTCTGGTTGATATCGAGTTCGGCGCGGAGATCGTTCAGGTCGGCAATCGAGACGACATAGCCCTTGGCGCCGCGGTCGCCGACAAAGCCGGTGGTGACGAACTCGCCCTTTTCGACGTTGCGTTCGAGGATGGTGCCGGAAACAGGAGCGCGGATGATCGTGTTATCCAGTTGGGTCTCCGCGTAGGCTAACTGCCCGCGAGCCTGATCGATCTGGCCGCGGACCGCATCGATCTGTTCTTTACGCGGACCGAGCACGGCGAGATCGGCGGTCCGCTGCAGCGAGTTCACGCGCGCCACGGCGGCATCGTAGCGGGCTTGCGCGTCGTCGAGTGTCTGGCGGGCGGCGACTTTATCATTCACCAGGTTCCGGGTGCGGTCGAGTTGGATGCGGGCGTTCTGGAGGTCCGCTTTTGCGTTCTCGACGTCGGCTTTGGCGCGGGAAACTTCCTCCGGCCGCGAGCCGTTTTGCAGTTCGGCCAGACGTGCCTGGAGCGCCGCGAGGTTGCCCCGCGCCTGGAGGACGGAAGCTTTGTACTCGTCGTCCTCAAGGCGGACAAGCACCTGCCCCTGTTTCACTTTGTCGCCCTTTTCGACGCCGATCCAGGCGACCTTGCCGATCACCTTTGAAGCGAGCTGGATCTTGTGCGCAGCCACGATATAGCCGGTGGCGTTCAGGACGACCGACCCGCCGGCAGCCGCGGCGGACCCGGCATCCACGGCGCGCACGCGCACGGTTTCGACCGGCAACGCGCTGTTGCCGCGAAATACCGTGGCCCAGGCGCCAACGAGGCAAACGAGCAAAGCCGCCAGTACCCACCACAGCTTTCTCGAACGGGCGGGCTGCCGTTTGCGATTTCGATCGATTTTTAAACTGCCGATATCCGTATCAAGACTGGATGCCATAAATAATTAGATTTCTCGTAGAGCGGTCAGAATTTCTTTATTAGCCGCCGATCGCGCCGGGAACAAGCCGCCCACCGCGCCCATGAAGAGCGCGAATAGAAGCCCGTTCAGCAGAACCATCGGGCCGACGCTGAAGTTGAACGAAATCTCGCTGAAGCTGATGAAACTGCCGATTCCGGTGGTGACGTTGTTGAGCGGCAGCACGAGCAGGCAGCCGAGCAGACCGCCGATACCCGACAGCAGCAGGCTCTCGATCAAAAAGCTGATCATGATGGAGCCTTTCGAAAATCCGAGAACGCGCAGTGTTCCGATTTCCTTCGCGCGGCGCGCCACCGATGCATACATCGTGTTCATGGCGGCGAAACTCGAACCGACCGCCATGATGATCGACACCAGTATGCCGAGATACTGGATCGGCGCACCGGAGATTGTTTGCGAGTCGTAATACTCACGCTCGGTTCTCGCCGTCATGTTGAGCTTGATGTCGTCGTTGACCGAGTTCATCAAAGCCGGCACGGTGGCCTCATCCTGGGCTCGCACGATGACGACGCTCAGCCCGTTGTCGCGATTGAAATCACTGGCAATCTGGTTCAGGTCGCCCCAGATTTCGCTGTTGGCCGCGCTGGCGCCGGCGTCCATGATTCCCACCACGGTCCAATAGCCCTTGCCGAACTTGAGCTGTTTTCCGAGCCGGGCGTCGGGGAAGCGTTTCGCCGTGCCGGAGCCGACCACGACTTCACGCTGGCCGGATTGGAACCACCGCCCCTGCCCGATCTTCACCGTGCGCAGCCCGATACCTGTTTCGTTGAGTCCACGCAGCGTTATGTTCGAGTTGTTGCCGGTGTCGATGCTCGCCAGGCTGACGATGGTGACGATTTCGAGCGACGCCATCGGCTCGCCTTTTTCATCCCGGGCGATGCCCGGTTTGAACTTGACGTCCTGAAACTGCTGGCGCGTGGCGCCTCCGTTCAGCTCCGAGGTGGCGCCCTTGCGGGAAACGATGAGGTTGCGCGGATCGCCGGTTGAAGCGAAGGCATTGCGAAGACCGTTGACCAGAGCGAGGTCGGCCAGCAGCACGGCCACGGTCATGGCCACGCCGAGCGCGGTCATGATGGTGCTGGTTTTTCGAACAGCGAGGTTGCGCAGGTTGTAGGAGAGCGGCAGGTTCATAGCGTTACCCTGCATCCTTCAAGGCATCGAGGATATTGGTGCGCGACGCCGCTGCGGCGGGCACGAACGAGCTCAACAGTCCGACGCCCATGGCGAAACTGAGGCACAGAAGCGCAAAACCGGGCGTGATGCTCATCTGCTGGATCTGCGTGAAGCCGGCACCGCCTGCGCGGACCAGGCGGATCAATCCGCCCGCGAGCACGAGTCCCACGAGGCCGCCCGCCAGCGAAATCATCGCCGCTTCGCCGAGGACGATGCCGAGAATGGCGTGATTGGTATAGCCGAGCGTCTTCAGCACGCCGACTTCGCGGATCCGTTCGCGGACCGTCATCGCCATCGTGTTGCCCGAGACCAGCAGAATCGTAAAGGTCACCGCGCCGCAGATGGCGAGCAGGAAAAGCTTCAGGTTGCCGAGGAACGACAGAAACTGCAGCGTGAACGCGGACTCGGTTTCGGTCTTGGTCGGCGCCGGCGCGTTGTCGAACAGAGCATCGATGGTCCGCCCCACCTGCTTGGCCGCGGTTTCGTTTTCGGCGAGCAGCCAGAAGGAGCCGATCTGATCGCGGCGTCCCCCCGTGAGCGACTCCCGCAGATACTCGTTGTTGAAGTAGAGCACCTCGTCCGTCTCGAGGCCTTCGAAAATACCAACCAGCGTGAGTTCGAGTTTCACCGGGAAAATATCGCCTGTGAGCGTGATCTTCTCTCCCGGCTGCCAGTTGAATTTGTCGGCGAGCTTGCGGCTGGCGATACAGGCGGTCCGCTGGCGGAGAAACGCCTGACGTTGTTCGGGTGGAAGCTGGTAATCGGGCCGAACCGCGAACAGGTGGTCCGGCTCGACGCCAAAGCGGGCGAAAAAGTTCCGCTGGTCGCGAGCGTCCTTGTACACTCCGCCGAACCATTGATAGATCGTGATTTCCTTGACGCCAGGCACCTGCCGGATTTTGGCTTCATAGGACGAAGGCAGCGACTGGGTGAGCGAGACGCGATGGTAAGTGATCAGGCGCAAGGCGCTGTCGGGCGAAGGTTGCGCCAGAAACAACGCATTGTAGAGTGCGAACAGAACGCCGAGCAGGCACATGGATGCCGCAATGCTCGAGACCGTCAGCACGCTGCGGCGACGGTTGCGGAAACTGTTCTTGAGAATCAGCGACAGGTATTTGAACATCAGGCTCTTAAATCGAGTTTAAATGACGGCAAGCGCCCCCGTGGACGGATTTCCGGTAAACTTCGGTTGCGGACCGGCGAATCACCGATGACAGGCGACGAAGCATTCATGCGGGAGGCTTTCGAGGAGGCCCTACGGGCAGAAGCCGCCGGCGAAGTGCCGGTAGGCGCCGTGCTCGTGGTGGGCTCGGAAATCGTCGCCCGGGCGGGGAACTCGCCCCTCGCCCTCGGCGACCCCACCGCTCACGCCGAGATGCTGGTGCTGCGGCAGGCGGCGCGCGCCATCGGCAATTACCGGCTCGCGGGGGCGACCCTGTATGTGACGCTCGAGCCTTGCGTGATGTGTGCCGGAGCGCTGGTCCATGCGCGCATCGAAAGGCTCGTATTCGCCTGCCGCGATCTGAGGTTCGGCGGCGTCAGAAGCAAGTTCCGGCTGGCCGACTCGGATTTGCTGAATCACCGCGTGCGCGTGGATGAAGGCGTGCTGGCGGCCGAGGCGACCGAACTGCTCCAGCGGTTTTTCAGCAGCCGCAGGCCTTAAAAGACTATAGGGTCTTAATATCCTTGACTCCGCGCCGCGCAGATGAAATAATGCGCGTCGTAGGCACGGCTTCCCAGCCGTTGGAACTTCCTATGTACAAATTGCGCATTTTACCCACTCTGCCAGTCATCCTATTCTGCTTCGGCAGCTCGCTTTACGCCCAGACAAGTCTGCAGGCGCAACTTGTCCTCCGTCCCGTGACGCGGGACGACATCTCAACTTACAAACTCGCTTCGACCACCCAGGTTTCGCCGGGTCTTTCCACGGTTGGACTCGGCCAGCCCATCTATCTCGACATGCTGGTGAACAAGGCGATTCCGGCTGACCAGATCGCCGGCGTCACCTGGACGCTCACCGGCAAACCCGCTAACTCAAACGCTGTCCTTGCCGATAGTCCATTGGGCTCCAATGTTCTACCCTTCGAACCGGCCGATATCGCCGCTTCGCGGGTGGCAGGGCGGCAGATGCTCAAACCCGACGTTCCGGGAATGTACGCCATCACCGCCACGGTCACGACGGTGGGCGCCGGAACCGCAACTCTGAAGACCGCAGTGGTGGGAGGTACCTACGTCGGCGTGAAAGCCTGCACGACCTGCCACGACGGGCGGCTTCTGAAAGACAAGGTCACGCCTTGGGCGGCGACCGGCCATGCTGCTCTGTTCAAATTGGGGATCACCGGCGTTGCCAGCGATCACTACGGCGCAAACTGCATTGCCTGCCACACGGTCGGCTACGATGCCGCTCCCGGCGTCAACAACAACGGTTTCGCGCAAGTGGCGAAGAAACTGAACTGGACTTTTCCGACAACGCTGAATGCCTCTACCTGGGATTCCATTCCCAAGGACCTGCAGAATCTCGGCAGCATTCAATGCGAGAACTGCCACGGACCGGGCAGCGAACATGCCACCAACGGCGGGAATTCGCTGCTGATCTCGAAAAACATCCTGAGCGGAACCTGCGGCCAATGCCACGGCGCCATGACGCATCACTCCAAGATGGGCGAGTGGAACAACTCGCGCCACTCGATTGCAGTGAATGAGTCCGGGCCGGGACGGGAAGCTTGCGTGGGATGCCACACCGGCGCCGGATTCATCGCCAAGATGAAGGGCGCTCCGGCGGACACCTCCTACACCGCCATCAATTGCACCACCTGCCATGAGCCTCATGGCGACAACACGGGAACCGCCGGCCACCTCGTGCGGCCCTCATCGGTGACTCTCGCCGACGGCACCAAGATCGAGGAAGGCGGCAAGGGCATGCTCTGCATGAACTGCCATCAGGCGCGCGTCAACGCCGAAAAGTATGTCGCTACCACCGCCGGCTCGGCGAGGTTCGGCCCCCACCATGGACCGCAAGCCGACATGCTGGCCGGGACCAACGCGATCACCTACGGGAAAAACATCCCCAGTTCCGCGCATGGCTCGATTGCCGAAGATGCGTGCGTCACCTGCCATATGCAGGCAGTGGCGGAGACCGCGCCCGGGTTCGCCCAAGCGGGTGGACACACGTTCCGCATGGCCACCGCCGGCGATGCCAAGAATCAGCCCATCGAACTCGTTGCGGCGTGCAAGAGCTGCCATGGAAAACACGTGGACGGATTCAACTTCACGCTGTTTGACTATGACGGCGACGGCACCATCGACGGCGTTCAGACCGAGGTGCAGCACCTGCTCGACAAACTCAGCTCGATGCTGCCTCCCAACGACAAGCCCAAGACGGCTTTGACCATCGACTCAACCTGGACGCCGAAACAGCTCAAAGCCGCGTTCAACTGGACCTATGTGACCGAAGATCGCAGCAAGGGCATTCACAACACCGCCTACACGGTCGGGATTCTGAAGGCCTCCATCGCGGATCTTTCCTCGAAGTAGCGAAGACAAAGAGCCGGCATTTTCCGCGTGAGAGTGCCGGCTCGATTCCGAACATTATGAAACTCCTTCTCTTTCTCGCGCTGGTTCCCGCGCTGGCCTGGAGCCAGTCGAATCCTGCGCCTAAGAAACCGGTACCGGCGATCGGGCTGCCCGCGGGTGCAGTGCCTCCGGATTTTCCGAAAGACATTCCGATTCCGGATGATGCCAAGGCGTCCAACGCCCTGGTCCGGCAGGACGGCACCCGCCGGTTGGTGCTCGAAATGGCAGGCCGGCTGACCGACGCGGCCCGCTACTACCAGAAAGAACTGGTCGCGCGCGGATGGAGCCTCAAGGCTGAGAAGTTGCGGGGCACGGCCGGCACCCTGCAGGCCGAGAAGAACGAGCGCGCCCTCGCGATCGGCCTTTTCGAGCGGCAGGGCATTGTTCAGATTTCGATCGAAGCCGATCCTGGCCGGTCGAAATAGCGGCCTAAGTCCGAAGCACGGTACAGACCGAAGCGCAGATGGGTCCGCCGATATTGAACGTCGCGGCCGCCCGGGCGTTTGGAACCTGCAGTTCCTTCGGCGCTTTTCCAAGCAGTTGCCACGCAGACCATCCGACCATCGAGATGCCGGTTGCGCCGATCGGATGGCCTTTGGCGATCAAACCGCCTGACGTGTTGATTCCGGTTCCGCCCTCGCGCCAATAACGCGCCCCCTCACCGTACCCGGCCTTGCCCACAACCTCCGCCCCGATCGCGCCCATGACCGAGAAGCAGTCGTGGACCTCGGCGACGGCGATGTCGGCGGGTGAGAGTCCAGCCATCGTATAAGCCTTCGACATCGCGCAGTATGCGCCCTTTGGCCGGAGCACGTCGCGCCCTTCCTTGCGGAGCGGGTCGGTGGCCTGTGCCCAACCGGCGATCTCAACGCAGTCCCGTTTGTCGACGCCGAGTTTGCGCAAGCCTTCTTCCGAGGCCAGGATCATGGCCGCATAGCCGTCGGTGATCTGGGAGCAGTCGTAGGTCTTGAGCGGCAGTCCTTCGGCCACGTAGCGATTGATGCCTTCGATCTTCATCGCCTGATCGAGCGTGATCTGGACCTTGTTCATTTGCGCGTACGGATTGTACTTTGCGTTGGCGTACTCCTGAACGGCCACCGCGGCGAGATCCTCTTCGGTTACGCCGTGCTCGGCCATGTAATCGCGCATGACCTCGGCAAACAGGTGGGGGAAGACAAAAACCTTGCCCTCGCGCTCATCCGGATGCGAGAAATAGCCGAGAGCCTTGCCGATGAGTTTGCCGTCCATCTTGCCCTCGGCATCGCGCATTTTTTCATAACCGGCGGCGATGCCCGTTTCGGCGATGCCCTGCTGAATCTTCCCGATCACCGAAAGAATGGCCTGCCCACCACTCGCGCAGGCGTTCTCCACCGCTTCGATGGGCTTACCCTCGAGACCCGGTGTGGACGCCATCAAACCGCTCAGCAAGCCTTGCTCGTTCAACGTCATGTTGCAGGCCGCGCCGATGGAGCCGCAGTCGAGCGCCGCGGCGGGAACCTTGATCTCGCCGCAAACGCCGTCGACAGCCGCCCCAATGATTTCGGGGACGGTCATGCCGAGCAGTTTGCCGAACTTCGATTGATGGTACGCGGCGATGTAAATACGCTTCATAGTGCCTCTACCTCTATTGTCTCGTAAGCCGGCCGGAACCGATCTAAGTTCCCACAACCAATCCGCCGTCGACTGAAATCACCGTGCCGTGAATAAAGCTCGCAGCTTCGGAGGCCAGCCAGACATACGTATTGGCGATATCCTCCGGTTTTCCCATGCGCCCCAACGGGGTGTGCCCGACCATTGACTGAATGATCTTTTCGGGCATCGCGCTGAGGATCTCGGTAGCGATGAAACCCGGCGCGACGGCGTTGACACGAATGCCGTAGCGGCCGAGTTCACGAGCCCAGGTCTTGGTCATCGCGATGACGCCGGCTTTCGTCGCCGTATAGTTGGTCTGGCCGAAATTGCCGTACAGGCCGACCACCGATGACGCGTTGAGAATGACTCCGCCGCCTTGCCCGATCATGTGCGGGATCACCGCGCGGGCGCAGTGGAACACGCCCTTGAGGTTGACATTCACCACGGCATCGAAGGTCTCGTCCGACATCTGCCCGGCGATTGCGCCGTCCTTCCATTTGACGATTTGCGCGTCGCGGACAATCCCGGCATTGTTGATCAGCACGTCAATGCGGCCGTAGCGGCTGATCACTTCAGACACCGCCGCGTTGACCTGGTCTTCGCGGGTGACGTCTACTTTCATCACGCCGGGTTGCTCACCGAGGTCCCAGGCAACGACCGTATCGCCCTGCGCGGAGAAGGCAGCGCAGGTGGCTCTGCCGATGCCGGCCGCGCCGCCGGTCACGATCACGATTCGAGA
>BFBZ01000095.1_pt1 | contig 147665 bp, 156 predicted proteins | sample 1888401 | NCBI WGS metagenome assembly BFBZ01 (sample SAMD00112614, study PRJDB3348) | symbiont metagenome | host: Chara braunii
AAAAGAGTGGGGCGGGGCTGTGAGCAGCAAATCAGGCGGGCCTCTCGCAACCAATCAAGTGGGTTGTTTGCAACTACTTAAGTGAGCAGATGCGGTGCTGTCTCTTATACACATCTAGATGTGTATAAGAGACAGGTCCTGGGCTATGTCGAAGGTCCTGGGCGCCGGCGCGCCACGGCAAGGCGCCGCTTGGGCGACGACGGTTCAGCGGCTCGTGTCGCTTCCTTTTCCAGGCGGGCCTCTCGCAACCTCGCCGTCTTGGCTTCCCGACGCTCGGCCTCGGCGCCGATGATAGCTCGCGCCGTATGGTTCGTAATGTCGGCCTTGCTTTCGGCTTTGGAGGGCCTGGGCTTGAAAAGGTTATGCTCGGTGATGGTGCCGCTCATGCTGTCATTCCCTCGGGTATGAAAAACAAAAAGGCCGGGCGAACCCGGCCTCTCCTATGCGCCTCGATGATCAGTGCCAGTACATCCGTGGTCAAAGACCAGAAGCGCAATCCCGTTTACGCCGCCAGGAGGTTTTCGGCCGAGTTCTTGCCGTTCCGGTTGTCCTTGACGATGTCGAAGCTCAGCTTCTGACCCTCGACGATGGTGCGCATGCCGGCGCGCTCGACGGCAGAGATGTGGACGAAGACGTCCGGCTGGCCGTTGCCCTGCTCGATGAAGCCGAAGCCCTTGGTGGAATTGAAGAACTTCACAGTTCCAGTATTCATGACGATTTCCTTTCAATCGCGCATAGAGGATTGCCTGCCGGGCGGAATGCGCGACAAACGGTTAGATCGATGCTGAGAGGAGAAGATCGCCGACGGCGCGGTTCGCGCCAGAAACAAAGTTCGACAAGCAAGATCGATGTTTAGAACGTAGACGCAAACGGTGTTCAAAACAAGACGTTTAGGAGAATAAACGCGTGAGCGGTCACCAACCAGTCGAAACGTAGTCGCTCCCGGCTGCATTCAAAGAGAATCCCGCGCCGCGACGTCCACCATGAGCTGGGAAGCGGACAGTCGGCTTTTGGAAAACTTCCCCCGAAGGGTGACGTGGCAATGCCGTCGGGGCGGTCGATTTCTGCGCTTTGCCCGGGTTTTGCTAGTGCATCAATGTCGGCGTCGACAACATTGGCTTTGCCACCCAGACCGTCCCGTAGCTGCGCGAGAGCATGAACGTGCTTCTTGAAATCTACCTTGTGGGCGTCGAAGCCGATGCTCCCCGCGAGTCACTCAAAATCTGAGCTATTTCCCCGGACGCTCTAGTTCTTTCAAAATGGACCGCACTGCTTCTATGTCGCGGCGATCCATCTTCTTTTCATAGGTCTTCTCAACCCACTCGACACTGGTTTCTAGGTATCGAAGCGTGGCGCGGTACTGCGGGATCGTTTCGGGCTTGAAAAACCATTTGAAGCTCTCCCACGCTGCCACAGACACTTTGACCAATTCCTGGATGGTCGCCGTCAAAAGCTCGGGCACATAGAAAGGCCCCATGTGTGCGTCAGCTCCAGGTGTCGGTCGGAGCATCGTGAAACCGGCAAATGTTGGGTGCGCAGCGATCGATGAGAGGAGCTTGTAGTGCTCCATGCGCTTTTTTTCGGTGAAGCCGTCACGATCGTCCAGCGCTTGCCGGATTTTGGCTTGGCCAAACTCTTTCGTCCGCTCCTGCTCTGACACTAACTTCCAGCGCTGGATCAAAGCGTCATCAGTGCTGAAGTAATCCAGGAGAAATGCGGTCTCCAAGATGTCCCGGATTTGGAGACCGGCGGCCTGATAGTAGCCGCCGAGGATGAGCTTGAGGGCAGCTCCCTGGGCATTGAAAATCCGGGCACCCAGAAGCTTTATGATGAGTTGGTTCTCATCCTTCTCGGCATAGTCCATGCGGTAGAACTGCAGGAGGTCCATGATCATCTCGATCATGCCGACATGCTGCAGAAGGTCTTCGTGTCCCTCGATGAAATCGATGGACTTACCTCGCGCGACTTCCTCGCCAGAGTGCAGGAAGCCAAGATTTTCAGGAATCTTATTGCCTGCCATCGGCGGCCACCACGTCCGTGACCTCGCCACGGCTGCCGACCAGCGCGATCTCAATGCCTGCCAGCGCACACCGCGGTGCCATCCTGGTCGCAAGTCTTAAAGTGCTTTCCGTATAGGGGATAACCGCGACCTGCCGACCGGGACTTTCGCTCGCCATCAGTAGACCAACAGTCTCGCATAGGCCTTTGTAAAGCCGAGACACCTGGCCGGCGTGCCGAGTATTTATGATGCCGCCCGTGCACTCGGCCGTGACGATGTGGTTGCCGACCTCGGCTACAACATCGCCTTTTCCAGAACTGGGATGGATGGTGATCCTCCATCCGTTCTTGTGCCAATACTCGCCGCCGTACGTCGTCGTACCGGTAGACGTTGCCTTATCGAAGCCGCGCCGGGCCAACCAGCCGGTGAAATCAAACCTCTTGCCGTGCTCCCCATCAGGATGAATGCGGACGTGTTTGGCTTCCGTTGTGCGCAGGAGGTGCATGGCATAGGCCACCATCACGGCACCCTCGTGCATCTTGTGCTCGATGCCGTCGGCGACCTTGCCGGCTCTCTTTTCGGGAGCGGCAACTTGTTCGACCAGGTCGTCAAAATCCATCAGATCCCGAGAGCATGCTGCTCGAACCTGTCGGCGAACTGTTCGGCATAGTTCCGGAAGGTCTTGATTTTTACCAGCGTCAACGCGTAGTCGGCATCGTTCACCCTGAGGACGGTGGCACCATGGGCTATACTATTGCGGACATGGTTGAGCTGGTTTAGTCGACTGCGAACGGTGGTGTTGGGGCAGTTCCGCCAACTGAGACCGTCGAATACGTCGCTTACGCCGATCTTCAGAAAGAGAGTCTTGATATTATCGGCACTAGGGTTTCCCCATCCCTTCATCTGCTTCCAGTACGCAGCCCAGACGGCGTCGGTGTTCAACGTCGGTAGCGCCTGTATGGCGCATATCTTAAAGACGTCTTGAACGTAAGCCTGCAGCAGAGCGCTCATCATAACGACGCAACTCCGGTTTATCGAAGCTCCCTCACGCGATCCGTCCTCGACCTTCTTGGGGGCGCCGCGAGCACCACCGTGTAAAACATGGCGAACGTTGATTAGCTCGTCGACGTAAGTAAGGTTTAGATCGACCATATTCCCCCTCGCCCAGCGCGGTTCAGTTGTATCGAGCTAAACGGTGCTGTCCAAGAGTGTCTTCACCGAGGCCTTTGACACATAGTTCAACGACAAGCCGCTACGCATACATTCAAAAGAAGGAGCGCCGCCACTTCACCAACGAAGTCGAGCTGGAGCAGCCCCTCCCCTGATTATGCCGGAATTTGATCGCGCCACGAGCGGCAGCTTCCTGGAAGCTGTTATAGATTGTGGAATGTCCGCAATGAGGGTCGGAAGCGGTCGCTCCATCTCATACCAGCGCTATCGTTTCATCTGAAATTCCTGCCCTTCACGGCTATCTGACGGATGTGGCCGTATCCGTCCGTCAAATTGCGGCTTTGGAACGATCTTGGCGGCAGGCCGCGCGGATCGGGCGACGGCGATCCATGATGGAATTCGTCGCCGCGACCATGCGGCAACGGAAAGGCGGCGTCGCGACTGCCGACGCTCGCGAGCTCGGCCGACAGGTCGGTGATCTTCTGCGCGACCAGATGCACGACGGCACCCTCGCGCTGGATACGGCCGCGCACGCCGAGCATACCTGCCGACAGCAGCGTGCGGCGATTGGCATCGAACACCTTCGGCCAGACGACAAGGTTGGCGATGCCCGTCTCATCCTCGAGCGTCACAAACAGGACGCCTTTCGCACTACCCGGCCGCTGGCGGACAAGCACGATGCCGGCGGCTTCCAGCCAGCGGCCGTCACGGGCGTCCATGGCCTCGGCGCAAGAGACGATGCGACGGCGGCGCAGGTCCTCGCGCAGGAACGAAACCGGATGCGATCGAAGCGACAGCCCGACATGGCCGTAATCCTCCACCACCTCGCTACCGGCCGTCATCGGGCGCAGCGAGACGGCCGGCTCGGCGATCTCCGGCACGATTGCTTCCTCGCGCGCCGTCGCGGCCGCGAACAGTGGCAGCGGGGCGTCACGCAGGCCGCGTATGGCCCAGAGCGCTTCGCGCCGTGCCAGGCCGAAAGCCGGCCGGAAGGCGTCGGCCTCGGCGAGCTGGACGAGCGCTGCCTGCGGTACGCCGGCGCGGCGCCAGAGATCGTCGACCGACGCGAAGGGCAGATCGGCGCGCGCGCCGACGATCGATGCAGCATGCTGATTGGCAAGGCCCTTGACCATGCGAAAGCCCAGGCGAACGGCGAAGCGGTCTTCGTCGTCGGGGGGTTCGAGCGTACAATCCCATCGGGAGGCGTTGGCGCAGACGGGCCGTATCTCGACGCCGTGATCGCGGGCGTCGCGGACGATCTGGGCGGGCGCGTAGAAACCCATCGGCTGGGAGTTGAGAAGTGCTGCGGCGAATGCGTCGGGGTGCCAACATTTGAGCCAGGCGGAAGCGTAGGCGATCAAGGCAAAGGAGGCTGCGTGGCTTTCCGGAAATCCGTAGCTGCCGAACCCCTCCAACTGCCGGAAGGTGGCTTCCGCGAAATCGCGCTCGTAGCCGTTGGCGACCATGCCGTCGATAAGCTTGGCCTTGAAGGCGCTGACGCCGCCGCTGTGTTTAAACGTGGCCATCGACTTGCGCAGCATGTCCGCTTCTCCGGGCGTGAAGCCCGCGCAGCTGATCGCGACCTGCATGGCCTGCTCCTGGAATAAGGGCACCCCCAGCGTTTTGCCCAACACCCTTTCGAGTTCCGGCTTGGGATAGTGGACCGGTTCCAACCCTTCGCGGCGGCGCAGATACGGGTGCACCATGTCTCCCTGGATAGGGCCGGGCCGCACGATCGCGACCTGTACGACGAGGTCGTAGTAGGTTCGAGGTTTGAGGCGCGGCAGCATCGACATCTGCGCTCGACTTTCGATCTGGAATGTGCCGAGCGTGTCCGCCTTTCGGATCATCGCGTAGGTGCGCGGGTCCTCCGGCGGGATCGTCGCAAGGTCGAGATTGGCGCCCTTGTGCTCGGCCAGAAGGTCGAGGCCCTTCTTCATGCAGGTCAACATCCCCAATGCCAAAATGTCGACCTTCATGAAGCGCAGCGCGTCGATATCGTCCTTGTCCCATTCCACCACCTGGCGGTTTTCCATCGCCGCCGGCTCGATCGGCACGAGGTCATCCAGCCGGTCGTGGGTGAGGACGAAGCCGCCCGGATGCTGGCTGAGATGCCGGGGCGCGCCCATGAGCTGCCGGGCAAGGTCGAGGGTCAGGCGCAAGCGCCGGTCGGCCGTGTTGAGATTGAGCTGCTCGACCTGGCCTTTCGACACGCCCTCTTCCGACCAGCCCCAGACCTGGCCGGAGAGTGTCGAGATCAAATCCTCTGGCAACCCAAGCGCTTTGCCGACATCCCGTAGCGCCCCCTTGGTGCGGTAACGGATGACGGTCGAACAGAGTGCTGCGCGGTCGCGGCCGTAAGTGTCGAACACCCACTGCATGACGATCTCGCGCCGCTCATGCTCGAAATCCACGTCGATGTCCGGCGGCTCGCGCCGTTCTTCCGAAATGAACCGCTCGAACAAGAGATCGTTTCGTCCGGGGTCGATGCTGGTGATGCCGAGCACGTAGCAGACCGCCGAATTGGCGGCCGAGCCGCGCCCCTGGCAGAGAATGTCGCGCGAGCGGGCGAAGCGCACGATGGAATTGACCGTCAGGAAGTATGGCGCGTAGTCGAGCTTGGCGATCAGCGCCAGCTCGTGCTTGAGCGAGGCGACGACATTGTCCGGCACACCCTCCGGGTAACGCCGCTCAGCACCTTCCCAGGTCAGTTTTTCAAGCGTCTGCTGCGGGGTGAGCGAGGGATCGTCGCGCTCCTCCGGATATTGGTAGCGTAGCTCGTCCATGGAGAAGGCGCAGCGCCGCACGATCTCCAGCGCGCGGGCGAGCGCTTCGGGATAGCGCGCGAACAGGCGGTGCATCTCGGCCGGCGGTTTCAGATAGCGATCGGCATGGCGCTCGCGCCGCTCGCCGAGGTCGTCGATGGTGACGCCATGGTGGATACAGGTCACCACGTCCTGCAGGACGCGCTGGCTGGGCTCGTGGAAAAGGATGTCGTTGGTGATGACGGTCGCCACGCGCATGTGCGCCGCGAGGTTGGACAATTCGTGGAGTCGGAGCTGGTCGTTCGGCCGACGCCGCAACGTCAGCGCCATGTAGGCACGGTCACCGAAGGCGTCGCGCAGCCGGCGCAGATGGAATCCGCAATCCTCGTCCGCCATGTCGGGTACGAGCACGGCGATCAGGCCTTCGCCATAGGCGACGAGATCGGCCCAGCGCAGATCGCACTTTGCCTTTCCGGCGCGCTGCTTTCCGAGTGATAGTAGACGGCAAAGCCGAGAATAGGCCGGGCGATCGGTGGGATAGACGAGGATCGGCGGCGCATCGGCGAGATCGAGCCGGCATCCGACGACAAGCCGTACGCCGGTCGCCTTCGCGGCTTCATGGGCACGCACGATGCCGGCGAGCGAATTGCGGTCGACCACGGCCAGCGCCTCGATGCCGAGTTCGGCTGCGCGCGCGAACAGCTCCTCGCAGGAGGACGCGCCACGCAGGAAGCTGAAATGCGTGGTGACCTGAAGCTCGGCGTAGCGGGGCTCGCTCATCCGAACACCCCATGCAGAAACCAGAGATGCGAACCGGTCTCAGGGTCCTCGCCATTGCCGGCGCGGTAAATCCAGTAGCGTTCGCCGGCCTGGTCCTCGACCCGGAAATAATCGCGGATGGCGGCAAGCTCGGCATCGCGCTTCCACCACTCCGCATGGACGCGCTCGGGACCGTCCGCCCGCTTCACGCGGCGGCGCACGCCCCGCCAGGTGAAGCTCGCCGGCGGATGATCCGGCAAGAGGGCGATCGCCTCGATGCGCTCCGGATGGGCAAATAGACGCGCCGGCCGCGGCCAATGGCTTGGCCAGGCCGTGCCGGTGTCGGGCGACAGCGCCGGGATACGGCAGACCGATCGCTCGGGCACGTCGCTGGCGACAGGGGCCACCCGGTAGATCGCCCGCTCGCCGACGCGGTTGGCCAGCGTGTCCACGAGGTCGGAGATATCCGGTATTGCGATCTCTATGAGGTCGCTCGCCATCTGCCGGCGTTGCAACGGCTCGGCTGTGGTGGCGGCCAGCGCCATGAGCTCGATGCCGAAGCCCGGATCGATCTTCTCAATCTGGTCGCACAGAAGACGGGACAGGCGCCGGGCATCGCGCACCGGCTGCGCCATACCGACGCGGACGGCTTCGACGCGTGCGTCGACGCGATGGCAGAGAAGATCGAGACGGCGCGCGCCGAGACCCTTTGCCTCCAGCGCGGCGCAGAGCTGGTCGGTGAGCTTGCCGATGTAACGGGCGATCGTCTCGGCAGCGCCGATGGGTTCCGCGAAAGCCCGCCGCACCTCGATCAGGTCGGGCGGTCGGATCGGCTCGATCGGTTCGGCCACGTCGCCAAGCGCCTGATTGAGCCGGCGCGCGAACTCGGGGCCGAAGCGCAGCGTCAATGGCGCGCGCGGCTGGGCCAGAAGATCACGCACGCGTTCGAAGCCGAGAACCCGGAGATCGGCCGCCATTCCAGGCGGCAGGCGCAGAGCCGCGAGCGGCAGGGGATCGAGCACGACAGCACCATGTCCCGGCGGCGCGATGATAGAGGGCTCGGCGGCGAACCGGGCGAGCGCATGGGCCGCGCCCCAGGTGTCCGCCACCGCGGCGCGTGCGGTGACGCCCGACATGGCGAGCCGGCCGATCAGGGTTTCGATCATGGTCGCTTCGCCGTCATGGAGATGGTCGGCGCCGGTCGAGTCGATCACGATGCCATCCGGCGGATCGGCCGCGACGATCGGCGAGATGCGCTGGAGCACCCACAATGCCAGCCGTTCCAGCGCCTCGGCATCCGCGACCGGATCGGCATCCACTGTGATCAGGCCGGGGATCAGGATCTGGGCCTCGGTCGCGGGCATGCCGGGGCGCAGCCCGACCGCTCGGGCGACGGCGTCCGCTGCCGTGACCACCCGCCTGTTGCCGTCCCGGCCGATCATCACGAGCGGCGCCTCAGCCGGAGGCGCCGCGTCGCCAGCCATCCGCCGCAGCCGATCCGTGGACCAGTCCGGCAGGAAGAGCGAGACGACCCGTCTCATCGCAAGCCTCCAACTCGATATCAGCACTATCCACGCCGCCCTTGGCGTGGATCAACTCAACAAGCCATCTGTGGCGGCCGACGCCCGGAACCGGCAGCACCTCGGACGGAAGGACGGAGACGCGCCAACGCGTCATGGCGGCGGTCGGCGCGCCGAAGTCGGACGCATCGCTGTGCCGGCGCCAGCGGCGCAGCGCGATGCCGATCGATCCGGTGCCTTCGGCCGCAAGCTGAAGCCGGCGCGAGGCGGTCATCGGCAATCGGGCGACCTCGCCGACGACAGCGCCGAGCCCGCCATGGCGAAGGCCTTCCTCCATGCAGGCCAGAATGGCCTTGTCGTCGCCGGCCTCGACATAGACGACGCGATCCGGCGCAAGGCCGGCATGCGCCAGCGCCGGAGCGAACAGGTCCGGCTTGGCGATGCACCAGAGGGTCTTTCCGGTCGTGCGCCCGGCGATCCCGGCCGCGAACAGCGCTGCCGCCGCGCCGTCGATCGCGCCGTTGCCGCCGCCGGCGACTTCATGCAGCGCCCCGCGTGCCAGTCCGCCCCCCGGAAGCCGCGAATCGATTTCGCGAATTCCGAACGGAAGCACCGATTTGGCGCGCCTGGACCGTCCTTCGAGGCGGGCAATCCGCTCTCGAAGTTCGACAATCGCTGAAGAATGGGGCGCCGAGGCACGCATCTATCCCTTGAAAGCTGTTCTGTCCGTGATATGTTCTATGTTTGTTCTCATCCTGACAAAGAGTCAACGGACTCGTTGGATCGGGATGGATGCCGCAGCGGAACCGCGGCGTCGTGCGCGTCGAGAGAAACGGCCGGAACCGTCCGGTCTTGTAATTTTGCGTCCGATTCCAATCTCAATAAGAGACAGAAAACGAGAACGGGTATGGCGGCTTTTCAGGTCAGGATCGCGTATCTCACGCCGCTGAAGCGATCGCGGCACTATTTCCATCAGCTCGTACTGGCAGACGACCGGCAGGCTGCGCTAGCGGAAGGCCGCGCGCTGCTCAGGAAAAGGTCGCCAGAGGCGCGCATCGTTCACGCGGCCGCCAATCTGCGTCCCGACAGCAAGGACGCTGAAGCTGTGATCCGGGCGGGATGGCGATATCGCGACGGCTGGTGGTCCCGGCCGATCCGCGCCGGCGACGATCTGGCGGCGATCGCCCTTCATGGTTTCGCCGACAGCAAGGCGATCAATGCGCGCAGCACCGCCGGCTGCGTCGAGATCGACTGTCACGCCGGGCGCATGGCCGCATGACGGCCGAATACCGGGACAGCGCTATCGCCACATCCCGCGCATCTTCGTCTTGAGATCTATCCGGACCTCGGGCTGCGGTGCCCTGCCGGGCGCGGCCGATGGCGGCGGCCAGGAAATCTGTTCGAAGCGGTCGAGGATGTGGTCTGGAATAAACCGCGTGCGCGATGCGTAGACATGCCGGTCTCCCCATGCCGACTGCCCGCTGACATAGAAGCGCTGCGGGGTGACCAGATGCAGCGAATCCTTTGCCCGCGTCATGGCGACATAGAGCAGCCGGCGTTCCTCTTCGAGATCGTCGCGCTCGCCGACCGCCAGGTCGATCGGAATACAGCCGTCGACGGTGTTGAGCAGGAACACCTTCGTCCACTCCTGGCCCTTGGCAGAATGGATCGTGGACAGGATGAGATAGTCCTCGTCGAGGTGCGGCGGGCCTGCATCTCCGCTCGTGGCGTCAGGCGGGTCCAGCGTCAGGTCGGTCAAAAAGCGCTCGCGCGAGGGATAGCCGGCCGCAATCTGTTCGAGTTGGAGAAGGTCTGCGCGGCGCGCGGCGGCGTCCTCGTGGACACGCTCGAGGTGCGGCTCGTACCACAGCCGCACACGTTCGAGATCCGCCGGCCAGGTCGACCGTGTGCGCAGCGCCGAGAACAGGTCGACGAAGGGGGGCCAATCCTCGTCCGCCCTTGCCGGCACCTTGAAGAACTGAAGCCCGAGGACCGGATCGAGCGCGCGCTCCATCGCCTCGATCGCAGCACCCGCGGCGGATGGGCCGATGCCGGGCAAGAGCTGAAGCACGCGAAAGCCGGCCACGCGATCACGCGGGTTTTCCGCGAAGCGCAGAAGCGCCAGCACGTCTTTCACATGCGCGGAATCGAGAAATTTCAACCCGCCGAATTTGACGAACGGGATGTTGCGGCGCGTCAGCTCGACTTCCAGAGGGCCGGAATGATGCGAGGCGCGGAAGAGAACCGCCTGCGCCCGGAGCCTCGTCCCGCTCTCCCGCTCCTCCAGCACCTTGTCGCACACATAGTTCGCCTGTTCCGCGTCGTCGCGCACGGTCACCAGCAACGGCTTTTCCGCGGAACGCCGCTCGGTCCAGAGGTTCTTGATGAAGCGGTCGGCCGCCTCGCCGATGACCGCGTTCGCCGCGTCCAGCACGGTGTTCGTGGACCGGTAGTTGCGGTCAAGCGTGACGATACGGGCAGGCTCCGGAAACAGCCCTGGAAAATCCAGGATATTGCGAACCTCGGCGGCGCGGAAGGAATAGATCGACTGCGCGTCGTCGCCGACGACAGTCAGCCCCCGGCCGTCAGGCTTGAGCGCCGTCAGGATGGTCGCCTGCAGCCGGTTGGTGTCCTGGTATTCGTCGACAAGGATGTGGTCGAAGCGCGAGCGGAGCTGTTCCACGATTGCCGGCTCCGCGCACATCTGCGCCCACCACAACAGAAGGTCATCGTAGTCGAGGACGTTCTGCGCCTGCTTGGCTTCGACATAGGCGCCGAACAGGGTTTTCAGCTCCTCGGCCCAGCCTATGCACCAAGGGAAGGATTTGGCGAGCACGGCTTCCAGTTCGGCCTGCGCGTTGACCGCCCGCGAGTAGATCGCAAGGCAGGTGCCTTTGGCGGGAAATCTGCTCTCGGTCTTGGACAGGCCGAGTTCGTGCCGTACCAGGTTCATCAGGTCGGCCGAATCTTCCCGGTCGTGGATCGTAAAGGCCGGGTCGAGACCGATTTCGAGCGCATGATCGCGCAGCAGCCGGGCTCCGATCGCATGGAACGTGCCTGCCCAGGTGAGTCCCTCGGTCATGATCGACGCCTTGTCGCCGAGCACCATGGCTGCGATGCGCTCGACACGGCGCGTCATCTCCGCCGCGGCCCGGCGCGAAAAAGTCATGAGAAGGATTCGTCGAGGATCGGCACCGTTCACGATCAGGTGCGCGACCCTGTGCGCCAAGGTATTGGTCTTGCCCGACCCGGCTCCTGCGATAATCAGCAGGGGCTCCGCGGCCGAGCCTTCGCCGTGGACCACCGCCGATCGTTGCTCGGTGTTGAGGCCGGCAAGGTAGTCGTCTGGCGCCGCGGCGGCCACGGTCGAATCAAGGACAGCGAGGTTCATTGCGCGAATGAATCGTGTTTCCGTTTCGTTCGCAACAAGGATCGGCCCGGTCATCCTGCCGCGATGTCCCGCCCAAGGGAAAGCCTCCTGACATTTGCGGTAGGGGACAGCTGCAATAATATTCCCCAGCCCCGGCGGGGCCGGTGATTTGGAATACCACCGGCTCCCGCCCATCTTCTCGAGAAGGTCAATGCAGCGACGATGAAGACGCCATGATAGAAGACACGGACCACCGCATCGGCGTCAGCGGAGCCCTGGGACAGGACGGCCCGTCTCCCCTGCATCGCCGCGTCTTGCACGTGGACATGGACGCCTTCTACGCGTCGGTCGAACAGCGGGACAATCCGGAGCTGCGCGGAAAGCCGGTCGCGGTCGGTGGCTCGGCCGCCCGCGGCGTCGTTGCGGCCGCAAGCTATGAGGCACGCGCCTTCGGAGTGCGATCGGCACTGCCCTCAGCAACCGCGAAGCGCCTCTGTCCGGAACTGATCTTCGTCAAGCCGAGGTTCGACGTCTACCGGGCGGTGTCGGCGCAGATCCGCGAGATCTTTGCCGAGCATACCGATTTGATCGAGCCGCTATCGCTGGACGAGGCGTATCTCGACGTTACGATCAACAAGCAGAACATCGCCGTCGCGACGGAGATCGCTACCATCATTCGCGCGCGCATCAAGGAAGTGACCGGCCTCAACGCATCGGCTGGCATTTCGTACTGCAAGTTCCTGGCGAAACTGGCCAGCGATCTCAATAAGCCCAACGGCCAGGCCGTGATAACGCCGAAGATGGGGCCGGACTTCGTGGCGAGCCTGCCCGTCAAGAAGTTCCATGGCGTAGGTCCGGCGACGGCGGCCAAGATGGAGCGTCTGGGGATCGCGACCGGCGTGGATCTCCGTGACAAGCCGCTGTCATTCCTTCAGGAGCATTTTGGGAAGTCGGGCACGTGGTACTACAGGATTGCCCGCGGCATCGATGATCGTCCGGTCGAACCGAACCGGCCGCGCAAGTCGGTCGGGGCGGAAGACACGTTCCCGACCGACATATTCGACATTGGGACGGCGCGAACCGAACTCTCGACGCTTGCCTCAAAGGTCTGGGGCTATTGCGAAGCCAAGGGGATTCGCGGCCGGACGGTGACGCTGAAGGTCAAGTACGCTGATTTCCACCAGATCACACGCAGCCGGACTGCGAGTGGTCTCATCGCGAGCGTCATCGACCTGGAGGGAGTGGCGGCCGCCCTGATGGCGCCGCTCTTCCCCACCGAAAAAGGCATCAGATTGATCGGTGTGACGCTGTCGTCGCTTGATGGGAACGGCAGCGACGACGATCGGCAGCTTCTGCTATTTGCAGATTAACGCTCTAGGCGAGACGGGCGACGCAGGTAACCCGGCTATCCAAAGCTCTCAAAATTTGATCTGGAGCAGCCCGGCTATTTGATCCCAAGCTTACGCTTCAGTTCGGCATTCTGCTTAAGGAGCCGCTCTTCCAGCTGCTTCATCAAGTCTTTGTTTTCTTTCTCAAGGGCGGCCAAACGCTCCAGATCGAAGTCGCCACCCTTCGTCGCGGGCTGTGAAGCCCTGAGCCACTGATAATACGTCTGTTCCGATATTTCCGCCTTGCCCACGGCGACTTTCACGCTGTCGCCGCTGCCGATCGCCTTCTTGATCTGTCCAACTTTTTGTGCGCGCTCTTTCTCGGAATAGGTCTTGCGCTTGGCGCGGGCCGGAGCAGGCGGAGCCTCCGCCGCCTTGAGTGCAGGCTTTGTGGCTTCCTTTGTAACCCGCGGTTTGGAGGTCGCCTTCGCCTTTTTTGGCCGTGGAGCCTTTTTCTTCGGTTCCGGGGCCTCTACCGCTGCAGGAGCCTCAGTAACGGCCTCGACGGTTTCAGCTTCCGGCAGATCGGGCATAGTGTGCTCCACTTCCTGGTCATCGTTGCCCGCAACATCAATCGGCGCAGCGCTGGAGTCAATCAGGGGCGCGGAAGTCGGGGTATCCCCTTCTAGACCGCGCATTGTTTCAGTATCGACCGCAGCAATACTCAGATTGCCCTAGATCGATTGCTTCTTCGTTGGAGCGCGCCTGTGCTTCATCTCCACAATGAAGGGACGCGTTTGTCGTCTCATGACTTCTTCCTGAATCGATACGATTTGCGCGGTCTGCGTATAGGCCCAATGTGCGTCTTGCCGCCAGAGCCGAGCCGGGCCCGTCCCCAGATCTCAACCAAAGGAGCGTCAGCGGACTATGTTGCAATGCACAATGCGCATCGCTGCCATGCGAAATCAGCGCTGGAGCGACGGCTTCGACCGGCTAGATTTACATCTATCGATTTCGTCGGGATCTACCTCCTCCCAGAGACTGACGGATACGGTCGACTTTCACCTCCTCCCGATCGTCGACCATCTATATGACGCCCGCCGCACCTCCTCCCGCGGCGGGCGTTGTGCTTCTAGCCCGGACGTTATGCGCAGCTTGCCGAAGGGGCCCCTGGCTTCTTTACTGCTGAGATCGGCGCCAGCCCGCTGCTCTGGCTTCCTGTTCGGAACAGAACCATCGCTCGCCTTTGCCGGGCGAGATTCGCGTCTGCGTGTAATATTTCTGGCCGGGGACGTGGTAGATGCGCTCCCCCTTCCGAGTGATGTTGCCCTTGATGCTGCACGCGCCCGACTGCTCGGATGCGGCGGCAGAAGACGCGGCCGACGGCACGAGAGAAATGGTCGACGAGCTGTCGGACCGTTCGCGCTGCGTGGCACGCCACTCCCATGGCGGCTGGAAAGGTCCCTGCCAGATACCGATTTTGTCCGCTTTGGCGGTGGATTGCTCCCTGGAAAACATGCCGTTCGAGTAGCGCGGCCAGTCCATTGCGTGCCCGTTGCGCACGAGCCATCGCTGAACGCTTGCACCATCCGCCCGGGTGCAGTCGCCAACGAAACGGCCGTACTGGTCGCGCTCGACGAATTTGCAGGCCGTTGGCGACGACGACGCCAGCCATTCGGCAAGGGCCTCCGCCGATCTGGCGCCGCAGCGATATGTCCGGCCGCCGGCGTCCGTGCAGAGCTGCGCCGATTCCGGGGCATCTATCCCATTGAACCTGATCCGCTCGCCGTGGATTTCGATGGTGTCACCGTCGATCACCGACGCCCGGCCGGCGATGGTATCCATGCTGCTCGAGGCCACAAGGTGCATGCTGGTAGGAGGCTGCAATTTCTCAACCAGGCCCGGACCGAAATACCCAGCCGCGCTGGCGACGCCCATGGCCGCGAGGATCGTGGGAATGCCCCCTGCCCTGTCTGGCTTCTGCCGTTGGAAACTGACGACGTTGCCCATCGGCCGATCGATACCCCTGATTCCCCCGACGGGTAACCTAGTAGAAATAGCTGAACATGCCCTTTCCGCGTCGATTCAAATGACCGTCAAACCATGGGTCAGGAGCATGATATCCACACAGTTGAGGGTAAACCCGTTGCCATCGAAGGATTCGCCGATCATTTCTGGCGGAGATCATGCCACCTTCAGTCTGTGCCGTTGGCCTCGGGTCTTCTTGATGATGATTTTGCGTTCAAGGAATCTGGCTCTTATCCCGCTTCTCCTCGCTGCATCCCTCGCAGCCGCGCAACCTGGTCCCGCACGTCCGTGCGAGGAGCAAACGTTCGAAGACGCAAAATTCATTATCTGCACCGCGACACCGGGGCATGATGACCTTCGGCTGTTTTGGAAAGACGCCCATGGCGAGCCCTATCGCCGCTTCCCGGCCATCGCCAAGGCGGTCGCCGACGAGGGCCGCATGCTGCTATTCGCCATGAACGCCGGCATGTATCGGACCGACTTCTCGCCGATCGGACTCTACGTCGAAAACGGCAAGGAACTGCGACCCGCCAGCACGAAGACGATGGATGGCCCTCCTGGAAAGGTGCCCAACTTCTTCAAGGAGCCGAACGGGGTGTTCTTTCTGAATGACGACGGTGCCGGCATCCTGCCGACGGCCGACTATCTGAAGCGTCGACTGAAGGCGCGGTTCGCCACCCAGTCTGGCCCGATGCTCGTCATCGAAAACAAGCTGAACCCCATCTTCATTGCCGGATCGACGGATCGGACCCACCGAAGCGGCGTCGGAGTCTGCAAAGACGGATCAGTCCGTTTCGCGATAAGCGAGGATGCTGTCAATTTCCATGATTTCGCGCGCCTGTTCCGCGACCACCTCAATTGTCCCAATGCGCTGTTCCTGGATGGCGGGAACGGCGTGGGGCTCTACGATCCCAACCTGGGCCGCAGTGACATCTCATGGCACGGCGGATTCGGACCCGTCATCGGCCTCCTGGAATAAAGGCGGTGGGAGCTACACCGTCCGCCCGGCGGAGCAATTCACGAAACTGAGGAAGGAAGCGCGAGTTTATGTCAGCGAGTGCGGCGTGTTTTCCCAATCCTTCTTCCATGGAACCACGGCCGATCTGAAACCCGGAGGTCTGATCGTCGTCGGCTGCCAGTCCAATTTCCTCGAAGGTAAGTCGCTGTCGTGGGTCTATTTCGCCGCCACGCTGGATGCTGCGATCTGAGGCGCCGAGCTGGCTACCGGCAGTGGGCGAGGACGGATTTATGTCGTGGAACCAACCGGGCCGGTCGAGGACGATCCCAACCTGACGGACAACAAATTCCCCGGCAACCCGACGCTGCCCTATCGCTCCCTTGACCCTCTGCGCGTCATCGCCGAGGTGACGAACTGGCAAGGGCACCCGCCGGAGCGGCTACGCGAGATGGCCTTGCCCGCCTGAAGGCCGAGGGGCGCGCCGTCATCATCGACTAGCGTGAACGCGAAGCAAGTAGCTCAACGGCCAGCCTTGAAAACCGACCCAATCCACACCATAATACCGTCGTGAGCAACGCTCCGGGGTTGGCGCTCGGCGCCAGCCGACACTTTTTCAAAGGCTCGGTTCGTCCGGGCCTTTGTCATTTATACGCTCGAAGCAGCTATACTTGATCCCCAAGCTCGCGCGCTGGCCGGGTTCGAGCAAGGCGTCGATCAGCCGCTTGTTCTCCATCAGGGCCACGTAAGGCCGATAAGTTGGTTCGTACCCGCCCTTCGCCATGGGATAGAGAACAAGATCGGCGATCTGAATCATTGGCGTGGCCTTGGTCCGGCCGCGCGGCTCGCCCATGACAATCTCCCTGAACTCGGCGCCGGTCAGGGACTGGTAGGCAGCGGAGTTGTTCTCGTCGAATGGCATCCCGTCCCTTTTCAGCGAGCGGGCAAAGCCGATCAGTTCGTTGTCCTCGACCTTGCCGGCGCGCTCGAAGAATACGCGCAGCTTACGGCCACGGCTTCGCGCGAACTTGGCCGCGCGCTCGATCAGGATGCTGTAGGCCGTCTTGCTCATCAACCAGAGCCTGTCCTGGAATTTTTCCTTGTACCGGGCGACATAGCCGGGCCGGTCGATGACGGCGGCAATGCCGACGATCGGCAAGTTCACCAGGAACTGCTCGAGATCGGAGAGAAATGCGAATGCGGCTTCGGGGTGTTTCAACCACCCGAAATCTCCTCGCCCGCCCCGGATTGCCCAGGAATGCAGCGGATAGCTGATATTGTGGCTGTCGCAGAACGCCTTGTGGCTCGCGAAAAGCTCGTCGATATCTTCCTCACTGATGAGGATTCCACCGAACGCGAAGCAATCCATCTCGTCACGACGCCTCACCGGTGGCTCCCTGTCCGGGTCGCGGCTACCAGTGTCATCGATGTAGAGGTGGATTTCGGCTGCGGCCATTTTGGATATTCGCTGGTGAGAATCGGAATGCACAGATAGGCGGCACCTTTGTATAGCCTAAGGCGGGCCGCCTGCCTAAGCGATCCCCCACGCGCGGTAAGTTATTCGTCCTGCGAGTGCCGATAGATCCGCGCTATTCGAGACGAACTCACGAGTTGTGTGCTGAAGGCAGCAGCGCCAGTAAAATCACGTAGGATATCGGTTCGAACACCACATTGACGAGAACGACGACAAGACGTTCGTGCTCGTTAAAGGAAGGTCAGTTCTGCTGACTTCGCTGGTACAGCTCGAAGACCCATGGTGAGTGGTGGTGCTCCTGAAAAACCAGGCTGAGGTGTTTTTTCGGACGCGTCACCCCAACATAGAACAAGCGCCTGGCCTCACGAAGGCTCGCGGGAGTCTGTTGATCACGCGCGCTCGGAAAGTCGGAAGCGTTTACGCCGTACATGATGACTGCGTCGAACTCCCTGCCTTTGGCACTATGCAGGGTGCTAAGGTTGACGCGACCCGATCCCTCGACCCGCCCGGCGAAGTGCGCCAAGGGAAGATCGAGGTCTCGGGCCGGATCGGTATTGGCGATCATTTCCGCACAGACGTCCCATTCCTGTTCGGAGTTGCGCGCAATCTTGCGCCACGGCGTAACAAGTTCACGAGAAAAGCGCTGGAGCCAGACGTGGGTCGTCTCGACGGTTGCGAGCGAGGCGTTGAGGAACCCCATGAGTTGCGCGGACAGCTCCTGCTCTTCGCGTTCGCTGGCGTGGCGCCCGTAGACCAGCGTCAGCGCTTGCGAGAGCATCCGCGCGTATGGCGGTTCGGCATTGCGCCAGCCGCCGGTGATCCAGCGAGCGCATTCCTCGACGAAGCGCGCCAGCCGGGAGCTTCTCTTGACCAGCGCATTCGTGTCGGTCCGGACAAAAGGGATCCCCGCCTCTTTCAGGGCGGCCGCCACCTTGTCGCCGAGCCAGGCGGCCCGATAAAGAACCGCGATTGTTCCAAGCTCGAATCCTTGTTCCACAAGCTTGGGAATGATTGTGCCGGCAATCGTGTCAGCCTGGTTGTCGTGTCCATAGGGAACCGGCCAGAAGCTCAGATCGCCGTCGGGCGCGCCGTCGATGCCGCGATAGTCGCGTTCCTCACCAAGCGCGCCGAGCGAAGCCCGAATGATCTTCGCGCCCGACCGGTAATTGAAGCGAAGCCTGATAATCCGCACATCGGGCCGGCGTGTCAGGCTTTCCAGCAGTTCGGGATTGGCGCCGGCGAAGGCATAGATCGATTGGTCGGTGTCGCCGACCGCGAAGAGCCGTATCCCTCCTCCGAAGCAGAGCAGCAGGACGAGCTCATGCAGCGCGTGACCGAGATCCTGGTATTCGTCGACAAACAACACAGGAAAGCGAGCGCAAAGCGCGTTGCGGATCCAGCCATTCGCCTTGATCATGCGATAGGCGATCAGGGGCATGTCGTCGAAGTCGATCAAGCCTTGCCGGCGCAGCTCAACCTCGTAGGCTTCGATGAAATCCGCCAGCTCCGGATTGTGTCCCCGCCATTCGGGCCGCGTGCGGTCGACATCGCGAAGGCGCTTTTCCGAAGCGAACTTCCATCGGTCGTGCGGGTTGCCGTAACTGCCGATCGAGTTCTGGTAGGCCGTTTCGACCGCAGCTTTCATCTGAGATTTGCTTGCGACCTTGAAGTCTGGCGGAAGCCCAATGGGCACGCAACGCGCGTAGGGACCGATAACCTGGCTCAGCGCGAAACTGTGCACGGTGCCGATGAAGGCGCGGTCGCCCGGGGTGATCCCCAAGCGCGCGAGCCTGGTTTCCAGTTCAATCGCGCAGTCGTTGTTGTAGGTAATGCAGGCGACCCCGCGCGGATCAGGAATATCCTCGATCAGCGCGCGCGCCATCGCCGTCGTCAGCGTCTTGGTCTTGCCGCTTCCCGGGCCGGCGAGCACCACGCAATGACCCTTCTCCACGACCGCGGCCGCCTGCTCCGGGTTGCCCTTGAGTTCAGCCAAGGCTTGAAGTAGGGCCCGGTCGCTAAGCATGAGCAACCAAGCCGACGACGTTGTTGATGGCGCTCTCAATGTAGGTTGGGGGCTTGAGCCCAGCCGATTTCTTCGCCAACCGAGCGCCCAAGCGTCCCTTGCCGACGCTCGCGACCATGGCCAGCAGCTGCTCAGGAACGACCGGCGTACCCGCACGCCAGGCAGCAATGCGCCTAGTCCTGACAGAACCGAAATCCTGCTCGCTCAGAATATCGAGAAGCGGGCTCAATAAGGTAGGCGTATTGGCGACGGAAACTTCGAATGTCTGCTCGTTGAGGAATATCCCCGACTTGGCCGCATCGGCGCTGAACGCCGCATAATCTGCTGCTTCCCATTTCGCCAGCTCAGCCGCGGTGAGAAGGGGCTTGCCACGAACGGTGAGCATGTCCTGCCACAGGTCAAAGGTACGCTTCTTGCCCAGAGGTGGCTTGCTCCCGTCGAGCGGATCCCAGTCGGTGATGACGCAATAGGGCAGCGCCAGCGCCTCGGCGAGCTTGACGTAAGGACGGAAGTTCGTGCCGGCCACGTTGCAGACGGTGATACCGAGATCGTCGAGCGGGTGACCGAGCGACGTGGCGAAGACGGGCATGAGCGCTTCCTCCGCATCGCCTTCGACGAAGATGGCGCCGCGCGCGAACAACAGTTCGGCACGCGTCGCATCAAGATAGTTTTCCAGATCGTCGAGCTCGTCAGGCGTCACCGGAAGATGCGCCAATGAGAACGCCTGCGTCGCGCCCCCTCTCCTCTTCAGCTGAACGATCGATCGCAACGGCGCGACCGCAGCCACGGTTGGCGAATGGCTTGTGACGATCACGGCCTGGGAAGCTTCGGCCTTGCCAAGCAGCTTGGAAAAAACCGATCGCTGGAGGTGCGGGTGAAGATGCGCCTCCGGTTCCTCGATGCAGAGGAGCGAGAAATTGCGCTCGTTTTTCTTGCGGCGCCACGCGAATTCGGCGAGCTTCAGCGCCAGTAGCGCAACGTTCGCCGATCCGAGGCTGGCCTCTGCGATGCCACGTTTGCCGCCGTCGATGAACATCGCAATCGCCCGGAAGAGACGCAGCGGGTCGGCGGGCGCAAATCGCAAACGGGCGTCGATGTCGTGCGCCTTTCCGGACAGGTGGGCGATTCCGGCGCGCAGTTCATCTTCAAGTGTCTTGATGGTCGGAAAAGCTTCGAGGGCCTTGCTCGCCTTGTCGAGTTCGGCCGCTACAGCATCGAGATCCGGACGGCTGACGCCCGAGACGGCTTCTTCGAGAAGATGGCGCAGCGGGGAGGCCCGCCAGCTGCCGAGCTGACCTTCGGCGTCCCGCAAGGCGTCGAGCAGATCGATCGCAATACGGCGCCGCACCTTGCTCGGCAGCGAACGCGTTTCGTCGCCACCACCGAAGACCAGGAATTCGCAATCAGCGCCCGATTGGGGCGGGCCGGCAACGTCCGACTTCTTGCGGAAGACATAGCTAAGCTGTGCGATGTTTGGATCATGCGGTGCCCGAAAATCGGTCAGGAGCGCCGTCAAGGCCATGTCGGAAGCGAAATCGGAAATTTCCAGATGCACCTCGATCGCCGCGCTATGGTCGGCCGGCCCGCCATCCCAGAAATCGGTGAGCTTCAGCTGTCGTACCGAATCGGGCAGGGTCGGATCGAGGATGAGCTGGATAGCGAAGAGGAGATTGCTCTTGCCAACCCGGTTCTCGCCGAGCAGCACGACATTGCCGGCCAGCGTGACGTCGATCGACTGAAAGTTCCTGAAATTCCTGATGCTCAGCTTGGTTAGCTGCATTTCCATCCCCAAAGCCCAAGTTTTTCTTTGCCCTGATCTTCAATAGCCGGTGATTTTAGGCGATCAAGTGCCCGCTGAAAGAACACACGGAAGCCCGATGCCCATTCGCTCTACCCACGTCGTCGACGGCATGCTGGCGTTGCGTAGCGCCCGCGCCGCTGCGGCGCGGGAAGGAGCGATCGGTCGAGAGATCGTCACCCTGCCCCTGCTGGCGGCACGCTTGGTCGGAGGTTTCGCCACGCCGGCTGGCACCGACGTGCTCTACCCGGCGATCCAGGCCGCGCTCGCGTCCCAGAGTTTTGGCGACATTGGACCCGTAGCCGGCTTGCCGGGGATGCCACGCGCCGTTCTCCATGCATTGGATTGCGCCTGGCGGGCAGATCTCGATCTATCCTCATTGGCGGACGAGGCGCCGCGGTTCGGTGATCTTCATCGCATCGAGAACTACATCCGTGATCACATTCCACCCGCGCACATGTTGCCACGCGATCTACGGGACTCCGCCGGCAAGCGCATTGATCTCGCGCACCGACTGCTGGGTTCAGTGACGCTGTCGGGTCTGGGGGACGTCGATCCTCTTTGGCAACCGCTTGTCAACGAGCTCGCACGCGTCACCGATTTCACCTGGGAGTTGCCGACCCCGGTCGAGCAAACATGGTTCAGAGGGTCGATCCGGAAGAAGCCCGCGACTACTCCGGCCCGAACAACCGTCGAAGCGAGCGCGGACCCCAAGTCGGAGGTCATCGAGGCGTTGCGCTGGACACGCCAGTTGCTCGCCTCAGGCGAGGTACATGCAAAGGACATCGCCATTGCCGCGACGTCGACGCAGGACTGGGACGATCATTTCCTGGCCTATGCGCGAAGCGCCGGATTGCCGTTACATTTCTCTCACGGCGTGCCCGCCTTGAGCACGCCGGAGGGCCAGGCCTGTGCCGCACTGGCCGACATTCTCGCAAACGGGCTCAACCAGGAGCGGGTGTGGCGCTTGGTTCGGCGCTTGCCCGTGCACCCGTTCGCGGGCCAGATTCCCTCGGACTGGTTCGTTGCGATCCCCCGCGGTGCCGGCTTGCGCAGCCTCGACCAGTGGCGCGAAGTGCTGGCTGCGGCGAGGCCGCAGCGTAGGGGCGGCGAGCTTGGCGAGCAGATCCTGCTTCCCGTTCTCGAACTTCTCGCGCGCGGAGCCGACATAGCGGGAGAGGCCGGCAAGCGATTGCTGAGCGGGGCCAGCCTGGCAATGTGGGAAGAGGCACTGCGAAGCGCGCCGGCACAAGCCATCGGCCTGTCCTTGCAGGCGTTGCGCGTCGCCGATCAGCGTGACCCGGCCAATAGCGTCGTCTGGTGCCCCGCCTTGCAACTGGCTGCATGTCCGCGACCGTATACCCGCCTGCTCGGCCTCACCAGCCGGTCCTGGCCGCGTTCGGAAAACGACGATCCGCTGCTGCCGCACCATCTGCTCGACCGCCGAAGACTGCATCCCGTAGGGGTCGCCGACCGCGACCGACAGCATTTCAAGATCATCAAGGCGCACACTCGTCAACAACTCGTTCTGTCGCGCTCGCTTCGCAACGCCAAGGGCGGCGTCCTGTCGCCAAGTTCGCTCTGGCCATCGGACGAGATCGTGCATAAGCGCGATCGCATCCCGGGACATGCTTTCAGCGAAGCGGACAGGCTCTTGGCGCGGCCGCGCGATGCCGGCCAGCTCGCGCATGTTCGCCAGAGCCAGCTTTGCTGGCGCAACTGGCAAAGGCCTTCGACATTGACGCCGCACGACGGTCTCTCCGGCGCCGATCATCCGGCGATCGAGAGGGCTTTGGCGCGAGTCCAGTCGACGACGTCGCTGCAGCGCCTCCTGCGCGATCCGCTTGGATTTGTCTGGCGTTACGCCTTGGGCTGGCGCTCTATCCGGTTCCAATCCGACCCGCTGCAGCTTGGTGCAGCCTCATTCGGCGAGCTGGTGCATGAGCTGATCGGCGGCGCCATCGCCGCGCTCGAGCCGACGCCGGGGTTCGCGCGCGCCAGCGCCGACGAGATCGAAGCTGCGATCATGGACGCCTCGAGGGCGATCCTGCACGCCTGGCCACTGCAGCGTTCCGTTCCGCCACCAATCCTGTGGCGCCATACGGTGAGAGAGGCCGCGCGTCGCACCGCCCGCGGCCTTGCCGCCGACGATCAGGTCAGACCTGATACGCGCAGCTGGACGGAGGTGCCGTTCGGCCAGCTGCATGCCACGGAGGAAGAGGCACCGTGGGACACGGCGGTTGTTGTGCCGATCGGACAAACCGGGCTGGTGTTCGGCGGCCGCATGGACCGGCTCGATATTCGCGCCACGGGCGACGGCGCGCGCATCACCGATTACAAGAGCGCCAAGCCGCCGCCAAAGCATCAGCGCATCGCATTGGGCCAGGGACGGGAACTGCAGCGCGTGCTGTACGCGATCGCGGCACGTGCGCTGCTGCCGGAAGTCAGGACGGTCATGGCGCGCCTCGTCTATCTCGCCGACGATCCCATAACTTTCGAACTGAAGGGTGACGAGCTCGATGGCGCGGTGGGCGAGGCGGTGGGCTATCTGTCGGCGGCTATGACGATCCTGCGCAGCGGCCGGATCGCACCGCGTTGGGAGCAGGACATCGAATATGACGATATGCGCCTTGCCCTTCCCACCGATCGTGAAAGTTATCTGCGCCGCAAGGCCTCCGAGTTCCGGGTGGCGAACCAACCCCTCAACCGGCTGTGGAGCGCCTCGACATGATGCTTGTCGACCAGCAGGCCCGTTGCAGGGCCATGACCGATTTCTTGTCGATCCTGCTGGTGGAGGCGGCCGCCGGAACCGGCAAGACCTCGCTGATGGCCGGTCGCGTGGCAATGATGCTCGCTGCCGGCCATCAACCGGATGACATCGCGGCAATCACCTTCACCGAACTCGCGGCGAGCGAGCTCGCGCGCCGGATCAGGGAGACGATCGACACGCTGCTGGCGGGCAATGTTCCTGCTTTTCTGAAGTCCGTTCTGCCGCAGGGCCTTTCGGAGCAGCAGCGCGATGCGCTTGTCGCTGCCTCTCCTCGCCTGGATGAGCTAACGGCGACGACGATTCATGGATTTTGCCAGGCGATCATCCGCAGCCATGGCGTGCAGGCAGGCCTCGACCCCGGCGCCCGTGTGGTCGATGCGACGGTCGCCGACAATCTGTTCACGGCCGAGCTGTCGGCCTGGTTCTCGCGACGGCTCGCGATAGACGCAGTAGAAGGCGACCCGATCGTGGTGCTGGCCGAGGAAATCCCCCTTCAGGTCGTCGATCTCATTCGGGAACTCGCGAGCCTTCGGCGCAAGCACCCCGATGCCCAACCAATCCCGCCGTCGCTCGAGGCGAGGCCTGACATCGATTTCGTCCAGGCGGTGGATGATTTCGACCGGTGGCAGGCGAGCATCGAGCCAGACAAATGGCTTTCCGACATCGCGCACGAATTGCGCCGACTCGCCGAGCGCTATCAGAATTGCCTCGCAAGCAAGGCGGAGTTCGGAACCCTGTGGCGGCTTTGCGATCCGGGAACCAGTCGACTCTTCGAGCGCAAAGGCCTCCAACTCAAAGCCTACGAAAATGCGGTCCGAGGCTTCGGCGCTCACCGCAACGACGTCGGCTCAGGAGACGGCCAAACGATATACGAGACAGTCGTCATCGCCTGGAACGAACTCATAGGTCATATCGCCAGCACGCTCGTCTGCTCCTTGTCAACGTCGCTCGACCAGTTGCTCGAAAGCTACAAGGCACGCAAGCGCGCGGCCGCCGTCCTGGATTTCGACGACCTGCTGATACACGTCCGTTCGCTGGTACGGGACCACGAGGAGGTGCGCCAGGCCATCGGTCAGCGCTATCGCTACATCCTGGTTGACGAATTCCAGGACACGGACGGCATCCAGAACGAGATCTTGTTTTCGATCGCCGCAATCGAAGCTCAGCACGCAAAATGGGAGGAGTCAGAGGTGCGGCCCGGAGCGCTCTTCCTTGTCGGCGATCCGAAACAGGCGATCTACCGTTTCCGCGGCGCCGACATCGAAGCTTACGAACTCTGTCGCCGCCTGATAGATGGCCAGGATCATGGCGCGGTACTCGAGATCACCGCCAACTTCCGATCGCTGAGCCCGATCATCGAGCATGTGAACGCCTGCTTCGAGCCAGTCTTTGCCAAGCCCTCGCAGCCCCGATATGTCGCGCTAGCACCCACGCTGTTCGAAGCGTCACACCCGCTTCCCTGCGTGGCCCGCTTCACGGTCGAAGTGGCGACCGAGGGGCGCATCTACGCGGAGATGTTTCGGGAGGCCGAAGCGGAGCGCGTTGCCGACATCTGCGTCGCCTTGATCGGCAACGTGTCGATAAAACGCGCGGACAAGACATGCACGCCGCTTCGGGCCGGCGACATCGCGCTGCTTTCGCCAGGTCATACCGAACTGTGGCGCTACGAGCGGGCGCTCGAGCAGCGCGGCCTCGCGGTATCCTCGCAGGCCGGCCAGACGCTGATGCGGCGGCAGGAAACGCAGGATATCCTGGCGCTCTTGCGGGTCCTGGCGGATTCCTCCGACACGCTGGCCTTTGGCGCGCTGATGCGAGGACCGCTGGTGGGCCTCAGCGAACAAGAGCTGCTCGACATCACTGCGGCTGTTGCCGCTAAGGACGATGGCGAGAGTTTTTTCACCGTCCGGACGGACCCGGAACTGATTCAGCATCAAGTGGCAAGACAAATTCTCGTCGAGCTGCAACAACTTCGTCGACGGGCCTCGATCGTGACGCCGAGTCAGATCCTGGCGGAGGCCATCGAACGTCTGAACATCCGCGTGATCATGGCCGCGCGACATGGCAATCGTAATGCCCGCGCTCTCGCCAACCTGGACGCTCTGATCGAACGAGCACGCAGCTATTCGGTCACTGGCCTACGCGCATTCATTCGCGATCTCCAGTCGGATTGGGAGCGTAAGGCCCGGGCGCAGGAAGGACGCATCGACGCCGCGGCGGACGCTATCGACATCGTCACCATCCACAGCGCCAAGGGTCTGGAGTGGCCGGTCGTCATTCCGGTCAATTCCACGACCGAACTCTACCGGCCGGACCAGTTCGTGCACCGGCAATCCGACAACAGCCTGCACTGGATGCTCGGTGGCGTCGCGCCGCCGGAATTGGCTGCAGCGCGCGCCGTTGAAAACCTGGAAGACGGCAATCAACGCGAGCGGATCTGGTACGTCGCCTGCACACGGGCACGGGACCTCCTGGTCCTCCCTCATATTCCCCAGGCGTCCAAAGATTCCTGGTTCAGCTCCATAGACCTGCGTCAGCACGACATTCCCGAGTTGGATCTTACGTCCTTTGCTCCGCGCGAAATGGCGGGACCGGCGTCTCAGCCAAACGGACAGTCTTCGGACATTTTTGCCGCCGAGCAACGATCCGTCGTGGAGAGCGCGCCGCCGATTGCCTGGCGCCGGCCCAGCGAGCATGACGCCGACCGGCTTGGCGATCCTATCGAGGGCGCCGTGGCCTTGGAGAGTCACATCGAACATCTCGAGGTGGTCGGCGCCGGAGCACGCCGCGGCGTCATCCTTCACAAGTTGATGGAAGAGTTTCTGACCGGCGAGCTTGCAGCAGCACTCGACGCGAGCGTTTCCCGCGCTGGTGAACTACTCGATCAACTGATTTCAGGTGGCGACGACAACGAACCGCGCCCGGATCCCCGTGAGATGGGCGCAACCGCGCTTCGCGGGCTTGCCTTGCCACAGATTGCCGATCTCCGGTCCTACCTCGTGCCCGAGATCGCAATCTGGGGACACGACGAGAGCGGTCTCATCGCCGGGCGCGCCGACGCGTTGGCGATCATAGAAAACCAAGTCGATGCTGCGATCGATTGGAAATCCGACGTGAATCCCACGCCTGCGGATCGCGAGGCACACGTGCAGCAGTTGCACGATTATCTCTCTGCGACGGGCGCCAAACGCGGAGCAATTGTCTATCTGACGAACGATGAGATCGTCTGGGTCCGGCCCGCGGACGCAGCGAACGCCAGCGGTTAAATCGAGGGTCGATTGCGGCGCTGATCCGGCGTCGAAGCGGATATAGACGTTCAGAGCCAGCCCTTGTCGCTGGAAGCATGGGCTAATTGGAGCCGCTAGCGCAAGAAAGCTTGGCGAGTTCAAACGAACACCTCCAACTGCACGTCGAGCTACGCCTTCGGCACCACAATTGGGGACCGAGTGGAATCTGGCGGCGCATGCAGGAAGTTTCATGAAGCCACGTGCGCCGAAGGGCACGCCGGAATCGACACGGCCAAAGGGCCTTCCCAGCTAAACGATCCCCCATGCGCGGTAACTTCCCCTGCCCGTCAACTCGCGCAAACCGAGCACGCTGATCAGATCGAGTGCGCCCTGTCTCGATACTTTCAACGCCGCCTGGACCATGTTGGTGGAAACAATCGGTCGGGACAGCACAAGATCCATCAGCGCGGGTAGCTTCGAGTTGGCGCGACGACCGCGAAGGTGACGCTCCATCCGCTCGCTGGCGAGCACCAGGCGATCGTGCTCCTTCAGTCCGGCGACGGCCGTCTCGCGGATGGTGTCGATATGGGCGACAACCCGCTCCATGCGGGCGCGGGACCGCCGGCGCTCGCGCGGAATCTTCTGGGCGCCCAGATGCAGGCAGGCGAGATGGTTGGCGGTGACGCCCTCCTGCCGCAGAAGGGCTGCGACCAGCAATCCGCCGATCCAGTCGCCGCGCTGCAACACCTCGATGTCGGCCCAGGCGTCGAGCGCAATAGCCGCGCGCAGCACTGTGGGAAACGCCAACGTGCGATCGAGGGTCTGTCGCCATTCTGAGAGGCGGGCATCCTCGTCCCAGTCAAGATCGTAGAGGACGGCAAGGCGCGCGTCTCCTTGCGGCGCCGCCTTCGGTGAAATGGCTTCGCCGGCGAGCAGCCGGGTCGATCGCGCCAAGACCGCGTCAATCTCAGCGAACTCCTCGGCCAATCGATCCGCCTCAGGCTCATCCCATGGATCCGCAGGATCGGTCGTCGCCTCCCCCTCCCCTTCCCACTCGCCTTCCGGAGCCGTCGCCGACGCGCCGTTTCGGCCGGACAGCTCGCGCAGCCCCTCGCTGCCCAGAGCCCAGTCGCGGCCCCGAGACAATATCCGTCGCCGGTTGCGCACGATGGCGTGGGCGCGGGTCAGTTCGTGGGTGGGCGTCCGCTGATCCATCTCGGCGTCGCGAAAGACGAGGTCCTCGAGGTGGACGAGCTTGCCCTCGTGTCGCTTTCACTTCCCGATTTCAATCGGAAGAAAGCCTGCTTTCGCAAGTGTTTGCGCGCCAACAAGGGCGTGATTTTCATCTAACGATTTCAATTTTCGTTCACTGTGCGGCCCGCTCACAAGTTGGAGGTATGCGAAGCCGGCGTCCGCAATGGGGTGGAGAGCAAACTAGCAGTTTTCAAGGCGGCGGAGGGACACCGGCCGTTCGGTTTGGCGTCTCAGTATATTCGCAACTTCATGAGCCTTGACGCTGGAAGTCGGCCTTCACATATTTCTCATGGCCGCTGCCGATTGCGGGGCGGCCATCCTCAAACAGCTGAAATCGTTCAACCATTGGAGGTTTCAATGAGCGAGAGAACATTCGAAAGTCCCGTATTCGTGAGAGCCGCGGAAGGTCTCGTCCAGGAGATCGCCTGTCTCGAGGATGCCTGCGACTTTCTCCACGAATGGCCCAGGCACCGCCGTGGCGTGATCTACGAGACGGCGACGCGGGCGTGCCACCGCGCGTTCGACGGCCTTGTGCCGCTGAGGGCGGCGCGCGACGCGTTCGCCGGCTTCGCCCGTTCGGCGAAAATCCTCGAGGATGTATCCGTGGCGATGCCCTGGATGACCGGGCCGAAAGCCGGCGAGACCGGCGGCGTTGCCGCCTGACGCGACGAAGGGAGGATACGATGCTTTCTCAACCCTTCGAAAAGCCTGTCCGCGTGTGGGTCGGGCTCGGCTTTCCGCGCCAACTGAACTCGGTCGTGGACGCTTACCAGTTCGTCGTGGACTGGTGTGGAAACAGTCCGGAGCAAAGGGCGGCGATCCGCGCCTGCAAAGCCGCATTGGCTGGCGAAATCGACGCCGAGACAGCGCGCGGGATCCTGGTCCGGTTCGCCAGGAAGAAGGACATCCTGGCCGAGGACGGGACGATGCCGCCGGTGATGGACTCCGGACAATGGTTGCACGCCTGATCCGCAGCGCAATTTCGGGGCGGCGACCATGGTGTCGCCGCTCTCCGTTTCTCGGAACGAGCATGCGTAAAGATGCGCAGCGTGATATTGGAACGCGCGGCCTTTTCACTCGATCCGTTTGATCCTGCCTCTCGACAGCCGGAAAACGCCGTCGTGGCCGCCTTGCTTTACAAAATCGTCCTGCAACTCGCCCCAGGTGCCCAGAGGTTTGCCACAGTCATCACATCTGATTTCGGTGGACTCGGTGGCGTCGGCGGGAATGCGCAGCCGGATCGTCCCGCAATAGGGGCATTCGAGTTTATGATCCAGGTATTCCTGCATCGGTCCGGCCCTCGATTGGCCCCCACTCGCCGGGACTATATCGCGTCAATGCCCTGTTGAAAACCAAAAGGGTGTTTACGCCCGCCCGCCGGGGACTGCGGTTCCACCGGTAGTCGGCGAGAACTGGCCTTCAGCTTCACCCGATCATGGACGTTTCCGATGCCGCCGACACCTGCTGCGCCGCCAGATACATCAGCGCCGACGCGGCGGTGCGCCGGTTCCAGCCGGCGGACACGGCCATGTCCAGCAGGCCCGTCAGCAGCGGCTTCAATGCGCTGCGGCACTCCGTTTCATAGGCGAGGAACTCGCTCGGCGAACGGGTCGGCGTTGGAACGGATCCGATGTCGGTCATCTTGTTCATAGCATCCCCCGGAGTTATCTGCGAAATGCCCGCCCCCGGTGACGGGAGCGGGCCATGTGATCAGTGCCTCAGAAGTCCATGCCGGCGCCGGCGGGCATGGCGGGGGCGGCTTCCTTCTTCGGCTTCTCGGCCACCATCGCCTCGGTGGTCACCAGAAGGCCGGCGACCGAAGCGGCGTCCTGCAGCGCGGTGCGCACGACCTTGGCCGGATCGATCACGCCCTGCCTGTAGAGATCGCCATATTCGCCCGTCTGGGCATTCCAACCCCAGGCGAAGTCGGTCTTCTCCCGCAGCTTGCCGACGATGATCGAGCCTTCCGCGCCGGCGTTCTCGGCGATCTGGCGGGCAGGCGCCTCTATGGCGCGGCGCACGATGTCGATGCCGTATTTCTGGTCGGCGTTGTCGGCCGCCAACGTGTCGAGTGCCTTGACCGCCCTGAGCAGCGCGACACCGCCGCCGGGCAGGATGCCTTCCTCGATCGCCGCACGGGTGGCATGCAGCGCGTCGTCCACGCGGTCCTTCTTCTCCTTGACCTCGACTTCCGTGGCTCCGCCGACGCGGATCACCGCGACGCCGCCGGCCAGCTTGGCAAGACGCTCCTGGAGCTTCTCGCGGTCGTAGTCGGAAGTGGTCTCCTCGATCTGGGCTTTGATCTGCGTGACGCGGCCCTGGATCTCTTCCTTGCGGCCGGCGCCGTCGACGATGGTGGTGTTCTCTTTCTCGATCACCACCTTCTTGGCGCGGCCGAGCATCTGCAGCGTGACGTTCTCCAGCTTGATGCCGAGATCCTCGCTGATCGCCGTGCCGCCGGTGAGGATGGCGATGTCCTCCAGCATGGCCTTGCGGCGATCGCCGAAGCCCGGCGCCTTGACGGCCGCGACCTTGAGGCCGCCGCGCAGCTTGTTAACGACGAGCGTCGCCAGCGCCTCGCCCTCGACGTCCTCGGCAATGATCAGCAGCGGCTTGCCGGATTGCACCACGGCTTCGAGCACAGGAAGCATGGCCTGCAGATTGCCGAGCTTCTTTTCATGGATGAGCACATAGGGCTCCTCCAGTTCGACCCGCATCTTGTCCTGGTTGGTGATGAAGTACGGGCTGAGATAGCCGCGGTCGAACTGCATGCCTTCGACGACTTCCAGCTCGGTCTCGGCGGTCTTGGCTTCCTCGACGGTGATGACGCCCTCATTACCGACCTTCTGCATGGCTTCCGCAAGGAAGCGGCCGATCTCGGCGTCGCCGTTGGCGGAAATGGTGCCGACCTGGGCGATCTCGTCGTTCTTCGTGATCTTGCGGGCATTGGCCTTGAGTTCGGCCACTACGGCGTCCACTGCCTTGTCGATACCGCGCTTCAGGTCCATCGGGTTCATGCCCGAAGCCACGGCCTTGGCGCCTTCCCGGACGATGGCCTGCGCCAGAACCGTCGCGGTGGTGGTGCCGTCGCCGGCCAGATCGTTGGTCTTCGAGGCGACCTCACGAACCATCTGCGCGCCCATGTTCTCGAACTTGTCCTCGAGCTCGATTTCCTTCGCCACCGTCACGCCATCCTTGGTGATGCGCGGGGCGCCGAACGACTTATCTATGACGACGTTGCGGCCCTTGGGGCCGAGCGTTACCTTCACGGCATTGGCGAGAATGTCGACGCCGCGCAGCATGCGCTCGCGCGCGTCGGAATGGAACTTCACTTCCTTGGCAGCCATTGGATCACTCCTTCGATAGGCAGCTTTCGTTGACTGGTTGATATCGGGTTCGCGCCAATCAGGCGGCTTTCTTCAGCGTGGCCGCCTGTTCGATCACGCCCATCACGTCGCTTTCCTTCATGATGAGCAGGTCCTCACCATTCAGCTTGATCTCGGTGCCGGACCATTTGCCGAACAGAATGCGGTCGCCGGCCCTGACGTCGAGTTCGACGAGCTTGCCGCTATCGTCGCGTGCACCGGGGCCAACGGCGATGACCTCGCCCTCCTGCGGCTTCTCCTTGGCGGTGTCGGGGATGATGATGCCGCCGGCGGTTTTTTCATCGGCTTCGATGCGGCGGACCAGGATACGGTCGTGCAATGGACGGAACGTCATATCGTTCTCCTTCAGGACAAACAGATTGTTGAAGTTCCTCCACACCGGACCAGCAATATTGGACCGGTGCGGGGCTCGCGCGACCCTTTCGGCATCGCGCGCATATCGAGCTAGTTTTACGAATTTCCGGTTTCAAGAGGCTTCGCAAAAATTTTTGTCACTCGCACCGATCAAGTGCTAGTGCCATGAAAACACGCGGCTAATCGGAGTGCGGCAGCGCGTTTCCCGCTTGAATTTTCCGGCCGGTCGAACAAAATTATCGCAAGCTTCGCCATAGGTGAGGCTGTGAAGTCGAAACCTGTGCAAAGGAGCTTTTTGGAAAGACGGAGGATCAAGATGGACCGACAGAATCCCACACCGATTATTCCCTCTCTCGTTCCCGAAACATCCGACCTTGCGCTTGACCGGCTGCTGTCGCCGGCCAGGCATTTCAGGCATCCCGACGACGTCCTGAACGACGATGCGCTCGACATTCAGGAGAAGCGGGCGATCCTGTCGTCCTGGGCCTCCGATGCCTGCGCCGTCGAATCCGTCCCGGCGCTGCGTCGGCCGCCGGGGGCCGAGCAGCCGGTCTCCTTCGACCAGATCATGGACGCGCTATGCCGGCTCGACAGGGCGGCTGCGCCACCACGTTCGACAGGTGATCGACGGCACACTTCCGATCATCTGGATGCATGAAGGCCTGAGGCAGAGGAGACGCAAATGGTCACTGCGGTCAGCAGGGGATTCCGCCTGCAGATGGAAGGCTACGGCCTCACCACGGCCGAGATCCACTACCATCTTCCCGACCATCCGAGCCTGCTTCAGCTCTATGTCTGGCAGGAATACGATCTGGCGCCCCACTTTCCGGAACTGAAAGGCTTCCTCGGCTACTGGGAGCGTGAACTGGAGGGCGCGCTGCACTCCGTGCGCGTCGCCCACCATCGCCTCATTGAGCCGTCGGAGTGGCGGGCCGTCGACGGCGTCATCGCCATCCACTGAAGCTCATCTCGGGTCGCAGGCCGTCGATCATCGGTGCCGGACGCGATTTACGGGAAGCGCGCACTGCCGGGACCAATCCAGCCCGTTTGGCCGCCTTGAGGAAGGCTTTGTGGGCGTCGCGTGCGCTGCGCCATCCGTCTAGCGCATCCCGGCAGGCGCGTTCCGCCACGCGCCAGCTCCGCCCGCGCGCCCATTCGGGCCACTGCTGGTCCAGACACTCCAGCGCCTCAAAGCTGCTGGCGACATTGCGTGAAGCGTTGGGAAACTTGAGGGTAACAGGTTCGGGAAACCGAACGTCGTTCATCACTTCCTCCTTTTTTGGACGTCTTTTGCGAGCAAGCAATCGGATGGCGTCGTCTACGCGCATCTATGGTTGAGATGGGGACGCAGCGCGGAACATCAAGACCGTCTACGCTGGCACCGGAACGCTCAATCGTCCTCGTCGGCATCCAGCAGATCGATCAGTTCTGCGACGCGCGTTCCAGGCAGCGGCCGCCCCTCGCCCATCAGCGCCTCGTCGCCGTTGAGCCAGGCCCAGGCTTCCCGCAGCTCCTCGAAGGAAGCGCCGGTGGACAGGATGTCGGCGACGAGCGTTTCGTCCGTCGGCCCAAGGACCGATACGATCTCTTCCCGCGTCATGGACATGGTCGCTCTCCTGCGCATTGATGTGGAAGGTGCTGACCGGAAGATTCACGCCGGCGACGGCAAGACAATGCGCGTCGGCGAAGGACGTTCCGCGATCGACCTCTTGACGCGCGGAAAGCGAATTCCCAGATCGAATCCGCCGGCGCCCTTTTAGGGTCGGCAAGGTCAAGGAGCGCTCATCCTTGGCGCTCCTCGTACCCATGTTGCTCAGCAATGGAGGATATGGCTATGAGAACCGCATTCGATTTTTCCCCGCTTTATCGGTCGAGCATCGGCTTCGATCGTGTTTTCGACCTGCTGGAGAACGCGAGCCGGACGCCGAGCGTCGACAACTGGCCGCCCTACGACATCGCCAGGACAGGCGAAGACGCCTACCGCATCACCATGGCGGTGGCTGGCTTCGGCCAGGAAGAGCTAAGCATCGTACACGAGCCCAACATGCTTGTCGTCTCCGGCGAGAGAACGACGGAAGACAACGGCGACTATCTGCATCGCGGCATTGCCGGGCGGCCGTTCGAGCGCCGCTTCGAGCTTGCCGATCATGTGAAGGTGACCGGAGCTGGTCTCGTCAACGGCCTGCTGACGATCAATCTCCAGCGCCAGATTCCCGAGGAGATGAAGCCGCGCAAGATCGAGATCGGCAGCAGCAGCGGCAAAGCCGGGTCCCGTATCGAGGCTGGGACTGCCAAGGCCGTGGGCAAGCAGATCGCTGACAAGCAAGCCGCCTGAGGCAATGCGGATGAAGTCTGGCGCCGGACGTCCGGCGGCGGACGGATTTGTCAAAGATGATAGCGAGACTGACGAAAGGAGAATGACGATGAGCGTACGCGATCTTATTCCTTGGGGACGCGAGGAGAGTCGCGTCCCGAGCCTGTTCCGCGACAGCGAGCGTGATCCGTTCCTGTCGCTGCACCGCGAAGTGAACCGGCTGTTCGACGACGTTTTCCGCGGCTTCGACGGCGCCCTGCCGTCCGTCGGCAGGGCATCCGCCTTCGGCGGGAACTGGCCGAGCGTCGAGATCTCCGACAATGACAAAGAGATCAAGGTGACGGCTGAAGTGCCCGGCATGGACGAGAAGGACATCGAGATCATGCTCGATAACGGTGTGCTGACGCTGCGGGGCGAGAAGCGCTCGGAGACTGAGGACAAGGACCGGCAGTTCTCGGAACGCACCTACGGCCGCTTCGAGCGTCGTATCCCCCTCGGCTACGAGATCGAGGAAGACAGTGTCGACGCCCGCTTCAAGAACGGCGTCCTGTCCGTGACCTTGCCGAAAACGGCGAAAGCCCAGTCGCAGGCGAAACGTATTGCAATCAAAAGCTGACGCCTAGATAGCCTGGGAAGCGGCCGCCGTCGCTTCCCAGGCTATCAACTTCTCAAAATCTCAGAGAATTGGTGGCCGGCTCCTCCACCGTGACGGGGATCCAGACGATCGTATCGCGCAACTCGCGCCGGCGAACCGCGCCGTGGTTACCATTGGCGCGTTCCTTGCCGGCAATGCGATCCTGCGCTTTTCGATGGGCTTCCACCACGCAAGAAGACCGCGATCCTCGGCAATATCTGCCGAATCGTCGATCACCAGTCGCAACACTTCGGCTGCACCTCGCATATCCGCGAGGGCTTTCCCGGCGCGGTCCTGGTCAACGATCCGACGGAGACCGCCAAGGCGGCGAAGATCGCGCAGGCCGCCCGTCACCGCAGCGGATTTCGCCTGTCAAACGGCTTCCAAAACTGACCCTCGATCGGCGCCCAATTTTGACCCCCTTATGTAGTGCGCGGCGGTCAGGGTTCGCCCGGGCGGAGCTGGTCAGGGTTGCGCAGCCCGGGCGAACGCGGATGGCGCCTGGCAGCTTGATGAGGTGATCAGGCGCGGTTCTTGAAGCGCCAGGATTCGTTTCCGGTCTCGATGATCTCGCAATGATGGGCCTGTTGCGCAGTTAAGGAGAACATGCTGGTTGAGCGGTTTGGCCGTGAGGTCTGGCTCATTTTGGCTTTTGGGGTGGAGTTTGATGGTGGCGGTGTGCCTTTGGCCAGATTCTGGGCGCACCTATCGCGTGATGGTGGCCCACCGGCGCATGTTGAAGGCGATCGCCGCCATCGTCACTTGCGCTGCGGCCTTGGCCAGCCCGACGTAACGGATCGTGGTCAGCTTCATGCGGTTCTTAAGCGTGGCGAAGGTGGTCTCCACCGCCGAGCGCCGTCTCGCGATCAGGCGATTATAACGCTTGAGCCGTTCGGACAAGGGATGGTGCTTGTTGGGGCGGCGTGCAATGCGCACCGTCTTGCCCTCAGCCTTGAGCCGGGCACGGCGTGTGTGCGTATCATAGGCGGCATCCGCCCAAACCGTCTTCTCGTCGCCGCGCACCAGGCGATCGGCCACGACCGTATCGTTGACGTTGGCCGGTGTGGTGATCACCGTGCGGATCAGGCCGGAGCCCTCATCCACCCCGACATGAGCCTTGTAGCCGAAGGTGAGGCCGCTCTTGCCCTTGCGTGCGGTGACGCGGGCGTCCGCATCCCGCGACGGCCGCTCGGCTGTCGGCGGCGTCGAGACTGCATCGATCAGCGTGGCATCCAGCATCGTGCCGCGCTTCAGGATCACTCCGGCCTTCTCCAGTTGCCGGTCCAGTTCGCCAAACAGCGTCTCCAGCAGCCCTGCGCCCACAAGCAGGGTGCGAAAACGCGACAGAACCGTGTGGTCGGGAACAGTCTCCTCAAGGCCAAGTCCGACAAAGCGCCGAAATGACAACCGGTCGCCGAGCGCCTCCTCCAACTCGCGATCCGACAGCCCATAGAGCGATTGCAGCAGCAACGCTTTGAACAGAACCAGCGGCGGCCAGGCCGCACGTCCCGGCCCGCTATCGCGCAGCCGGGCAAGCAGCTTCTCGAAGCGGTACCACTTCACCAGACCCGTCAGCCGGTCGAGCGGCGAGGTGCCATCAGAAAGCTTCCGACCCAGAAACGCTTCCGCCAAGCTCAACTGGCCCGTCTGCTTCAACGCCATTGCGATCCCTCTCCGTGCTTCCACTGCAGAGAATCACAACCAGACAATTACGCAACAGGCCCAATGATGGGTGAGACGGTCGAGCAGCGCTGTCGTCATCTTGGCGTCGCCGAAGACGGCGGGCCATTCTCCGAACGCCAGGTTGGTGGTGACGATGATCGAGGTCCGTTCATAGAGCCTGCTGATCAGGTGGAAGAGCAATTGCCCGCCGGCCTGGGCAAAGGGCAGATAGCCGAGTTCATCGAGCACGACGAAGTCGAGCCGGGTGAGGTAGTCGGCGATACGGCCCTGCTTGCCGCCGCGGTGCTCGGTCTCGAGCCGGTTGACGAGATCGACGACGTTGAAGAAGCGGCCACGTGAACCGTTGCGGATCAGGGCGCGGGCAATGGCGATTGCCAGATGCGACTTGCCGGTTCCGGTGCCGCCGATAAGCACGGCGTTGCGCTGGTCGGCGACGAAGGTGCCGTTGGCAAGGTCCCGGACCAGCACCTCGTTGACAGGCGTACCGTCGAAGTCGAACTCATCGATATCCTTTGCGATCGGCAGCTTGGCGACGGTGAGCTGGTATTTGATGGAGCGCGCCTGCTTCTCGGCGATCTCGGCCGACAGCAGATCGCCGACGATCCTCGGCGGCTCGTGCTGGCGCTTGATGCCTGTCGCCATGACCTCGTCATAGGCGCCGCGCATGCCATAGAGCTTCAGCGTTCCCATCAGTTCCAGAACCTGGGTGCGTTCCATCAGCTTGCCCTCCTGAGGCTGTCGTAGCGGGCGCAGTCGGCCTGCGGCTCATGCTGCAGGCGAAGTGCGTCCGGGGTGAGGATGGTCACGGCCGGCGCCGGATCACGCCGCCGCGCCAGGATGTTGATGATGACGGCGGATGAGCAGACATTCTGATCGAGCGCTTCCTGGCAGGCAGCCTCCACGGCATCGATGCCGTCGGTCAACACCGTGGCCAGGATCGACACCATCTGCCGATCGCCGTCATGCGCCGCTTTTAATCGGCGTCGGATACGCTCCATCGCTGGTGGCAGAGCCCAGTCCCGGAATGGCGCGCCGTTGCGCAGTGCACCGGGCTTGCGGGCAAGCACAGGGACGTAATGCCAGGGATCGTAGATCGTCTCGCTGCGCCCGAAGGAGCGGGCATGCTCGGCGACGACTACGCCGTCCTGGCGAATGACGATCCTGTCGGCATAGGCATGGATCTCGACCGGGCGGCCGACCGCCGTCGACAGCACCGAGTATTTGTTGGTGTCGAAGCGAACCGTGCAGGTCTTCGACACCGAGGCCGGCACCGTGTGGAATCCGTCGAAGGGGCCGCGATACTCGACCAGCTTGCCGCGCTCTTCCTCGAACACGTTCCAGATCGTTCGTTCCGATTGCTCGACGTGACGGTGCGCCTTGGCATAGGCGACGCACTTGTCCTGCAGCCAGGCGTTCAGCTCCTCATAGGTCTTGAAGCGCAGCCTGGGCGTGAAGAAGCGCTCGCGCACCAGCCCGACCTGGTTCTCGACCTGACCCTTCTCCCAGCCGGACGCTGGCGTGCAGGCGACCGGCTGCACCAGATAATGACTGCACATCTGCAGAAGGCGGCGATTGTATTGGCGGTCCTTGCCAACAAAGATCGTTTCCACCGCCGTCTTCATGTTGTCGTAGATGCCGCGCGTGCAGGCGCCGCCGAAGAAGGCAAAGGCCCTGTCATGGGCGTCGAACACCATCTCCTGCGTCTCGCGCGGATAGGCCCTGACGAACATCATGCGGCTGTGGCAGAGCCGGACATGGGCGACCTTCACGGTCACCGTCACGCCGTTGATCAGGACGATCTCGTGGCTCCAGTCGAACTGGTAGGCCTCGCCCGGCGCGAAGAACAGCGGCACATAGGCGTCCGCCGTCGCCGACCCCTGCGCCTTTGCCCAGCTCTTCGCGTAGCGGCGGACGGCGTCATAGCCACCCTCGTAACCGAGACTGCAAAGCTCTTCGTAAATCCGGATCAGTGTCAATTGCTCGCGCGCCGCCTTGCCACGGTTGCCATTCAAAAACCCGTCAAGCTGATCCTGCCACGGACCGATCTTCGGCTTGGGCTGCCGCTCGCGTTCGTAGGAGAACGATGTCTCATTGGATCTGAGAATCTTGCGGACGGTGTTCCGCGACACATGCAACTCGCGGCAAATCCGCTTGAGCGACCATCCCTGCACATGGAAGGCGCGCCGAACCCGGGCAATCGTATCCACCGACTTCATCCCCACACCATCCGCTCGCCACGACGAGCTGATGGTCTCAAATCAAAGCATCAGGGGGGGTCAAAATTGGACGCCGATTCCCCGGCTTAGGGGGTCAATTTTGCATGCCGATTCACAGTTTGCTCATCGCCGTTCGCAGAATCTGTAACCAGGCTCCCTGAAATACGCGCAAAACCGACAAATGCGAGGCGAGCCTCTTCTATCGACACTTGCTCAGCGATCGCAGCCGAGCAGCAATTCATTGCGGTTCGATAATCGTCCCCCCGTCGACTGACCGGCCACTCGTACAGGAAGAGCATCGCGTCCTCGACAGAGGCGACCTCATAAACGATCTGAGTAGGTGGCGACAACACCCGCACGCAATCGAAGGAATGCAAACTGCTCATCGCGCTCCTCCAACTCCGTCAGGCTTTACTTGTTCCGCTGAAGCTTCGTTTTTGGGCAAACCGTTAAGCGTTTACTTCACCGTGATGCTCATGCCGAATCTCGCAACTCCGTGGAATCATGTGAACCTCGGCTCTTCAACCCCCTACGAAACGGCCTCTGGTGATCCGATCGGATCAGTGTAAGGCTGGAGTCGGCTTTGCGAATTTCAGATCAGGCATAGTGATGCGGTGGCTACATGGTTGAAGCGGTTTCCGAGCGCTGCGAGTGCGGCTTGAGGCCGGGCTGAATGGCATGGGATTTCGAAGGGGCGATACTTTTCTTCACCGCGTTCACAAATCAACGGCAAGCTTTTCTGATCCAAGCCTGCCTTTAACACGTAAATATCTTCGTGAAGTAGGCGTGCCCGGACTAAATGCAGATTGCACTTGGTTTGGGTAAAAACACTTTGGTCGGGCACGTTCATGGACACTCAACAAAACGTAAATCGATCAGTGGCATGGCTCAGAGCGTCGATAGCCGTCCTGCCGGTAATCGCCGCATCGCTTTTGGGTCAGTTGGCGACATACCCCAATCTTGCCTCATGGTATGCGGGGCTCGTTAAGCCGTCATTCAACCCGCCGAACTGGATTTTTGCCCCCGTCTGGACCACCCTCTACGGATTGATGGCGTATGCGGTCTGGCGCATTCTGAAAGTTGCTGACAGGGCCACCGAGCGCCGTATCGCGCTGGCTTTTTTCTTCGTTCAGCTCGCACTCAACGCCTTGTGGTCGTGGCTTTTTTTCGGCCTGAACAATCCGCTGGCAGGCCTGCTGAACATTGTACCGCAGCTCCTGATCATTTTGGTAACGATAGAGCGGTTCCGCAGGCTCGATCCCGTTGCCGCTGCGTGCCTGGTGCCGCTCGCGGCGTGGGTCGCGTTCGCATCGCTGCTGAATTTTGAAATCTGGCGCCTGAACGGCTAGCGGCAGCAGACAATGGCCGCCGAAACGCCTTTTCCCGGGTCCGAACGTCCTGTTATCGTCTGGTTACGCGACGATCTCCGATTGTCCGACAACCCGGCTCTCACCGCTGCCGCGAATTGTGGCCGCAGGATCATCTGTGTCTTCGTGCATGACGAGGAATCCGAGGGGCTACGCCCGCTCGGTGGCGCGGCGCGATGGTGGCTCCATGGCGCCTTACAGGAGGTGGACAATGCCTTGCGCGCCCGTGGCGGTCGTCTTTGCGTCTACAGAGGGGTTGCATCGGCGGTCATGCCTCAGCTTGCGGCTGACAGCAAGGCGGCGGCGGTCTACTGGAACCGCCGCTATGGAGCGGGGGAGCGCCGCGTCGACGAGGCCGTGAAAACCGCCCTTAAAACACAGGGGATCGAGGCAAAAAGCTTCAACGGCCACCTGCTTTACGAGCCGTGGTCGATCAAGACAAAGTCCGGCACCCCGTTCCGTGTTTTCTCCGCTTTCTGGCGCGCCGCACATGAGGCCGGCGAGGCCAGCCAGCCGCTTGACGTACCTTCGCGGCTGAACCTGTTCCATGGCCCGTGCAGGCAGGCGTCAACACCGCGCGTCGAACTTGCCGATCTGGCGCTGGAGCCCTCATCGCCTGATTGGGCGGGCGGACTGCGCTCGAACTGGCGACCCGGAGAAGCCGGCGCCCTGGCCCAGCTCGAATTCTTCCTCGAAGAGCATTTGAACGAGTATGCCGACCTCAGGGATTTTCCCGGCCGTTTGGCCACATCCCGGCTTTCGCCCTATCTCCGCTTTGGCAACATCTCGCCCCGGCAGCTGTGGCACGCCGCAGAGGCCGCCGCCAATGCGGCCACCAATCCAGGGGTGCATCGAAACCTCGAAAAATTCCGATCCGAATTGGGGTGGCGCGAGTTTTCGTACCACCTTCTTTATTACAATCCCGAGATATCGAGCCAAAACCTGCAAACTAGGTTCGACGGCATGCCTTGGCGGACAGATGCCGACGCAATTCGAGCGTGGCAGCTCGGCAAGACGGGCTATCCCATTGTCGATGCCGGCATGCGCGAACTTTGGACGACGGGGTGGATGCACAACCGGGTGCGCATGGTGGTCGCCTCGTTCCTGGTCAAGCATTTGCTGATCGACTGGCGACAGGGCGAGGCTTGGTTCTGGGATACGCTTGTGGACGCCGATCCGGCCAACAACGCGGCGAGCTGGCAATGGGTCGCCGGTTCCGGCGCGGACGCCGCACCCTACTTCCGCGTTTTCAATCCGGTTCTGCAAGGTGAGAAATTCGATCCCGACGGCCGTTATGTCAAACGATGGCTGCCGGAACTTGACGGTGTTTCCTCATCCGTCGTCCATCGACCTTGGCAACGTGGCAGCAAGGTCGAAGTCTATCCCGAAAGAATCGTCGAGCACGACTTCGCCCGTCAACGCGCTCTCGACGCGTTCAAGGGCCTGGGTTGACTACAACCACCATGCCGCTCATCCGCGTGACAGGATGTTTATTGGCCGCACGCTTGAAGTCAGGCCGTCTCAAGACGAACCGGACGAATCCGATATCAGCTGCATTCGCTCATTTCCGAGAGAAAAGCGGCAGCGGCTTCGTAGAGGTCGCCGTGAGCCCAGTCGTTCCTGCTCCCGATATCGTTTGAAAAAAATACGGCTAAAGCTTCATTGTCTCTCTCAGATTCAACGCTGACGGGACGTTGCGAACGGGCGATGACCAAGTTGTTTTGATACTCGTCGGTTCTAATCGAAACAAACTCTAAAAATGACGGTTGGAGATAACAGCCCGTCTCCTCCAGCAACTCTCTCGCGCCAGCTTCCTGCCAAGTCTCGCCACGCATCTGATAGCCGCCTGGCAGTCCCAGCAATCCGTAGCCAGGTTGCTTGGCGCGGCGGATTACGAGCAATTCCCTTGTGGCATTGTGGGCGAGCACAAAGACGGTTGTCGGCGTGTTGTCGTAAACTCGCAGCTTCGGTGTGACCGGCAAATTGGACATCATATACTTTCTCTACGCGTCGTTCTCTTCGTCTCACCCTTTCTTCTTGCCGTAATAAGTCACGGCGTGGATCCAGTCCAGACCGGCTAATCTCTCGCGGCGGTGATCCGCTTGGCCCTCCCGCCCGTAAACGTAGTTGGGAATCTAGGAGGTCAGATTGAACGACATTCAGAAGGAAATCGAGAAAATCCGCAAGTCGCTTCACGATCATCCTAAGCGTGAGCTTCTATTCGAGCTCGATACACTGCTTTCGGTGGCGATAGAGGAAGTGAAGCGCCTGAAGGCAAACGGAATTATTTAGAGAAAAACGTAAGCGTAAGGCACTCTCGCTTGCCCATGCGCATGCAAGCTAATTCTCGTAATGGATCATCTAACCTTGGCTGAGAACTTACCCTCCAACCATCCGACGGTGAAATTCGGAAAAATCGGTGTCCTACTGATAAATTTGGGCACGCCGGATGCTACCGATCCCGCTTCGATACGCCGGTATCTCGCAGAATTCCTGACGGATCATCGTGTCATCGAACGGTCTCGCTGGCTCTGGTATCCCATACTCTACGGCATTGTGCTGAATACGCGACCGAGAAAAGTCGGGAAAGCATACGAGACGATTTGGAACAAGGAAAAGGACGAAAGCTACCTGAGGACTTTTACGCATAGCCAGGCTTTGCAACTTACCAAGAGACTCTCGGATCTTCCGACGGTACAGGTTGAATGGGCGATGCGCTACGGCCAACCGTCTATCCGGAGCAAGATCGAAGAGCTTCAGAAATCCGGCTGCGAAAGGATACTTCTCTACCCACTTTATCCTCAATATGCGGCCGCGACGACCGCGACGGTGAATGACGAAAGTTTCAGGGCGCTGATAGACCTTAGATGGCAGCCGGCAATCCGCACGGTGCCGCGATATCATGACGATCTCGTCTATATCGATGCTGTCGCCCATTCGATCGAAAGCCATTTCGCCACTCTCGATTGGGAGCCGGAGATATTGCTGACCTCCTACCACGGCATCCCGGCGTCTTATTTTGCGAAGGGTGATCCCTATCACTGCCAGTGCCACAAAACGACGAGACTGCTCAGGGAGCGTCTCGGCTGGAGCAAAGACCGGATAATGGTGACGTTTCAATCGAGGTTCGGTCCGGAAGAATGGCTCCAGCCATACACCGACAAAACCGTTGAGAAACTGGCACAAGAAGGAACAAAAAGAATTGCGGTAATCAATCCGGGCTTTGTTTCCGACTGCCTGGAAACGCTCGAAGAGATTGCAGTGGAGGCGAAGGAAACGTTTCTTCACAGTGGCGGTGAGCGGTTCACCCACGTGCCGTGCCTCAATGACGGTGCGGACGGTATGAAAGTCATAGAGCATATTGTCCGAAATGAATTGGCAGGCTGGGTTTAATGCGTTTTAAAACACAACGAAATCGTGACGGTCGACGCGCCAGATCAATCACAGGGCCTTTTCGTCATAAGCCTTCGATAAATGTATGCGCATCTTGCGTGATGGCCTTCACGCGATCTTTTGGCATCCGGTCAAGCGTTCGATACGGCATGCCCATGCGGGGATTTTGCTCGAGATAAGAGCGGTTCTCGATTAAAAAACTCCAGTAGAGAAAATTGAACGGGCATGCGCCAGGGCCGTTCTTAATCTTGGGACTATATGCGCAGGTCCCACAATAATCGGACATTCGGTCGATATAAGCGCCGGATGCAGCGTAGGGTTTTGATGCCATCAAGCCGCCATCGGCGAACAGAACCATCCCATGTGTGTTGGGCAATTCAACCCAGTCGAAAGCGTCCGCGTACACCGCCAGATACCACTCCTCAAGCTCGGCCGGACTAACCCCTACGAGCAGCGCAAAGTTGCCGGTGATCATCAGACGCTGGATATGATGAGCATAGGCGTTTCGCCTGGTATCGGCTATCGCTGTGGCGAGACAGTTCATGTCCGTTTCGCCGGACCAGTAGAACCACGGCAGCGATCGGACTGCGCCAAGAGCGTTCGTTTCGGCATAATGTGGCATCTTTAGCCAGTAGATTCCGCGAACATATTCGCGCCAGCCGAGAATTTGTCGGATGAACCCTTCGACTGAATTGATCGGCGCCTCACCACGGCGAAAGGCGTTCTCAGCCGCTTCACAGACTTCGCGAGGGCTCAACAAGCCGATGTTCAAGTAGGGCGAAAGCAATGAATGAAAAAGAAATGGCTCATGTACCGCCATTGCGTCCTGGTAGTCGCCGAAAAAGGGAAGCGCTTCAGAGATAAAAAAATCTAGCGTCGCGAGAGCTTGTTTTCTGGTGACCGCCCATGCGAAGCCCTCGAGATCGCCAAAATGGTCCGCGAAACGCACCGCAACCATCGACATAATCTCGCGAGTGATCGCGTCCGGCTCTGAGCCGAAGCGTTCGGGCACTTTAAGAGTGTGCGGCAATTTTTTGCGGTTATCAGCATCAAAATTCCAGTGACCGCCGCAAGGGCTCTCACCGTCCATCAGTATGCCGTTTCGCCGGCGCATTTCTCGATAAAAATGCTCCATCCGATAGGTTTTACGCCCGTCCGCCCATGCTTGAAACTGACCCACCGAGCAAAAAAAGCGATCATCTTCTCGAACATTGACATGCAGTCGGAGCTGTTCGGGCCACCCGTCCACCATTTTTCTGACCCGCCATTCGCCGGGTTCAGTAATGACGACGCAATCTGGTTTGAGACGGGCAATCGCCCGTATCAGTTCACCGGTGAAAGAGCCCGTGTTCGCCTCATCGTCTAGGCGGACATAGTCGACCCTGAAGCCGTGTTCACGCAATTCGTCTGCAAAATGCCGCATAGCGGACAAGATGAAAGCGATCTTCTGTTTGTGATGTCGAACGTATGTCGCCTCGTCCGCGACCTCGACCATGAGCACCACATCTTCCCGAGGGTCAAAACCCTGCAGCGAAGAAATGTCATGGCTAAGTTGATCGCCGAGGATAAGAGCGATCGTCCTGGCCTTTGCTGCTTTCATCGCGATCGATCAGTCTGCTGTGCCCGTTGTCTCGCCAGCGACAATACGGGCACAACGGCTGAGCAGATAGAGAGATCTCCGCGACGGCATTTCCAGGTCGACCGAGCGGCTACATAGACGCATTGATTGCCTTTCGGTTTGGCGGCCCTTATCACTTACAGGCCGCCTTGGTGGCTCTCTTGTGATTATACTGTTATTCGTCGGCTGGTCCCTTGCCACTATCAAATGGCCGATCTCAAAACCGCTTCTGTTCCATTGCTATCTTCTCCGTGATTGCGGCCCGGAGGATCGTCGCGAATATATCTCAGACCACCGATCGCCAGATCGCAATGAAATGCCCGGCCTATTGCGACTAACCCGACACGTTTCAACCGATGCGTATCAAGTGGAATAGCGGTGCGATAGGGTACAAAGTCGCTAAACCACAGAACTACCGTCCGCCAATCTGGATATGCCGTAAAATCGTGGCGGTACGACTGCCAGGATCTTTCCAGATAATCTGTTCTCAGATGAACGTTGTAGACCTCGCCGTTGCCAAACACGTCTATCGCGATCCCGTCCCAGCCACTTGCATCCACAACATGGGCCGTCGGCGAGAGATCGAGGGAGGCTTGAAGAAATCCTCCGTTGTTTTCCAGGTTGACGTCTCCGCGCATACGGATGGCGGACCGGCCTGCAACTTCCTCGCGAGTCATCACTCCTTGGGAAACTCCACCCATTACTGTGTCTGTAACAAATTTCCATTCGCTACCAATCGCAGCGACTGGTGGTTCCCTGCTGAGGTCATCTATCATAGCAGTGGCAGGCAACATATTTCCGTCCCTATCGCGTGATGGCCAACTTAACCTTTGGTTCGCAGACGAGAGCGTCCACCATCCACTCCAATCACTTGCCCCGTTATCCAGCCGGCTTCGGGTGACAGAAGGAAATCGACAAATGCGGCGATATCGTCGGGCTCACCAAGACGGCGCATCGCATGCAATTGTGCAATGGCGTCTGCCACCTGAGGCGAATTGGTCAGCGACTGCGAAAGCGGCGTCCTGGTTAACGAGGGGGCTACGCAGTTGACGCGAATTGCTGGCGCGAGTTCCGCCGCCATCGCGAACGTCAAGCCTTCCAGGGCTGCTTTCGCCATAGAGACGGACGCATGAGCGGCGAATCCCTGCGAGGCTGCGACCGAGGAGATCAGAACCACTGAAGCCGCGCGGCTCTGTTTGAGGCTTGGAAGATGAGCCTTCATCGCGAGCGCCGCACCTACGGCATTGAGCCGGAAGTCGCGCACGAAGTCATCTTCGGTCAGGCGGCCGATCGGCTTCAGGTTGATCGACCCTACCGCGTAAACGAGACCATTGATGGGCCCGTGAACTTCCGAAGCGACTCGCTCGAAACTGCCTGGGGTCAGCACGTCAACAGCCGTAAAGGTTGCTCCAGTTTCCACCGCGAGTTTTTGAAGCCGGTCGGTATCGCGCCCAACGAGATGGACACTCTCACCCCGTTCGGTAATGCGGCCGAGAATGGCCGTACCGATGCCGCCCGAACCGCCGTAGATAACTGTTGTTGCCATTTGACTTTTCTTTCTTGTGCCTGGAGTGATTTCACGACCAGACGAACCCTTCGCCCTCCCTCAGTCCTTGGCTATACGTTCCTGCATTGGCAGACGTCTCGCGAACTGCACGATCTCGGAATGCGCACGATCGCGTCGGTCCATAAAGCGTCGATCCGGTCGATGCAGGATTCACTGAATTCAGTGATTTTTCTCCAGTACCGGCCGTCTTCGACGAAATAGCCTAGCTTGGCCTCAAGTGACTTTGCTGCGGCTTCGGCCTCCCGAACGACCAGTCCTGAAAATATCTGCTTCAAGGCACTGACCCGGCGCGTGGTCAAACGCGAAAGAGTTGCCAGTGTCGTGCGCGGAAGAGTAAGCCTGCTCTGTGGACGGCTGGAAAGGTTGAGGCAGAGTGTCCCTGCTCGCAGGGCCGTCACGAACAGGCGACTTGATTTCGCTTCAAGAGAACGCAGCGTGACGTCTTGCCGAAGCGGATCAGCCGTTCCATTGCCGTAAAAATGCGTGCCTCCAACCCCGGAGTAAATCATGTCACAGCCAAGAAAGACGAGAACGTCTGGCTTCAACGCATGAAGCGCCCAATACGCAGAAGTAAATGCCATGGTTCCGCCTGCATAAACGAAACCGCCGAATTCGTTCTGTGCAGGAACAAATTCGTCTGACGTGACCCTCGAAGCAGATGTTGACTGCATGGCGGGTAACCGATCACTTGGGAAGTCGTCAGGATATATCAAATAATCCCAATCGTCGCGGATAGCCCACGCATTGTTTATGGCTACTATCGACGCAATCGCGGAACGATCCCAGGCACGAACTTCCAAAGCATCAGGTGCGCTGCCGAGTACAAGAACGACATTCGGCTTTTGCTCTATCGTTTCCATTGAACCGGGCGCTGCTTGAACAATTTTTTCCTAACTGCTGCCTTTTACGTCAAATCGAGCACTTTGGATCTCATGCTCCGTACGCCACGGGGCTGGACGCTTCTCTGTTGCCGCAAGATCGCAGGCGTAGAGATAAATGCCTCCGTACCATCGGCAGGAGTGGGGCGATCGTGGCCAATTTAGTTTACAGCAGCCGAAGGAACGTGTTGCCTCTGCTTTCTTATGCCCGACTTTTTTCTGCGTTTCAGAGTGGGCCGGGCAATGCGGTATACCAGCAGCAGCGAAAGTAATGTCAAATAGATATACTGCTGCGGTGATAAAACTTTCGTCGCAAGATAAAAATGTAACCCTCCGCATAGAGCGACAAGGTAGATGAGCCGGTGAAGTCGGAGCCAGTTCTTCCCCAGCCTGCGAATGGATAGGCTGTTGGATGTGACCGCGAGGGGCACCAGAAGAGCGAATCCTGCCATTCCGAGCATAATGAAGGGTCGCTTCATGACATCCGCTATTACGGCGTGCAGTGCCATTTCCTGGTCTAATACAAGATAGACCGTGAAATGAAATAGCACATAGTAGAAGCACAATAAGCCAAGCGCTCTCCGATAACGTATGAGATTCAATCCGAAAATCTCGCGCAACGGCGAGATAGCAAGGGTAAGAACCAGAAACCGCACCGCCCAAAAACCGAGGAACAGCTCGAACGTCTTTACTGGATCGGCTCCAAGATTCCCCGTGGCGCCAAGATAGAATTGCCATGCGGCTGGCAGGAGCCCGGCCAGATAGAGCAGCCAGATGGCCTCGTCGTGCCAGCCACGCCTCAAGGTGGAAGTTGGACTCATCAGAAATTCGCCTTGAGGTCCATGCCGTTGTAAAGGCTGGCCACCTCGTCGCCATAGCCGTTGAAAATCTCTGTCGGAATTCGATTTGAACTGAAAAAACCGCTACTCCCGATGCGCCTTTCAGTCGCCTGGCTCCATCGCGGATGGGGTACGTTCGGGTTTACGTTCGCATAGAATCCATATTCATTGGGCGCCGTCGTGTTCCAGGTATTCGACGGCTGCTTTTCGGTCAGGCTGATGCGGACGATCGACTTGATGCCTTTGAAGCCGTACTTCCAAGGCACGACGAGACGGATGGGAGCTCCATTCTGATTGGGCAGTGTTTCGCCATAAATGCCCACTGCCAGAATTGTGAGTAGGTGACGCGCCTCGTCGAGCCTCAACCCTTCAATATACGGCCACGCCAACGATTGGAACAGCCCTTTTTGGCCTGGCATTTCGTCTGGCCGGACTACTGTCTCGAATGCAACGTATTTGGCGCTGCCCAGCGGCTCAACCTTGTCGAGAAGCGCCGCCAGCGGAAAGCCATCCCATGGGATCACCATCGACCAAGCCTCAACGCAGCGCATTCGATAGACCCGTTCCTGCGGTGGAAACATCTTCATAATGTCGTCAAAACCGAAGGTCGTCGGTCGGGCAACCATGCCATCGACCTTGATGGTCCACGGCAGCGGCTTGAAGGACGCGGAGTTACGTGAAGGGTCTGATTTATCCAAACCGAACTCGTAGAAATTATTGTAGGTGGTCACGTCGTTTCTGGGCGTCAGCTTTTCGGCAACGGTGTAATCCGTTTTCGCGGCCGATATAGGAGCTGAGGCCGCCACCGAGGGTACAATCGAAGCAACAGCGGCTCCAGCGCCATAGGAAATAAACGACCTTCGAGAGAGCCATGCATCCTTGGCGGTGATACATGATGCCGGAATTTTGGGCGGGCGATAGATCATCGACATCTCCGGGAAATTTTAGGCTACGGGCATGGGGGCGAACATCGTCACAGAAGCGAATAAGTATCGCGGGCGACGTTCCAAATGGGCAATCATGAGCATCGAGCTCAATGTTCTTGCCACGCCACAATCATACGCCGATATCGAGTCAAAATGGGCGGTACGCCGTCAATCAGAGCACCGCCCATGTCTGATGCCGCTTATTTTGGCAAAAGAACGGCGTTGACGACGTGGATCACGCCATTTGATTGCATCACATCCGGAATGGTCACCTCTGCGGCGCCACCAGATTCATCGATGATGTAGACATGTTTGCCTTTCAGTTCGGCTGTCAGCGAATCTCCGCTGACTGTCGTCATGTTATACTTGCCGCCGTTCTTCTTGATGTCGCGAATAAGATCCTCGGCAGTGACCTTTCCGGCCACAACATGAGCGGTGAGGATTTTTACCAGCTTGTCCTTGTTTTCCGGTTTGAGAAGCGTATCGACAGTCCCCTTAGGAAGCTTTGCGAACGCCTTGTTGGTCGGTGCGAACACGGTAAATGGTCCCGGTCCTTCGAGCGTCTTCACGAGGCCTGCTGCTTTGACGGCAGCTACAAGGGTCGTGTGATCCTTCGAGTTGACGGCGTTCTCGACAATGTTCTTGCTGGCGTACATCGGCGCGCCGCCTACCGTTGGATTGGCCGCATAAGCGGTTCCGGACATCGCAAGTGCCACGGAAAACATAGCGGCTTTCAACAACTTCATAGTCATAGAGTCCTCCTTGTTTCACTGTCATCTGACAAAGCTTTGTACGAAGGCCCCTGCGTTATGGATTTCCCGGTAAAGTAGATTTGAGTTACCGCGTGCCGATCATCGGCATCGAGACTCGCTATCGTTGCTCTTGTCAGCGGCAGGAACGCGTCGCGCGAAACCGGTAGGCGCCCGATGCTGATGGAAAGTTTGTTGCTGGTGACCGCCCAGGTAATCCGATGTAGCCCTTTGCGGCGGCGTGAGAGTAGACTGTCAGGTCCCTAAGAAATTGTCATTCTCCAGCTGAAACGTCAGCTTTTGGCGAAGACAAAAAAGCCAACATCGATGGTTGCGGTTCTGAATCCAGCCTCGCAGTAGCAGAGATAATAGTTCCAGAGCCTGCGGAAGCGCTCCGGGAACCCCAGTGCCGCGATGTCGGGCCAGGACGCCAGGAAGCGTTTGCGCCAGTCGGAAAGTGTGGCCGCATAGCTCGGCCCGAAACTTTGCGTCGAAACCAGCTCCAGGCCGGCCTGTGCGCCTTGGTCGGCAATGATTGCTTTGGTCGGAAGCATCCCGCCTGGGAAGATGTGACGCTGAATAAAATCGGGAGAGCCACGGTAAGCCTCGAAGCGCGCCTCATCGATCGTGATCACCTGCAGAACGGCTATGCCGCCGACGTTCAGGCGATCATGCAGAGTTTCAAAGTAAGCCGGCCAGTAGGCTTCGCCGACCGCCTCCAGCATTTCTATCGATACGATCCTGTCATAGGAACCCTCGACGTCGCGGTAGTCCGTCAATTCCAAAGCAGCACTGTCGACCAGCTTTTCCTGCTCCAGGCGCTTTCGAGCGAAAGCCAGTTGCTCGGTCGATAGGGTAATGCCGGTAACGTGAGCACCTGCGCGAGCCAACCTCATGGCCAGGGCTCCCCAGCCGCAGCCGATTTCGAGGACATTCTCGCCGCCCTGAAGATCCAGGAGTTCTTCGATTTGTGACAGCTTGGCTTCCTGGGCCTCTTCAAGCGTCAGGTTTGGATGTGTATAAAGCGCCGATGAATAGGTCATCGTCGGGTCGAGCCAGCGCTCGTAAAATGCGTTGCCGAGATCATAGTGGAAGGAAATGTTTCTACGGCTTCCAGTTTTGCTGTTAGCGCGCAGAAAATGACGTATGCGATTATAGATGCGAGCAGGCCAGAAACCGGAAATGCTGCGATCGAGGACAGCGATGTTTCGTGCCGCCAACTCCAGTAGTGCGGCAAGATCCGGGCTTGACCAATCACCGTCGATGTAGGCTTCCGCAAAGCCCAAATCCCCGTGGCTGAGGAGCCGCCGGATTGCTCGCCAGTCATGGATGATAAGCGTCGCGGACGGTCCGGACCGCGCGGCAGAATGCTCGACCCGATCACCGGATGGCAGCACGACGGTGATGTGGCCGCAATCGATCCGCGCGATCATTCGGCCAAGCAAATGCGCGATCACGCTTTCTCTGTGCCTTTTAAAGCCGCTCAAGGTTCTCGTCTTGATGTCAAACGTCATGCACGCTGCTCTTCTCTTGACCGCTTTCAGGGTTTGCTCCGCGCCCGATGGTGACGGGCCGATCCGGTGGGGAAGGCCGCGGATAGAGACGGATTCCCTTCAGCCAAATAAGCAGTGCTTCCCAGTAAATGCCTGCGATGACTTTGAATGTCAGCAGCGGATAGACGAAGAACACGCGGGCTAGAGAGGCGTCTGACAAATCCTGCCTGACAGCGGTCAGCTTGGCGATAATGAGCGGTCCTTCGTCATCACGGCCGATAACCGAAACTGATAAATCGTTTCCGGGAGGCACGATAGAAAAGGAATAGATCATGCCGGTGGTCATGAATGGCGATACATAAAAGGATTTTGGGCTTTCCTGGCGGATTGGCGCCTCAGTCCCGGAGGGCACGGGAATGAGATAATTATGGCGCTGTCCAAAGGTATTGTTGACCTCGTAGAGAATCGCGGAAAGCGACTGATCCCGCCTGTGACAGAAATAAATACTCAGCGGATTGAACGCGTATCCCAGGATGCGTGGCATGGTGAGCAGCCGGATCGGACCACCGGATTCGATGCCGGCTTCCTCTAATTGCTGCTCGATCCTGTCGCGCGGCGATGATGTCGATCCCTCGCCATGGTCGCGATCATGGAAGCTGAAGAGGTTGAAGCGGTTATGCGAGAAAAAGCGAAGTTTCTTCGCCAGCACGTCTATTTCGTCGAGATCGAGCAGCAGGTAGAAAATACTGTAGCGCAGGCGATGCTGTGTCGGCCGCAGCCTGTGATGCATCACGGAACCAGCATACAGCCCTAATCGGAGTTCCGGCATCAGGCTGCCTCCGTCTCCGGCAGATCGGGCACGCTGTGATGAATATGGATGCGGCCGGATTCGCCCGGAACTGTCCACGGCCGCCGCACGCCGCCGATCGCCTCGGCGACCGCAAGCCCGGCTTGCAGCCCATCCTCGTGAAACCCTGCGCCGAAATAGGCGCCGCAGAACCAGGTGTTGCCGCGCCCTTGCAGCGACCAAAGCTCCTTTTGCGCCTGCATCGCCCGGGCATCGAAACGAGGATGGCTATAACTCATTCGCTTGAGGACCGTCTCGGGTGCGATCTCGCGGTGAGGGTTGAGCGTTACGAACAGCGGCCGCTTGCTTTCGATCCCCTGCAGACGGTTCATCCAGTAGGTCACGGCGAGCTTGCGGCCATCATTGTCATCTCTCGTCATGTAGTTCCAGCTCGACCATACACGGCGCCGCTCCGGCATCAGGCGCGTATCGGTGTGAAGGACCGCGTCATTGACGATATAGTCGAACGCGCCAAGCAGACGTCGCTCTTCGATACTCGCATCGGCCAGCATTTTCAGAGCTTGGTCCGCGTGTGCTGCGATGACAACGCGATCGAAACGGCGACCGTGGCCATCGTGTCCAACGATCTCGACGCCATCTTTTGCGCGAACAATCGCGTTGACGGGATAGTTCGAGACGACTTCGGGTATGGTTTTGGAGAGTACCTGCACATAGGACCGACTGCCGCCGGCGACGGTTCGCCAGATCGGTCGGCCAGCAAGCTTCAGAAGACCGTGCGTCTGGCAAAATCGGATGAACGAAGCCGCGGGATAGGCGCCGATTTTTGCTGCCGGCGTCGACCAGACCGCAGCCGCCATGGGATAGAGATGGTCATTGCGGAAGCCGTCGCCGTAGCCGGCCGCATCGAGATATTCGTCGAGGGTTATCATTCCTAACGCTGCAACATTCCGCGGCGCTTCGCGGTAGAAACGGACGAGGTCGCGCAACATCATCCAGAATCGTGGACTGATGGCGTTCCGGCCCTGCGCGAAAAGGCCCAGCAATCCGGTGCCGGAGTATTCAAGGCGGCCGTCGTCGAGTGAAACGGCAAACGACATATCGGAACGCTTCGTGGCAACGCCAATATGGTCGAAAAGCGCGATGAGATTCGGGTAAGTGTTCTCATTGAACACGATGAAACCGGTATCGACTGACAAGCCTGCGGCATCGACCGTATGGCTGTGACCCCCAAGCCGGTTATCAGCTTCGAAAAGAGAGACGCGATGCCTTTTCGAGAGCAACCATGCGGCAGACAGCCCGGAAATGCCGCTGCCAACGACAGCGATGTCGAGGCCTTGATCGGCGGCCGGGCTAGGTTCCCACCCGTTACGTCCGTCGGTTGCTGCAATCTTTCCGGTCAAAGGATTTCCCTCCGCGCGCCAAACTGCCAATATTTACGGAAGCCGGCGCGCGATAGATCACTTGAAGCGTGATCCACTCGCAGGGCGCGGGCGTATGAAGGGCAAATGGATGCAGCGAGCTTATATATTGGAACCAGGAATACGCGGCAGGTCCGGCCGGCAGCGAGGCTGGTTGTTTTGAACGAGGCAAGGCAAAAAGAGGTGCTGCCGTCTCCCGAGGAATTGATCCGTCTCATCGACGCGGTTGCGCGGACGCAGGACCGGAATGCCTTCGCGCGACTTTTCGGGTATTTCGCACCTCGCGTCAAAAGCTTCCTCATGCGATCGGGCCTTGAAGATGCCGCTGCGGAGGAAGTGGCCCAGGAGGTCATGATAGCGGTATGGCGAAAAGCGTCCTATTTCGATCCCGGTAAAGCCGGCGCCTCAACTTGGGTGTTTACGATTGCCCGCAATCAAAGGATCGACCGTCTGCGCCGCACGCGATCTCGGACTGCCGATCATCTTCTGGATCCGACTGATGAACCCGATATGCCGCCTTCGGGTGAAGATATCGCCATCGTTGCCGAACGGGAGGAAGGGGTGCGCAAGGCGTTGGAAAGCCTGCCGATCGATCAGTCAACCATTGTGCGGCTGTCGTTCTTTGCCGAGAAACCGCATGCGGAGATTGCAAGAGAGCTGGGCATTCCTCTCGGCACCGTAAAATCCCGTGTTCGGCTCGCATTGAATCGGCTTCGGACCCTTTTGGACAGCGATATATGACGATTAACCATCACCCCAGCGACGAGACGCTGATGCGTATGGCGGCCGGCGCATTGGGCGCAGGTCCTGCGCTTGTCGTCTCCGTCCATCTCGAAGGATGTGCGGTCTGCCGCAACCGTATAGCGCACTTCGAGGCCGTTGGCGGCGCGATCCTGGATGAAATGTCACCCGCTCCGCTCGCTGCGGATTTTTTCGGACGCACTATGGAGCGGCTCGAGGTTGCTCAATCCTTGCAGACCGAAGGCCGAGCCACGATCAAACATCCGGAACTGGGAATAGAACTTCCGCGGGCGATGCAGCACTGCGAGATCGGTCCGTGGAAGTGGCTTGGGCCGGGGTTCAAATGGAGCAAGGTCAAGATTCCCGGTAGCCCTGACGAAAAAGTCATGCTGCTGAAAGGCAGAGCAGGGCTCCATCTTCCGGCTCATGGACATACCGGCCTCGAATTCATGCAGATTCTGTCTGGATCGCTGGCTGACGAGCGCGGCCAGTATTTTCCAGGGGACCTCGATGAGGCCGGCGACGATGTGGATCATCGGCCTGTGGTTGGGCAGGAATCGGATTGCGTGTGTCTTGCCGCGCTTGAAGGCGATACGCGACTTCACGGATTGCTCGGTCGCCTTCTGCGTCCGATCGTGGGTTTCTGATCGATGACTGCGGGGAACGCGTTCAGCACAGCGCCGCCAGAAGTGGCCGGTACATGAAAGCATTTCCGTCTCCGGTCGATTTGCTGAACGTGATTGCCAGGATCGGTGCGACGCGACCCCTTAGCGTTGTCCGCTACGGACGCCACCCGCGCCATGTCCTTGACATCTATCCGGCCGCGAAGGACGGGCCGTCGCCAGTCATCGTCTTCTTCTATGGCGGCGGCTGGGAGGATGGCGAGCGAAGCGACTACCTCTTCGTTGGACATGCCCTGGCCGAGCGCGGCATCACCACCGTGATTCCCGATTACCGTGTCTTTCCCGAGGTTCGCTTCCCCGGCTTCCTCCAGGATGCGGCTGAGGCAATGCGCTGGACGGTCGATCATATTGCGGAGTTCGGTGGTGATCCTCGTCGCGTCATCGCCATGGGCCATTCCGCCGGAGCCCATATCGCCGCCATGCTGGCCTTCGATCGCCAATGGCTTCTTGAGCTTGATCTCGATGCAAGCGTCGACCTTCGCGCCATTATCGGCCTTGCCGGTCCCTATGACTTTCTCCCCCTTCATAGCCGGACGCTGAAACAGATCTTTGGGCCGGAAAACGGCCTCGCCGACACACAGCCGATCAACTTCGTGGATGCTTTTGCTCCGCCGGCATTCTTGGCGACAGGAAACAATGATCCGTCCGTCGATCCCGGGAACACAATTCGGCTCGCCGAACGAATGAGAAGCGTCGGCGGCGAAGCGGAAACGAAGCTCTACGACCGTGTAAACCACCGCACGCTGATCGGCGCGTTTGCTCCTCCGTTGCGGTTCCTGGCGCCGGTTCTCGACGATGTCGCGGGTTTTGCGCTGAAGCATACCGATCAACAACTGCCTCCCGGCAGGCCGGCGGCGCAGGAAAGGAGCGCATGACCGCAGCGATCTTCGTTCTCGCATTGGCAGCTTGCGTCTCGGCGACGATGATCGGCGCCTGGCTTATTGCGCTTCGTACTGGCCGGTCGGGCTGGATCGATGCGATCTGGTCTTTCGCCACCGGCGCGTTTGGCGCGGCAGCGGCCCTTGTCCCGTTTGCTGATGCCGAGATCACAGTCCGTCAGGTGCTTGTTGCATTGCTGGCGCTCCTCTGGTCACTGCGACTTGGCATTCACATCGCGGCACGCACCGCTCGTGGCGGCGATGACCCCCGTTACAGCCAATTGCGTGAAGAGTGGGGGAAAGCCTTCAACACACGCCTGTTCTGGTTTCTGCAGATACAGGCGCTGGCCGCCCTGGTGCTCGCGCTGTCGATCATGCTCGCAGCCCATAATTCGGCGCCCGGTCTCAGATTTTTCGATTGGCTCGGCGTCGCCGTCCTGATCGTGGCAGTCGCCGGCGAGGCGCTTGCCGACCGACAGCTCTCGGATTTTCGCTCGGATCCTGCGAACAAGGGCAAGGTCTGCGACGTCGGGCTCTGGGGGGTCTCGCGACATCCGAACTATTTTTTCGAATGGTTGGGCTGGTCCGCCTACGCAATCATCGCAATCGATCTTTCAGGTGCCTACCCCTGGGGCTGGCTGGCGCTCGCCGGGCCATTATTGATGTACTGGCTCCTCGTTCACGCGTCCGGCATTCCCCCGCTCGAAGCTCATATGCTGCGCTCGCGAGGCGAGGCATTTCGCGACTATCAGCACCGCGTCAACGCGTTCTGGCCGGGCCCGCAACGCGCCGCAGACGCGAAACCCGATGGAGACATTCGATGAGCTTGATTGCCTCAGTGATCCGCGCCGCTGAACGCTCCCCGCTTCCCGACCCGTTGGCGCGAATCGGCATTGAGTTCCTGGTCGGGCGTACGAGACGAAAGCTCACCTTAGCATCGCAACGGGAGGAATGCGATTTCGCGCGCGCCATGAGCGAACACCAAATCGCCGAACATGCGGACGCTGCCAACGAGCAGCACTACGAATTGCCGCCCGAATTCTTCGCGCTCACGCTCGGCCCGCATCGCAAATATTCTTGCTGCCTTTATCCGACGGGTCAGGAAACGCTTGCGGAGGCTGAACGTCTGGCGCTGGAGGAGACGGTCGCGCACGCCGGTTTAGCCGATGGGCAGTCGATCCTTGAACTCGGCTGCGGCTGGGGCTCGCTCACGCTTTTCATGGCGGAGCGGTTTCCGCATTCGACCATTACCGCCGTCTCCAACTCCAGCCCGCAGCGGCTTCATATCGAAAGGCAGGCGGCGGCGCGCGGCCTTACCAACCTCCGTGTCCTCACCGCAGACATGAACGCCTTCGAAGCCAATGGCGGCTATGATAGAATCGTTTCCGTCGAAATGTTCGAGCACATGTCGAACTGGCGGGTTCTGCTCGAACGTATCAAGACGTGGCTTGCGCCCAATACGGGGCGGCTTTTCATTCACGTTTTCAGCCACAAGCACAGCCCGTATCGGTTCGATCATAAGAACGAGTCGGACTGGATCGCCCAGCATTTCTTTACCGGCGGTATCATGCCGAGCCACGGCCTTATCAGGCATTTTCCGGACTGCTTCATGGTTGAACGGGATTGGCGCTGGAGCGGGATTCACTATCAGAAGACGGCGATAGACTGGCTGGAGTGCTTCGATGCGAACCGTCAGCAGATAGATCGCATCCTCGGCGATGTTTACGGTGCCGACGCCGCGCTCTGGCGCCAGCGCTGGCGTCTCTTTTATCTGGCGACGGCAGGCCTGTTCGGGCACGCCAGCGGTGAGGAATGGGGCGTGAGCCACTACCTCCTGCGTCCAGCATGACGGGCGTGTTCATGAGATTTGTTCGCCACATTTGGGATCGCGTTGCCGCCTATGCCGCGCACGACGATCCTATGGTCGCGGCCTGCAATCTGGTTGCTTTGGTGGTGGCGTCCAACCAACCATTTTATCCTCTCTATGTTTATTGGGCTGTCAGCGACCATGTCTGGCCGACCTTCTTGACCTTCCTATCGACACCGTTTTTCCTGGCAGTGCCAGCCGTTGCCCGACGATATTCCAAGACAGGCCGAGCGCTTCTTCCCCTTGCCGGCATAGGCAACACGATCTTGAGCGCACAGGTATTTGGCCCCGCGTCGGGCGTGGAGATTTTTCTGATCCCGTGCGCCTTGATTGCGGCGACGTTTTTCAAAGCCTCGGAGAGGGTTATCGCATTTGTTTTGATCGGCGCGGCCTTGCTTGCCTACCTCGGGCTGGAAGGGAGGTACGGCGTACCAATGCACACCTATACCACTTCCGAATATCAGGCGTTTTTTCGGTTGAATTCCATGAGCGCTGGCACGCTTACTGTTTTCGTTGGGCTTATTGCGTCAGGCTTGATAAGCGAAATCAAAACGCGGACCTGATGGCGCGCGTGATGAGGAAGCCGGCCGTTGCGGCAACCGCGGTCACAAATGTTCCCCAGCAGAGATCAGCGATCGTCACGATGATAGGCCAATTCTTCAGTGTGGCCTGGTTGGTCAGGTCATAGGTCGCGTAGGCGAAAAGGCCAAGAAACGCGCCATATGATGAGGCTGTCATCCATCGATCGCTGGTAAGTGCTGGAGCGATCGCGAAAACGACGATGCCGGCAATATAGATGAGATAAAACAGCGCCGCTGGCGCCAGCCTGAAACCGTCGACCAACATGTCACCCATTAGCGGACGGTAGAGCCGTTGCGCAGCTAAGCTCAGCCAGATTGCATCAATGGCCAGAAACACCAAGCCGGTCGCGATGTAGGCAATTCCATATGTTTTCAAGGGTTGGCCTTTCTTTGACCGAGATTACTCCTGTTACGCCCTTGAGTGATCGTCGGATCACAAAGTGCTGCTCGTTATGGCGGCCAGGCTCCGAAAGCCGGCTCCATGCATGGGATGTGATCCAAACACGAGACTCCTGCGTAACCATCGTAATTGAAGTTAGAATTTTTGGGAGCCTGTGCCGTGATATTGCGTGTCGCAGCATTGTCGGTTGTGTCATTTATAGGTTGCACCGCGCTCGCCGCCCAGGAGCGTAATCCTGATGGGGTTTGGTTGCGCGATGACGGCAATGCCCGGGTCAGGATAGCGCCGTGTGGCTCGAAAATTTGCGCAACTAATCTCTGGATCAGGGACACGAGTAAGGGCGAGGAGGTCGGCGACCGACTGGTGATGACACTCAATCGTAAGTCGGATACGAAGCTTGCAGGAACCGCCTATGACCCGAAACGAGACAGGAGCTATGCTATAACGGTGATTGTCGGTCGCGACAGCTTAACCACACGCGGATGCATCCTAGGTGGACTGCTTTGTCGGGATGTGAATTGGGCACCGGCAGGCGGAGGTTGAAGGTTGTTGATTGCCTTTCCCCATCGTGAAATCCGAAATATAAAACGGTGCCCCTCTGTGCAGTTCATCCCTTGGCCCCAGTACCGGCAGCAGGCCACACTCTCGGTGAGACCAACACGGCATCGATGAACGAAATTCACTCTCGCCAAATTGGCCTAGCGCTGAACAATCCAAAAGGTATATCGCAGCGTATTGCCTATATTGAGAGCTATAGAACCAGAGGCTACGATGAAAATGCGTTTGGCGATGTTCCTGATTTCGATATTCGGCATGCTCGTAACCGTATCGCTCGCCGCCGAGCCAAATGTCGCAAAGGTCCCGTTAGGCCACTATAGCGGCACATGGCTGGAGATTGCTCGAAGACCGATGTGGATTACCGACGGCTGCGTTGCCGGATTTACAACCTATCGCACAGGCAATAGCCCCAAAGAGGTCGAGGTCCTCGACGGATGCCACGAAGGTACGCCTTCCGGCAGACTCAAGACGGTGAACGGCAAAGGTCATCTCCTGGACGCCGACACCAATCGCGCCAAGCTTCGCGTGCGATACCCGCTCTTCATTACTTACAATTATTGGGTTTTATACACATCGCCAGACAAGAGCTGGTTCATCAGCGCAGATTCCCGGCTCAAAAATCTTTGGATTTACGCGCGACGCCCTCCGACTAGCCATCAGCTATCAATCATGGTTCGCAAGGCTCGGTCGCTTGGCTATGACGTGAGCAAGTTGGAATTTCCTCCAGCCAAGTGAGAAGCGCGCTTAGAAGCCATCGCGCTGCTTCTACTGACCATGTCAATGGTGGAGCAAAACCAGGCCATTGGGCGGCGTAAAAGTAGGTCACTTGGCGCCTCAATCGGAGAACGTCGGAGCGCGTAACCCCAATAGAGTGTCACGCTTGAGCCGTTGGCGATTTTCGTAAGCGTTTTCAGGCCGCTTTTTGGGCGCCGTTTTGAGCGCAATAATAGCTTTCGCCCTTCATCTCAAGGATGTTTACATGATGAGTGACGCGATCGAGCAGTACGAGTTCAGTCGTTCCGATCTCAGTGTTTCGGCCCATTCGTCAAAGCGGAGATTGGTGGTGGTGAGGGTCGCGGCGTGCTCGCAACGTTGCGAGATCAGCTCAAACAGCAGTTCAGCCACGTTCCTGGACAGCGGCACGACGCCCAGAAAGTCGATAATGAGGAGCCTGTAGGCGGCCATCTTTTTCTGGAACCGAAGCAGACGTCGTTCGTCGAGGGCCCACATTATCTCGCTGAGGAGAGCGGCGGCGATTGTGAAGCCGACTGCCGGTCCCTTCTGGCACGCGGCCAACCTGAGATCGAGGGCGACATAGCTCTTGCATGTGCCGCTGGAACCGAATGCAGCAACATTCTCGTGCCGCTCGGTCCATTCGCAGCGTGCCAGTTCCAGGGCCTGCATCTTGTTGAGCCTCGGAGTGGCTGCGAAGTCGAAGCATTCGGGTTTTGACGACCGGGAACGTCGCCGCCTTGATCCGGCGATCAACTTTGCTGCGATCTCGCTCTATCATCTCTCGATCGGCGATGCGTGCAACTAACAGAGGTGGGTTCAATCCCGGCTCACTTCTCGGCGAAAATGAACCCCTGACCATTCTCTCAGTCTTTCAAATCGGCACAGTGGACCTTTACGGCCACTTCGTTGCGACGCAAGAAAGGTAATGTCCAAGGTGGGTCGTAGAACCACGCGACTGGCTCACCCGCCGACTGCCACTCGCTGCCGGCAAGCGCGGCCTTGAGCCTGGCGATCTGCGATTGCACGGCTGCGTCGTCCCGGCGGCCGGTAAAGCGCAGTACCGCGTAATCCTGTTCTGGAACGATGACGAGCTTGACCCTGCGATCTCGGGGCTCCGGCGCAGTGTCCACGGTCAAATCGCTAGGCAGAAAAAACTTCATAGTCCAGCCTTCGGCGGTCCGCTGCTGGCCGACGGGCGCGGTCATCTCGACCTGTTGCGATGACTGAGCTACTGGAGCCGTCATCGCGATTTTCGTTTTGGCCTTGTTGTTGCCGAAAATGTAATCTGCCAGAATTTGGAATGCGGCACGGCGGGTGTCTTCCATCGTCTTGCCTGATAAAGTCGTCTCGGCCGCAAGCCTTTGGTCGTATCGGCGAATTTCCAATTCGCCGCTATGCGCTACGATGGAATAAGGCGGCTCTTCGACGCCGGCGCGATAGCCGATCACCGCTAAGCCGGCTGCAAATAAGCCGGAAATCTTACCTGCCATGATGACGAATCTCCGGCAGTTATCGCTCTCGTTTCTTACGCGCCATGTTTGTCGCTGGATCAGTTCGCGAAGCAGATGATAGGGACGGACCACACACGGCGTAGCGTGGGAGCGCGCATTGGAGTGCCGAGAAATGTTGATGCAAAGCGCATTCCGTCCTCACACGCCAAGCTCATCGACGATTGTTCATGATGTCGAGTTTTGGTCGAAACCGGCCACCTGCGAATTCTTCGTCAGGAAATCGATCACCACCTGCAGTCTGCCGATTTAGTGACAGGTGAGCGACTCCTGCTCTCTACGAGATCGCGTACACTACGTTAGGCCGTACCAGTCTGCCGAGGACGTCAGCTCAATCCTCTCGTGCAAGGTCACCTCCTTCTGCACCAAGTGCTGCGTGAATCAGGGCATCGGATCGGGCGCGCAGCAGGTAGATGAGGATTTCGAGATCATTTAGAATATCGACCGGATCGCGCTCAAGTGCAGCCCGAAGCGCTTCTTTCAGCCACACGCTCATGCCCGGATGGGCCAGAATCCAAGCAATTCGAGCATCGGTTTCTTTCAAGCTAGCGTCATACCAAGACATCGAATTTACTCCTAGCGCGAGCAAGCATCTTCCACGGCTCCAACAGCCGGTTTGCGATCGGTTCCTGGTCGGTCACGCCGATCACGGATTGCATTCCGGGCAATGGCCAGGATCAGCATGGGTGCGCCCGTCGGGGCGGGGACGCATCTCGCGAAACTCGCAAGCGACACAACCGAAGATCTGATAACGAACCATGATGCTGGGGGCGCCGCACCATTCGCAGGGAAGCCCCGTCTCTACGTCGATTTGCCCGTAACCGGGGGCGCCGCAGGCCGGACACGGGGTCGCCAGCCGATCGCAAAGGGCACGCGCCAGGCGGCCAATGCTCGCCATACGCGTGGGATTCATGTGGGCGCGCATATCTGTCTGAATGAGCGCGCGGTTGTCGCGCGATCGCAAGGTTGAAGTTTCGAGTGCGCTTTCAAGCGCTTCAGCTGTGCGCAGCCCTTTGTGAATGAGAACGCTACCATCGTCGGGTTCATGAGGTCGTACGATCACGGCATGATCGGGGAAACGGATATGGTCGAGAAACGTCCTGAGATCGCCGATCTCGGCCGCGACGACGTGCTCGTAGACCGGGGCATCATCGATCAGATACTCGCTGACGACGATGCCGCGGCCGTCGTCCACGAGAACCATCAACTCGACCCCGCCGGGGATGAACGGCACATGCGGATGCGGACCGTAGCTGCCTTCGCTGGCGATGCCGATCGACAACCCCGTCGCCGCCATCCCAAGCCGCGCCTTGGCTATGGCCGCCTCGCGAATCGTGCCTGCGCGCGGGATCTCGCCTGTGAAGGTGCCCAGCGCGTCGGTGTCGATCGCGGACGGGGTCTCGACAGTAAGCTCGAGTCGCTCCTGGAAAGCCGGCACGATTGCCGCCTCTTTGCCATGCATGGTGGCCAGCACGGCGCGCTGGCGAGCATAAGGACCGGACAGCGGACACCCAATCGTGGCTTGCGAATGACCGTCGTTGCTCAAAAATAGCCCTCCCGTTTCTGACGCTCGAGCGAGCCATCGTCGCCGAGACGGCCGCGGCGCTCGGAGGTTTCGGCGCGCAGGGTTTCGAGCACGACAGCGGCGATGGTTTCTGCTTCGGAAGGCTGCGCCGCCGTCACCGGCCAGCATCCGAGCGTACGAAAGCGCACCTTCTCCGGCAGTGCGGTTTCGCCAGGCTGCCAGCGCATGCGGACCGGATCGTCGACGACGATCCGCATTCCCATTCGGGTGACGACCTTGCGCTCATGAGCGATGTAGAGAGGCGCGACTTCGAGCTCACGCATCAGGATATAGGTCCACAGGTCGTGCTCGGTCCAATTCGACAGCGGGAAAGCGCGGATAGTCTCGCCGGGCTTCATCCGCCAATTGAAACAGCGCCAGAGTTCGGGACGCTGCAGGCGAGGCTCCCAGGCATGGTTGGTGCTCCGTACCGAAACGATGCGCTCCTTGGCGCGGGTTGCTTCCTCGTCACGTCGGGCGCCGCCGAAGATGATGTCATAACCACCGACAGTCAGTGCCTGCCTGAGCGCATCAGTGCGCATGATGGTGGTGTAGAGATCGCCATGGTCGAACGGATTGATAGACTGTGTCCGTCCGTGCTCGTTGACTTGAACGATCAGCCGAAAGCCATGGCGGTCCGCGAAGGCGTCGCGGAAGGCGAGAACTTCAGCGAACTCCCATGTCGAGTCGATATGCAAGAGCGGGATCGGCGGCCTCGAAGGGAAGAAGGCGCGCAGCACGAGATGGGCAAGGACGGTCGAGTCCTTGCCGCCCGAAAACAGCACCACGGGGTTGCGCGCCTCCGACAATCCATTGCGCAAGACATGGATCGCCTCTGACTCCAAGGCCGCCAGATGGGCGGGCAACCCGTTCATGCGACCACCATCGTCCGTTCCGGTTCAACGTGCCCTTGGTCAAAGGCTTCCCAGCCAAGTTTGCCGGCGTACCGCCAAGCCGGGCGGCCCTGGTCATCGAGGGCAACAAGATGGAGCCATTTGTTGTCGACCAGCGCCCGCAGTTGATCGTGACGTTTGAGGATCGTGCTAATTGCCTCGCGGGGCGCCTCGACGAACACGGTCAGGCGCAGTGGTTCATGAGCTAGCCGTTCTCCGTCGTGAACCGATTGCCAGGGTAGCCCGGCACGTAAGAGCCCGCCATTGCCTTCGACCACGCCGATGCCGGCGGTAACGTTGTGCAGGAGCTTGTTGCCGGCTCCGAACACCGTTGGCGCGACAGTCGATCCGTAATACTGCAGGCTGATCCAGCTCGCGACCACGACCGGCGCTGTCAAGATCAGCTCCAGAACGCTAAACTGATCGTCCCGGCGCCAGTCATAGCCGTGCAGAAATGCACGTCCTTTGAGGTCGCGACCCGCAGTCCGATGGCGCGGCGCGGCGATGAAGGCCTGGCAACCGGCAAGCGCCCATTCCGGACGGACTTCGGCCCAGTCGCGGGCGCGGTGGAGGATGTCGCGCCCTCCCGACGCCCGGGGCAAGCGCAATGCGCGTTCGCTCCGTGCCAGAGCGCCGGCCGTCGCAAGCCAGGTTTTTACCTGTTTGACGCTCTCCTTGTGTAGCGCTGATGGAGAGTCTTCGCCGTAGATCGTCACACGATCAGTGGTTGTGTCGTGCAGCGCTCCGATAAACAGCGTGTCGTCCGGGATGGTGATCCCGCGCTCCGCGACGCCGGCGCGCACCTCGCGGTCATTGAGGAGCGTAGCGAGTAGCCGCGCGTTCACCTCGCCGGAATAGCCGCCGCAGGCGCCACAATGGAGCGCGCTGGCATGAGGATTGTTTATGACGTTGGCGCCATGGCCAGCGATAAGGACAAGCGGTGCAAAACGTTCGGTCAGCGACATCGCCTTCAGCACGCTTTCGGCTATGCCGATGCGAGCCTCGGGATCGAGCGCTGGTTCGAACCTTGGTGCCGGGTCATCCGGCATCCGGTTGCTGGCGCGTCCCAGACCATCGCGCACCAACTTGCCGACATAGATCGGCCCGGCCGCCTCGACGAAAGCGAATGAGGAGACAGCGGCGAGCTTGAAGCGCCCCCAGGCGCGCTTGGCACGCGCCAGGAGCCGAGCTGCTTGGTCCCGAGCCTCGACATCATGTGAATGCCCGCCCGAGCATGTTCGTACTTGCGGTGCAATAAGCACAGGCAAGCGTGCCTCCGCGACATCCGACGCGAAGCGACGATGCAAAATGCCGATGCCGAAAAACCCAGCGAAACCCAATGTCTCGATGCAGGGGTCGAGGCTTTCCAATGCCCGGCGGAACACCTCTGCGCGAACGTCGATGCAGAAGGCCATCTGCAATGCTGGACGCGCTTGCAATCTAGAGGGAGCCGGCGATCCGAGGAGCTTGCCCAGCTGCCGCTGCGCCGCGCGCTCGGTCGCCTCCTGCAAGATTGCATCGATTGCATCGTCCGGTGTCGGCTCGACCGGCGCGGCATAGGCGCAAAGCGCCTCTTTCCATTGGCAAGCGATGCGAAGCTTGTGTTGCTCAAACAGTGCTTGTTCCCAGACGAGACGAATTGTCAGAAGATCGGTGATCGTCTTGTCCGACCCGCCCGAGAGCTCGGCTTGCCAGAGCTTGTACCGGGCAAACTGCGCCCAGCCGCCAAGGCTCATCAGCAGCCGGTGCAAATAGCTTTCGAGCGCCGCCCCATAGAGTCCGAGCTTCTCGATCGACTGGATCAGGGCATCCTCAGCGCGCTCTGGGGCTTGAGCCACATGCATGGCAAAGCCCGTCAGCCCGAGAATCTCTGGGGTGAGATCGTGGGCGGCGGCCGAGCGCCACGCAGCATAGGCGCAGCCGCCCTGAGGCGCCGTCCACAAGGCTTGGCCCGCATCGAAATAGCCGGCCGCCCATTGACCGAAGCGCTCGGCGATCACGCCGGTCCAATCTATACCCGAGGCTTCGGCCGCGAGCTCCGCCATCGTCGGAAGCATAACGGGGGTCGGTGCGCTCGCTTCAATGGCTGACTTCAATGAAGCAAGGCTATCTGGCCGCCAGATCTCCGGTGCAGCCTCAAAGGCTGCCGTGAGATCCGCTTCGGCGATTTCGCCCGCGTGAATACGCTCGGCGTACCAGGCGCGGGGCATTGTGAGTGCGGCTCCCGCGACCCGTCTTAGGCGGGCGGCCACTGTCGATAGAGGCTCATGGATTTGTCCCAGGAATGGGTTGACCGCAACGCTTGAAGCCAGCGGCCAAAGCGGCGGGATGGCGAGCGCCGCCCTTTCGGCCGCGGCAATAATTGCCGCGACGTCGAGGGGTGGAGTGTTAGTCTTGATCATCAGCATTTGCGTGTTCCTTAGTGTCCGGCCGTCACGACGCCTTGCGGACGGACCAGCCGCCGAGCATTCGATCGAGTGTTGCGTTGATGTAGAGGCCGTTCGAGAGGTGAACGCGAAGACCGGCCGCGGCTGGGTGATGGGCCCAGAGCGGGAACAGAGCTTGCGCTACAGCCACCGTTCCGAAGGAGAGGATCGCCAGCACCATGAGCGTCCATTCAAGACGCCCCGGCGCAAGCGGTGCGGGAAGCACGCTTGCGGTTAGCCACTCGGCCAAGGTCTGCAGTGCGAAGTAGCCAGCCGCCGCCGCGACTGAGTACAGGGCCGTCTTACGTGTTAGAACCCGCGGCGCGGCGTCTGCCAGCCCCTGCGCCAGCAGATAGGCGACGCCAAAAATCAGGATTGCACCCAGCGCCAGAGATTGCGGCGACTTATGGTGGAACCCAAACATCATGCCGAAGGCCGCGCCGATCGCGGCATAGATCGCGATCGCCGCGAGGAAGGCCCACCCGACTGCCGCACCGTCGGGGATCGCCACCGGCCCTGGCCGCCGGATCGCGGCGACCTGGTCGACCGCGCCGCCCGAGGCGAGGAACGCGTGAGCTTTGTAAAACGAATGAGCCACGATATGCAGCAATGCCAGCGAAAACAGTCCCAATCCGCATTGCAAAGTCATGAAGCCCATCTGTGCCACCGTCGACCAGGCGAGTGACGTTTTGACCGCCGGCTGCGTCAGCATCACAAGCGCCCCGAAGAGCGCCGTGAAACCACCAAGCATAGCCAACGCGGCCAGCGTTCCGGGCGACAGCAACATCACGTCTGCGAAGCGAATGAGCAGGAAACCGCCGCCATTGATGACACCGGCATGCAGCAGGGCCGACACTGGCGTCGGCGCCTCCATCACCTCGGTAAGCCAGCCATGGGTCGGAAACTGCGCCGACTTCAGCAAGGCCGCCAGCGCGATCAAAACTGTTGCAAAAACAGCCAGCGACGAACCATCGCCTTCTCTCGCGGCGGCATTGATCGCCGCTATATCGGTTGTGCCATAGACGAATGTTAGGAGAACGGCGGCGATGATAAGGCTTGCCGCCCCTAGCCGGGTAAAAATGAGCTTCTTGCGCGCGGCGCGGCGCGCGGCGACCCGATCGGGATAGAAGAGCAACAGCCTGTGCAGGCAGAGACTGGTCGCGATCCACCCCGACACAAGCTGGGCGAGATTGCCCGCCTGAACGAGCAGCAGCACGGCGGCAAGGGTGGCGCACAGCCAGCCTGTGAACGCGCTCGCGCGCGCCTCGCCATCGAGATAGGTCCGAGCATAGCGCACAACGATCCAGCCGACGAACGCGACGAGCAGCAGCATCGAGGCGCTGACGGCGTCAAGGCGCACTGACAAGCCGATCCCGGCCATCCCGATGAGCGGGCTTTCGCCCGGACCGCTAAGGATAAGAATACCGAGCGAGCCAAACGCGGACGCTAACGCCAGAAGCGCAGCGATCTCGGCGAAGCCGGGGGCTAGTCGAGAGCGGCGTCCTGGCGAAACGAAGGATGCGATCGTGGAAACCACAAGAGCCAGCGGCGCAATGAGCGGAAGCAGATAATATGGCAAGGCAATCCCCAATGAAGGTTGTCATCACGAATGGGGTATCAGCCGCAATGCGGCGAATAAAATGCATTGTTTGTGCTATATCGTTCGCTATAATCGAACGTTATGAGCACGTTCAATTACAACCATCTGCGGTATTTTTGGGCGGTCGCCCACGACGGGAATCTGACACGCACGGCAGAGCGACTGAACCTCACGCAATCAGCATTGTCGGTGCAAATTCGCAAACTCGAAGCGCGATTTGGCCATGCTTTGTTCGAACGGCGCGGTCGACAGCTTCATCTGACAGAAGCTGGACGGATCGCGCTGGACCACGCCGATGCGATTTTCGCTGCGGGCGAAGAATTGATCGGCACTTTGCGTAACACGGGCGAGGTGCGGCGCGTTCTCAGGGTTGGCGCGCTGGCTACGCTTTCTCGCAATTTCCAAATGGCGTTTTTGAAACCCTTAATAGGGCGAAACGATATTGAGTTTGTTTTGCGGTCAGGCAGCAGCAGCGAGCTTCTTCAATCGCTCGAAGCGCTCAGTCTTGATGTTGTGCTTGTTAACCAGGCGCCTGCACGCGATGAACTAACACGCTTTGTCGCTCATCGCCTCGCTGAACAGCCTGTGAGCTTGATAGGAACAAGAGCTCGGCTTGGCAAAATTAGGAAAGACGACTTAGCCGAGAGGCTAAACTCACATCCGATCATCCTGCCGACGATGGATAGCAGCGTAAAGATCGGCTTTGATGCGCTTGTAGCTCGCCTGGGCATCCGTCCGCAAATCGTGGCAGAGGTAGAAGATATGGCGATGATGCGGCTTTTGGCGCGCGAAGATGTCGGCCTTGCCGTGCTTCCGCCGATCGTGGTGAAGGACGAGCTGGAATCTGGTGTTCTGGTCGAGGCCGACAGGTTGCCGGGCATAGCCGAAACCTTTTATGCCGTGACGATTGCGAGAAAATTTCCAAATCCGGTCCTAGGGTTATTGTTGGAAGGAAATTTGCTGACGCGTTAGGCCATACGGTCTCTCCAATGGCCCCAACTCGAGCATACACTACGATTGTTCTTTCGATACTGCTTTAGCATTGCAATCAGGCTGAAACTCCAGCGCAACAGGCGGTGTTGGCGATGTGCATGGCGACGGCCTCGGCGGCGCGCCCGGCATCGCCGTCGCGGAGCGCCGTGACGATCAGGCGGTGCTCGGCGATCGAACTGCGCATGCGCGCCGGGTCGGTGACCGCGATCGGCTGCATCTGCGTGGAATGGATGCGGTCGCGATTGGCGTCGTAGAGATCGACCAGCATCCGGTTGGGGCAGGCAGACACAATGATGCCGTGGAATTCGAAATCGGCCTCGGCGTTGCCGAGCAGGTCGCCGGCGGCCCAGCTCCGCTCCATCTGGTCGGTCAGGCGCGTCAGTTCATCGATCTGGCCAGCCGTGAGGACCGCTGCGCTGAGCCGGACGATCTGGCTTTCCAGCATGATGCGCGTCTCGAAGACGTCTTTCACCGAATAGTCTCTGTGGCGCCATGAGATCATGGTGCGCCCGCTGGACGACATTTCGGCCACGAACGTTCCGCGCCCCGGCTGGGTGACGATGAGGCCGATCGCCTCGAGCGTCAGCAGCGCCTCACGCAACGAAGCGCGGCTGAGCTTCAGCCTCACTGCCAGCTCGCGCTGAGACGGGATCTTCTGGCCCGGCCCCAGGCTCCCGTCGAGGATCATGGTTTGAATCTGCTTAGCCGCGGCATGGGTCACGGGGGTTCGATTGAGCACGGCCTGCACCTTCCTATTCCCTGACGGGGGCATCGTGACTTGACGCAGTCCGATCGGATCGCGCCGCATCGTTTTCCCTTCTTAGCATCCGGTGTGCGTTATGCGATCCGTTCCGCTGTCGATCGCTCCGCTTGCACCGCCCATCGATTTGTGATTGCATGGTAACTGGTCAGACCGGTCTAACCAGTTTTCTTACGGGAGGAAATCAAATGCAAGTCACAACTTTGCTGCGTCGGTTGCGCTGGGCGGGAGCGGCGGCGCTGGTGGTTTTCGCCGCATCGGCGCAAGGCGCGGAACTCAACGTCGGCGCCAATGTCGGCAACGTGCCGTGGGAATTCCAGGACGCCAGCGGCAAGATCGTCGGCTTCGAGGTCGACCTCATGACCGAGGTCGGCAAGCGCCTCGGCTCGGAGGTCAAGTTCACGAACATTCCGTTCGCGGGGCTTTTCGCGGCCGTGCAGTCCGGCCAGATCGACGCGGCCGTGTCGTCAATCACGATTACGCCGAAGCGCTTGCAATCGGTCAGCTTCGCCCAGCCCTACTACGACAGCGACCAGTCGCTGACGGTGAAGGCCGACAGCGGTATCACCGGCCTGGCGGGAATGGCGGGCAAGACGGTCGGTGTCGACACCGGCTCCACCGGCGACATCTGGGTCACAGCCCACATGGCGGAAACCAAGATCGCCAGCGTCAGCAAATACGAGGGCTTGCAGCCGGCCATGCTCGACCTCTCCGCCGGCCGCATTGACGGCTACATTTCCGACATTCCGGCGCTGCTCTACTACGTGAAGGACAAGCCGCAGTTCAAGGTGGTGGAGCGCATCAAGACGGGCGAGCAGTATTCGGTCATGTTCGCCAAGGACGCGCCGCTGGCCGCAAAGGTGAACGACGCCATCAGCGCCATGAAGAAGGACGGCACGATGGCCTCGATCTACAAGGCCTGGTTCGGCGCCGACCCGGAGAGCGGGCTGGCGACCGTCACCGTCATGGACATGCCGAAGCCCTGACCAACGCGGCCGCGCCGGTGCGCCCCGCGCGTCGGCACGGGACGCCGGAGCGCGCGCCCGCATGTCCGTCTTCGACACCTTCCTGAACCCCCGCGTCTTCGTGGAAACGCTGCCGCTCATCCTGAGCGGCCTGGCCACCACGCTTACGCTCGGCTTCACCTGCATCGTCATCGGCTTCCTCGCCGGCATCGCCGTCGCCATCTGCCGGCTCTATGCCGCGAGCCCGGTGCAGTGGGTGACCATCGCCTTCATCGACGTCTTTCGCTCGCTGCCGGTGCTGGTGCTGCTGTTCGTCATCTACTACGCGCTGCCCTTCGCCGGCGTCCGGCTGTCGTCGTTCGTGGCGGCGGCCAGCGCGATCTCGCTGGTGTCTGCCGCCTATTCGGCCGAGATCATCCGCGCCGGCATCGAGGCGGTGCCGCGCGGCCAGTTCGAGGCGGCGCGGGCGCTCGGTCTGCATTTCGTCCTGACGCTGCGCAAGGTGGTGTTGCCGCAGGCGATCCGCACCGTGCTGCCGCCGCTGACCTCCAACGCCATCAACGTCATGAAGGACACCGCGCTGGCCTCGGTCGTGGCGATGCCGGACCTGCTCAAACAGGCCAACCAGGCGCAGGCACTCGCCGCCAATCCAACCCCGCTGATCGCCGCCGCGGCGATCTATCTTCTCATACTGCTGCCGCTCGTCCGTGTCGTCGGCGTGCTGGAGCACAAGCTTTCGAGGACCCGCCATGCCGCTTGATCTCGACCATGTCCGCAACCAGTTCCCCGCGCTCGGCAGCGGCTGGGCCTATTTCGACAACGCCGGCGGCTCGCAGGCCCTGAAGTCGGTGGCGGACCGGATATCAGACTACCTGCTGACTACCAACGTGCAGACCGGCGCCAGCTACGAGACGTCCAGACACGCCACCGAACGGCTGGCCGAGGCGCGGGCGCGCATCGCGCTCTTGTTCAACGCACGACGCGCCGAAGAAGTGGTGTTCGGCGCCTCGACGACGATGCTGCTCAGGCTTCTCGCCACCGCCATGGCCGGCAGCCTCGCCCCCGGCGATGAGATCGTGGTGACGGAGTTCGACCACGAATCAAACATTGGCCCCTGGGTCGGCCTGCGGGAGCGCGGCGTCGTCGTAAAATTCTGGCCGCTGAACAAGCAAACGCTGAAGCCAGACCTCGCCGACCTGGAGGCGCTGATGGGGCCGCGCACCAAACTGGTTTGCGTGACCCACGCTTCCAACATCCTGGGCACGATCAACCCGATCCGCGAGATCGCCGATCTGGTCCATCGGTACGGCGCGCGCATCTGCGTCGACGGCGTGGCGCTCGCCCCTCACCGGGCTATCGACGTGCAGGCGCTTGATTGCGACTATTACGTCTTCTCGCTCTACAAGACCTACGGGCCGCACCTGGCGGTGCTGTATGGAAAGTACGACCACCTGCTCGAACTCGACGGCCTCTATCACTATTTCTACGGCCGCGACAAAGTGCCGATGAAGCTAGAGCCGGGCAACCCGGCTTATGAGCTTGCCTGGGGCAGCGCGGCCATCGTCGACTATCTGGAAGAGTTGGGTGGAACATCGGGACGGGCGTCGGTGGAGGCGGCTTTCGAGGCCGTCACCCAACAGGAGATGGCGCTGGCCGAGCACTTGCTCGCCTATTTGCGCGGCCGCAACACTGTCCGCGTCCTCGGCGACAGCCGTTCCGATGGCACGGTGCGCGTGCCGACCATCTCCTTCCTCCTCGAAGGCGCAGACCCGCTTGCCCTGATCGCCGCGACCGACGCACGCCACATCGGCATCCGCCACGGCGACTTCCATTCGCGACGGCTGGTGGAGTCGCTCGGCCTGCCGGCGCAGAACATCGTGCGCGCTTCGCTCGTCCACTATAACACGCTTGGAGAGGTGGACCGTTTCATCGACGTACTGGACCGGGCTACTTAGGCCACCTGCTATGACCGATGCGCCCACACGTTCTTCTCGGCAATCTGCATCGCAGCAGCCGTTGTCTTTTCGCTTCGGTCAATGAAGTCCTGACCCCCGGATGAACCCTTACACACTTGGCTCGAAGGCTTATAATGCGTTCTGGAGCTATTCGCGCCATTTATGCCAGCAACAATCTTTCGCGACGGACTGGCAATCACGCCGGAAACCTGCGCAAAAGCCAACAAAGATAGGCCAGACGAAAAACCACCGGACAACTGCGACTCTAATCTTAATGTGGAGCTGGACTACGCCAAATCGCCAATTGCTGGCTGCATAAAACACGGTCTCCGACCAGAATCTCGACCCCGTCGGGACAGATCCATTCGACCCCGCCGTAGTTGAACGCGAATGTCAGTCCGTCTCTGCGTCTCAGCCGCACGTGATCCGGCAGGGAACAGGTATCTAAGGCAGCGGACGTCGCGACCGCAGACAGGACGGACTGCGTCAACTCCCCATCCGGCCAACAAGCCAGCAGAAAGGACCGGCCGTTTGAGACGAGCGCCGGCAAGCCGTCATCAAATCGAGCGATGATCTCACCTTTTGCTTCCAGATGATCGCGCCAACGAATAGCGTGGCCGCTGACCGCGCCGGAGACGCGATGGCGCACGTTCGGGCGCAGGGACGAAGCCTCGATTGTCCGGGTGCCGGTGAGGTCTGCCAGCGGTCCCGGAGGAAGGTTGTCGGGGATGGCAAAGCTTGAAGTTCGCGATCCCGTGCGCGGGCCGAAAAGCAGAATTCCCGAAGCTTTGGCGAAGGCTTCGGTTGCGGCATCCGACACGATCGGCATCGATGGCACTAGCACGAGCCCGTAGCCTTGCAGCGATGCGCCCGGCGCCACGAAGTCGATGTCAAGGCCAAGTCTGCGCGCGGCTTCGTACCACCGAAAAACCAGTTCGTGGTAGCAGAAGTCCCGGCCCTGCGGCTGGATGCGCGTCACCCAGGAGGCCTGATAGTCGTAGACGATCGCCACCTGTGCGCGCGAGGCCGCACCAAGCGGCCCCACGACTTGCAACTCCGTTGAAACCGCTTCGGCTTCCCGGCCACCCTGGGACAGTTCGTGCAATCCGGGCAGGTTAAGGCCGGCATGGTTCTGCTCCTGCCCGAATGGCGCCTGTCGCCAGCGGAAGTAACTGACCACTTCCGCGCCGTGCGCAAACGCTTCCCAGGTCCAGAGGCGGACCATTCCAGGCTTCGGCACCGGGTTCCAGGATGCCCAGTTCACGGGACCAGGCTGCTGCTCCATGACCCAGAAGCGATCCTGGCCCACGCCCCGATAGAGGTCGTGATGGAACGGCGCAATGTCCGGGTGCGACGTCTCGGCCCAACGCCCGCGCTCTTGTTCAGAAAAGGGAAAACGCTCAACGAAGCCTATAGGGTAGGAATCCCAAGACGCCAGGTCTAGGTGGCGGCCCAGCTGCCAGTGGTCGAATTCGTTGAAGAAACCCATGAAGTTGTGCGTGACCCAACGTCCTGGAGAAAAGCGGCGGATGATATCGCACTGCATCCGGTCGTATGCGTTGACCTCCTCGGACTTGAACCGCCAGAAGTCCAGTCGCGCCGCCGGATTTGTCTCGGTGACGGCAAGTATGGGTAGCGATACCTCGTCGAAACTTTGGACCTCCATCGACCAGAATACGTTGCCCCAGGCCTCGTTGAGCTGGTCGGTCGTCTGGTAGTGCCGTCGCAACCACTTGCGAAAGGCTTTCAGGTCCTCGGGGCCCCACGAAAGCACGGTATCGTGGCATCCGTATTCGTTGTCCGTCTGCCAGCCGACGAGACCGGGATGCTCGCCGAAATGAGTGGCGATCGCTTCAACAATCGAACGGCTTTCACGCCACCAGCTCTCGGACGAAAACGTGTAGTGCCGGCGCGAACCGAAGCCGCGGACGCGGCCCTGCTCGTCGACAGGCGCAATGTCCGGATATTCGTCCATCAGCCATTTGGGCGGAGTCGCCGTCGGCGTGCCCAGCACGATCTTCAGACCCGCCCCGGCCAGCGTGTCCATGGCGCGCTCCAGCCAGGCAAAATCATAAGCGCCTCGCTTTGGTTCGAGCCTGGACCAGGCGAACTCGCCGATGCGTACGTAGGATATGCCAAGAGCGCGCATGCGGCGCGCGTCTTCGGCCCACCAGGCCTCCGGCCAGTGCTCTGGATAATAGCAGACGCCAAGCATTATCGCGTCAGGTCTCCATTGAGGATCGCCTCGCCCGCGTCATCGAAAAGATGGCAGGCAGCTGCGGGAATTCCGACCTTGAGCGACGATCCGATCTTGCTGCTCATCAACCCGTCGGCCTTGATCGTAAGCTCGGTTCCGTCGGCAAGCGTCAGGTAGAACATGGTTTCCGAGCCGAGATATTCGGCAAGGCGCACCTTGCCTTCCAGGCTCACCGAGCTCGATCCACCGATGGTCAGGTGTTCGGGACGCACTCCGAGCACCGCCGGCGGGCGCGTCGCCGCCGCCGAGCCGGCCACGTCGAGCGTCAATGCCACGCCGCCGGGGAGGTCGACGGCCAGCCGCGGCCCCACCCGCTCCGCCGATACCTTTATGAAATTCATCTTGGGCGAGCCGATGAAGCCGGCCACGAACATGTTTCGCGGCCGGTGGTAGAGCTCCAGGGGCGAGCCTGCCTGCTCGATGCGCCCAGCGCTCAGAACCACGATCTGGTCAGCCATGGTCATCGCCTCGACCTGGTCGTGCGTGACGTAGATCATGGTGACGCCGAGGTCCTGATGCAGCTTGGTGATCTCGGTTCGCATCTGCACGCGTAACGCGGCGTCGAGATTGGACAGTGGCTCGTCGAAGAGAAACACTTTCGGATCGCGCACGATGGCGCGACCGATGGCGACACGCTGCCGCTGCCCGCCCGACAATTGCGACGGCTTGCGCTGCAGCAGCGGCTCAAGTTGCAGCATGGCCGCCGCCCTGGCGGTGCGCCGCTCGATCTCGGCCTTCGGATGGCCCGTCATCCGCAGGCCAAACCCGACATTCTCGGCGACCGTCATATGCGGGTATAGTGCATAGGACTGGAACACCATGGCCACGCCCCGGTCGGACGGTCCGACATTGGTCATGTCGGCGCCTCCGATCCGCATAGTCCCGGACGAAATCTCCTCGAGCCCCGCGATCGAGCGCAGGAGCGTCGACTTTCCGCATCCCGAGGGGCCGACGAACACGCAGAATTCCCCGTCGGCAATCTCCAGATCGACGCCCTTGATGACGGCGACGTTGCCGAACTGCTTCTTCACCTCGCTCAGTATGACACCGGCCATGGTTCAGGCTCCTAAACGGGTTCGATTTCGAGGATGACGCCACTCTCGGGTCGTAGCATCGGTAGCGCCAGGCCGGCATGGCGCAACGTGTCCAGGCTGAAATCGCTTTCTCCGGCCAGAAGCGCCTGCTGCCCGGCGGATAAACGAACGAAGGCGGGCGCCGCGGGATGAACTGCTGCGATGCGCCAGCGTCGGGCTGTTGCCTGAGGCACGGCAACCTGCAGCGGCGGTGGCTGCTCCGCCAGCATCGTCGGCCCCTGCGCGACGAAAAGCGCGATTCGGTCCGGCAGTGCCGCGCCCCAGACATAGCGTCCGTCGACCGGATTGCCGGCGAAGGACGCCCTCGACGCGTGCAGCAGCGGCCGCAGACGCTTGTGCAGCGCGATCCACTGAGCCAACTCGCGGCGCTTGTCGGGCGCGAGCGTCAGTGGATCGAGTTCGACGCCGAGATGATAGGCCAGCGCCACGACGGCGCGGAAGGCGAGCGAATGGCGGCGCCCCGTCTGATGGTTCGGCGAGCCGGATATGTGGGCGCCCAGGATCGAGGGCGGAAAGAAATGCGTGGCGCCGCGCTGAATCTCCAGCCGTTCCAGGGCATCGGTGCAATCCGACGTCCAGATGCGGTGTGTATGTCGCAGCACGCCATAGTTGGCGCGGCCGCCACCCGAGGCGCAGCTCTCGATCTCGACCGCGGGATGGCGCTTGCGCACGCGGTCCATCAGCGCGTGCACTGCGCGCGTCTGGCTTGCCGTCACGGCTCGTCCGTCGAAGCCGCCTGCATTGGTCAAGTCACGGTTCATATCCCATTTGACGTAGGAGATGCGGTGCGCCCCAAGCATCGCGTCGATCCGGTCGAACAGGTAGTCGCTGACCTCCTGGCGCGTCAGGTCGAGCACCAGCTGTTGACGCGAGAGAGGGCGCGGCCTGCCGGCGATCCCCAGCGCCCAATCCGGATGCGCCCGATAGAGGTCGGAATCGGGACTGACCATCTCGGGCTCGAACCACAGGCCGAATTCCATGCCGAGTCCGATGACGTGGTCGATCAGTGGCTCGAGTCCCGAGGGATACTTCCTGTGGTCGACGCTCCAGTCTCCGAGCGAGGACGTGTCGTCGTCGCGTCGGCCGAACCAGCCGTCGTCGAGGACGAAGCGCTCGACGCCAAGCTCGGCCGCAACCTCGGCCTGCGCCTTGAGGGCGTCCAGCCGATGATCGAAATAGGAGCCTTCCCAGGTGTTGAGCGTGACGGGGCGAGGCGGCGCCTTGGCGTCGGGCCAATCCAGTATCGCTTCGTCTACGACAGCGCGCAATCTCGAGGCTGCGCAGGCGACCCCGTCGAAAGATGCGGTGAGATATGCCTGCGGGCTATGGTAGCTTTGCCCGGCCTCCAGCAATACCTCGCCCGGCTCGAACAGCTCTCCGCCATGCACGAGGCGGCGGCCGTCATCGATGAGATCGACGGCGAGCTGGTGGTTGCCGCTGGCGCCGACATGGATGGCGTATGTGGTTCGTCCGGTCGTCAGAAAAAGACCCGGGAACCGGTCGTGCGAGGTACGGCCGCGCCTGCTCTCCTGCATCCACAGGCTGCGGCCGAGAGGCTCGGACGAAAGGCGGAACTCCCGCCCCCACATACCGGACAAGCTCGTCAGCACTGCCGGGCCGTCGCCCACCGCCATGGTCGCGGCCATGCACCGGTCTAGTGTGTATGTTTCGGTTCCGTGGTTGGTAACGGTGACCGCGGTGGCGACGACGCCGCAGTCGTGGATAGCAAGCTCGAAGGCAACGGCGATCGCGGCAACCCGGTCGAGACCGCGAAGCACCACGCCCATTGTCGTGTGCTCGACCTGCCAGTCCTGGAAATTCAGCAGGAAGTCACGGCCGTTGCGATGCCCGGCCAGCGCCGGCCAGCCGAAGAAGCCAAGGCCGCCGACAGGCAACAGCACCGCGCTCGGCACCGACACGTCCATGCCGTTGATACGGCTCGCGCGCTCGGCGGAAAGAGAGATTTCTTCACCGGGGCACCCGGGGCCAAAATACACCATCTCGGGCATGCCCTCGTCCTGCAGTGCAAGGACAAGCGATAGCCGTTCGTTTCCGATCGAGACGAGGCGTCTCATCCCTTGGTGGCTCCGAGAGTAAGGCCGGCGATGAAATGTCGCTGCATCAGGAAGAACATGATCACGGGCGGCAGGGCGGCGACGATGGCGCCCGCCGACACCAGATGCCAGGCGGCGACCCATTGACCGTTGAGAGAATAAAGGCCGGCCGTCACGGGCATGGCGTTCTGGCTCTGCACCAAGACGGTTGCCCAAAAATAATCGTTCCACACGAAGGTGAAGATCAGGACCGCGAGCGCGGCGATGGCTGGTCGCATCAATGGCAGCACCACATGCCGAAAGATCTTCCATTCCGATACGCCCTCGACGCGCGCCGATTCGATCAGGGCGAAGGGAAGGCCCTTGATGAAGTTGCGCATGAACAGCGTACAGAAGCCGATCTGGAAGGCGACATGGAACAGGACCAGCCCCAGCGTGGTGTCGTAAAGGCCGATCTTGAGCGTCATGTCGCGGACGGGCACCATCAATATCTGAAAAGGAATGAAATTACCCGCCACGAAGAGAAAGAAGATCAGAAGGTTGGCCCGGAACTTGTAGACCGCGAGCGCGAAGCCGGTCAGGCAGGAAAGAGCGACCGCGCCGACAACCGTGGGGATGGTGACCTTGAAGGAATTGAGAATGTACCAGCCGATAGGCGAGTCCCTGAAGACGGCGGTGTAGTTCTCCACCCCTGCAAAGCCGGATGGGATGCCAAAATAGTTGCCCGCGGCCAGATCGCCGGCGGGACGAACGGAGGTGACCGCCACTCCGATCAGTGGTAGCAGCCAGACCGCCAGGGCCACCGGAAGACCGACCTGGTAGCCGACCCTTACCCACGGCCGAGCCTTTTGAACGGGTGTCGGAAACATTACGTGTTCCTCTCCTGCCTCAGCATCCGGAAGATGAAAAACGTGATGAAGATCATCATGATGGCAAATAAGACGACCGCTATCGCCGCGCCGTAGCCCATCCGGTAGCCGTATTCCGACAAAGCCTCCTCGTACATGTAGAAGGACAGGACGCGGCTCGAGCCATAGGGACCGCCGTCCGTCATGATCGACACCAGGTCGAACGAACGCAGCGCGCCGATGACCGTCACCACGACCGCGATGAAAGTGGCTGGCCTGAGTTGCGGGATGACGATGTTCCACAGCATCGACCACCCCTTGGCGCCGTCCATGCGCGCCGCCTCGACCTGTTCGGGATTGATGTTGTTCAAGCCGGTCAGGTAGAGGATCATGCAGTACGCGATCTGCGGCCAGAGACCGGCGGCAATGATGCCAAAGGTGACGAAGCGCTCGTCGCCGAGAATTGCGATCTGCTGGCCGGTGATGTCTTCGATCAGCTTGGAAAAGAGACCGAAGTTTGGCGCGTAAAACCACGTGAAGATCAGGCCGACGACCACCTGGCTGATCACGAACGGAAAGAAGAAGAGCGACTTGTAGAGGCGGATACCGGTGACGGTCTGGTTCAGGAAAAGGGCAACGCCGAGACCGGCCGGCACGGCAAGAAGATACAAGACCAGCCAAAGAATGTTGTTGTAGAGCGACGTGTAGAAGGCGTCGTCACTCAGAAGCTCCCGATAGTTGGCGACACCGATCCAGGTGGCAGCCGACAATCCGTCCCACTCGTAGAAGCTTATCCAGATCGACCGGAAGATCGGAACTACGACGTATACCGCAAAGAACAGGAGCCCGGGGGCCAGAAAAAGCCAAGGGGCCAGACGTTTGCGCCAGCCCTTTGCGGCCCTGGCGAATGAATGTTGATATACGCTCATGGCGCCTACCGTTGCGATACCGGTTGAAAAAGGAGCCGGGCAAGGGAGAGAGATGCCCGGCTCCCGCCGATCAGGCGCTATTTGTAGATTTTTTGTCGCGCCTTCTCGAGACGATCCAGGATGGCGTCAATCTTGTCGGGCTTGACCATGAACTCCTGGAAGCCTTCCATTCCGGCCTTTGCCATTTCGGCCGGCGCGTCGCGGTCATAGAACTGCGCCAGACCGTGCGCGTTTGACAGCATGATAAAACCGGCTTCAAGGAACGGATCGCTCGGTTTCGCCGACGTGTTGTTGACCGGAAGCTGGCCAAGAATGTCGTTCATTTTGGTCTGAGCGCCCGGCGAGGCCAGGAAGGCCAGGAATTTCCGGGCGTCGTCCTTGTTCTTGGCACCTGAGGGAATATGAAAGGTATCGGTCGGCGCGTCTTCCGCCATCGGCAGTCCGGCCGTTATCTCGGGGAACTGCAGGAAGCCGATCTGGTCTTCTTTCAAGCCGCCGTCCTTCATCGGCGCAACCGCGAAATTGCCCATGAGATACATTGCCGCCTTGCCCTGTACGAATTGCGGGATTGCGTCCTGCCAGTCGAGCGCGGCGTGATTCTCCAGGAAATAACCCGGCTTCACCAACTCAGCCCACTTCGCGAAGACTGCCTTCACCTTGGGATCGGTGTAGGGCACCTTGCCGGCGGTCAGGTCCATGTGGAACTCATAGCCGTTGACGCGCAGGTCCAGATAGTCGAACCACCCGCCGGTCGGCCACAGGGCCTTGGTGCCGATGGCGAAAGGCGTGATGCCGTCCGCCTTCAGCTTGGCGCATGCCGCCATCAGCTCTTCCCAGTTCTTTGGAGGCGTTATGCCTTCTTTGGCAAAGACATCCTTCCGGTAGTAGATGCCCCACTGATAGTAAGTGTAGGGGACGCCCCACTTCTTGCCGTCGATGGTCAAGGCCGAGGCGGCGGACTTCAACTGGTCGTCCAGCCCATTGGCGGTCCAGACGTCGGTGACGTCCTCGAACAGCCCGGCCTTGACGAAGGGCGCCATTCGGTTGCCGGCGTACCAGGCCGCGACGTCGGGCGGATCGGCGGTCAGGAAGTTACGGATTGCCGCCTTGTAGCCTTCGTGGTCGAAATTGTTCCATTTCACTGTAACGCCGGGATTGGCTTTTTCGAAATCTGCAATCAACTGCTCCATTGCCTTCTTCGGCGCTGGATCTGACTGGTCCGAATTCAGCACGATCTCGCCGGCGACCGCCGGCGCGCAAGTCATGGCGACGCCGAGCACCAGCCCAGCCAAGCTTTTCAAGCTGTTCATGTTGTTCCTCCCTTGAAGCGGCGACTGTTTCAGACGCCGCCAGCCTCACGCGTCATTTTGGCGACGTAGCGTGAGCGGCTTGAATCTGACCGTGAATGCCGTAAGCTTCTACCGAGTTTTTTGAGCATTCTTCCGGTTTTCTAAGGTAGGCCCGGCGTCGAGATGCGGTCTCCTCAAGACGAAAGCGTTCCGGCGCATCCGGAACTGAATCCGGCACATCCGCTGGTGGTGTTCGGCGATCACAGATTTTGCGCTGGGTCGAGCGATCGTGTGATGCGCATGCCTGGCCCCCACATGCACAGCCAGATCGAATTCAACTTCGTGCTCGACGGCCGTATGACCTACTGGTTCGACGGACGTGAACTGACGGTGTCTGCCGGCCGTCTGGTGCTGTTTTGGGGCATGATCCCGCATCAGGTCATCGAACTCGACGAGCCGACGCATTTTGTCTGCCTCTATGTTCCGATGTCGGTTTTTTTGGGCTTGCCGAGCCTCAGCAGCTTTCGCGAGGCGGTGTTTCGTGGAGCCATGATCGAGGCGCTCGATATCAAAAGCTACGACCATGATATTTTCAGGCGCTGGCGAGACGAGCTCCTTTCGAGGGACACCGCGCTGGAGCAGATCGTGCGCGACGAATTGACAGCCCGTGTTCGCCGCCTTGATCGGGAAGGGTGGCGCGATCTGAGACAGGTGGGCGAGGCCATGAATGTGGCTCACCACGGCGACGGCGAAAGGATAGTCCACGTCGAACGTATGGCCCGCTTCATTAGCGAGAACGCGTTGGAGGCCATCACAGTCGAGCATGTTGCGCGCTCAGTTAATCTACATACCAACTACGCGATGACTATCTACAAGCGCGCAGTCGGCCTGACGATCAACCAGTCGATCGTGCGCCAGCGGCTCGATACGGCGCAGTCCTTGCTGATCGCAACCGACATGCCGATCGCAAATGTTGCATTTGAGTCGGGTTTCGGGTCCCTTTCACGCTTCTACGAAGCTTTTGCGCAGCGTTTTGGCAGCCAGCCGGGAGCTTTCCGGCGGCGTCTGGCGCAAGCCTCAAGGCAAATCGATACTGGCCGGTCGAATTTCTCCCGCAAATAGATTGTCGAACGCACTGGCGAGCGATTGGAATCGTAGCACTCCTCAGACTACGCCGTTCCGCAAACCGTAGATCATCACACGTCATATCAGATTGACGCCACACCCTCATTAATCAACATTCGCGGCGCTTAGATTGAAGCTCTTGAGGGAAAAAACTTTGTGAGCCGGATGTCGGCCGTCCTTGCATGACCCTCCATGCCTTCCAGCCGCGAAATTCGCGCCGTGGCCTCCGCCAAGGGGCGTGCTGCGGCACGGGTTGCCCGTTGCCACGTCACGGTTTTCATGAACTTGTGCACCGACAGCCCACCAGTGTAGCGCGCGGCCCCGGAGGTGGGCAGGACATGGTTGGGGCCCGATGTTTTGTCCCCGAAGGCCACCGTGGTCTCCTCGCCGAGAAAGAGCGACCCATATGCGCGCAGGCGATTGAGCCACCAGTCGAGATCGTCGGCCTGGACATGCAAATGCTCGGGCGCGTAGTCATCTGCGACTGTAGCCATCTCCTCAGCGTCCGCGCATAGGATGATTTCAGCGAAATCGGCCCATGCCGCCCGGGCGCTGTCTCGGTTCGGTTGGGGTAGCGCCTCGATCAGCTCGGGCACGAGGGTCATCACGCGCGCGGCAAGCGCCGCATCTGAAGAAACGAGCCAGACCGGCGAATTCCAGCCGTGCTCGGCCTGCCCAATCAGATCCGCGGCGACCAGTTCGGCGTCGGCTGTCGTGTCGGCGATCACCATGCTGTCCGTCGGACCGGCGACCATGTCGATACCGATCTGGCCAAATAGGATGCGCTTAGCCTCCGCGACATATTGGTTGCCCGGGCCGACGAGAATATCAGCCTTCCTGACGCCGAACAGGCCGTTCGCGATTGCGGCGACGCCCTGCACGCCGCCCATATTCAGGATGATATCGGCGCCGCACAGATCCATCGTGTAGACAATCGCAGCCGGGATCCCAACACCCGGGCGCGGCGGTGAACAAGCGGCAATATGGGACACGCCCGCAACCTTCGCCGTGGTGATCGTCATGATCGCGCTCGCCACGTGACTATAGCGGCCGCCTGGGACATAGCAGCCCGCTGAAGAAACCGGGATTTGCTTCTGCCCCGCCGTCAAACCCGGCAGGATTTCCACCGCGAAATCCGTGGCGGTTGCTAGCTGCGCCTCGGCGAAGCGGCGGACATTGTCATGGGCGAAGTGGATATCGGCCTTTAGCTGATCTGGCAGGAAGGCCGCTGCCGCCTTACGCTGTTCTTGCGAAATAACGATTTCGCCGTCCCATTTATCGAACTCCTTGGCGTAGCAGCGTGCGGCTGCTTCGCCATTGATCTTGATCTCCGACAATATTTTCTGGACAGCGGCGCTAACGTCAGATTGATCCGCTTCCGCCGTTCGCGCGGCTCTTTTAAGATATTTCATAGGGGTTTGGCTTTCCGGTTACATCCTGCCCTTCCAGGGCACGAGACGTCGTTCAAGGAACCGCATCAAAAGGTCGAAGGCAAAAGCGATGATGGCGATAATGAAGATGCCCAGGATAACGACCGGCGTCTGCAGGAACTGGCTCGCGGACAGCACCATGTAGCCGAGGCCCTTGGTGGCAGCGACCATCTCTGCGGCGACGAGTGTGGTCCAACCGAAACCGATACCGATCCTCATAGCGGTCAGTATCTCTGGCAATGCAGACGGCAGAATGACGTAGCGCATCACCTGCCAGCGCGTCGCTCCGAAGGAATAGGCTGCGTGGATCTGCTCGATCGCCGCGGAACGCACGCCAGAGCGGGCGCCGAGCACGACCGGTGCGAACACTGATAGAAAAATCAGCAGCACCTTCGACATTTCGCCAATGCCGAACCAGATGATCATCAGTGGGAGGTAGGCCAGCGGCGGGATCGGCCGGTAAAACTCGATAGGAGGGTCGAAGATGCCACGCACCACCGGGCTCATTCCCATCGCAAGCCCGAGCGGTAGGCCGATCGCGCAGGCCAGCAAGAACGCGCCGAACACGCGCGCGGTCGATATAAGCACATGCTCAACGAACGGCGTGCCGGTGAAGCCGCTGTTCCAGATCTCGAAGAATTTCCTGACAATCGAGACTGGCGAGGGTACGAACAGCGGTCTGACCCAGCCCATTTCCGTGACCAGCCACCAGACGGCGAAGAAAAAAGCGATCGACAAGGCCGAGAGCCAAAGTGTATTACCTTGCCCGGGCACCCCGTAAATTTCTCCGGGCTTTGTGGGGCGCGCTCGCGAAATCCTTCCAAACATCCCTTTGGCGATCGGCGATTCCAGATCGGCTTGTTCGCTCATGTCGCCACCGCCTCCTCGTCTGCGAAAATGATCTTCAGAACCTGTTCACGCAAATTGATGAACTCCGGCGAAGCTTTGACACCCCTTGCAGGAGAGCCGGCAAGAAATTGCCGGGAAAAGGGCAGGTCGAATGCATGGGTTATGCGCCCTGGCCGTGGCGACATCACGATCAGTTTGGTCCCCATAAAAAGGGCCTCCTCGACGCTGTGGGTGATGAAGAAGACTGATTTGTTGGACTCATTCCAGATGCTGAGGATTAACTCCTGCGCCTTCTCGCGCGTGAGAGCGTCGAGCGCGCCCAAAGGCTCGTCCATGAGAAGGATTTTCGGATCGCAAGTCAGCGCGCGCGCGATTCCCACGCGTTGCTGCATGCCGCCAGATAGCTTGTAGACTGGCGATTTCTGAAAGCCATCCAGTCCGAGGAGTTCGATAAAGCGGTTGGCCGTCTCATAGCGGGCGGCCAAGGCTACACCCTGGACCTGAAGGCCGAAGGCAACGTTGTCCAGGACGTCAAACCAAGGCAATAAGGCATGCTTTTGGAAAACGACCGCGCGGTCCGCGCCTGGTCCTCTCACGGGCGCGTCATCAAGCGTCAATCGTCCCGATGTGGGGGCGAGAAAGCCCGCAATCAGGTTAAGCAAGGTCGATTTGCCACAGCCCGATGCGCCGAGCGCGACAACAAATTCGCTGTCACCGATCTCCAGCATGATCTTGCTGAGCGCAGCGACCGGTGGTCGTCCGTCGGACGCGGGATAGACTACAGAGACGTCGTCGATGTTCAGGCGCAATGGCTCCTCCCAGGTCAGCGCGCCGTCCCGCCCGGTGTGGCCGGGCGGGACAGTCGGACTATTTAGCTGCTTCTTGCGCTATCGTGCTGGTGACAAACTTTGAATAGTCGTCTGCGGTAGCGTCGATCCGACCTGCGGATTTGAGGAAATCGGCCGTCGCCTTGAGTGCCATCGGCGCATTACCCAGCCATTTGGCAGTCACCTGCTCCTGCAACGGGATGAAGGTGTAGCCTTTCAGTATATCGGGAATCTGTTCGGCAGTGGCTCCGGTCACGCTGGCAATCTGCTTGACTTTCTCGTTTTCCGGCGTCCAAGCAGCGGGGTCTTTGAGATAGGCCATGTTTGCCGCGTTCATCGCCTTCGCGAACGCGACAACCTCCTTCTCGTGCGAGGCGAGGAAGTCCGAGTTGACCGTCCAGGCGTTGAACGTCGGATATCCCCACTCAGCCGTATCCTTGGCCGAGACGATGCGCTTTCCCGTCTTGAGGATCTCGGTCTGCGCCGGTGGCCAAATAAAGGCTGCGTCGATCGTGCCCTGGCCCCAGGCTGCCGCGATCTGATCGGGCTTCATCGTCATCACGGTCACATCGCCGGGCTGCAAACCAGCATGAGCTATCGCGCCCATCAGCGAGAAGTGAGCGGTCGAGCCGACCGGAACCGCCAGGCGCTTGCCCTTGATGTCGGCCAGCGTCTCGATCCCCGAACCATTGCGCGCGATCAGGCTCTCGGAATCGCCGATCGCGTAGGAGAACATGAACATCTTCAAATCGACGCCCTGTGTGGCCGCGATCGCGAGAGGCGAGGAGCCGAGCTCGGCCACCTTCACATCGCCCGACGCCATCGCCGCGATGACATCGGTTCCCGAATCGAAGACGCGCCAGTCGATCGTCCAGCCGGTGGCCTTCTCAAAATCGTGCTGAGCGCGGGCGGCGTTCATGGGCGTCGGATCGCTGAAAGTAGCGATCGTCAGGGTTTCCGCCTGAACCAAACTCGAAGATACCATGATCGCGGTCGTTGCCAGCAGGATCGTCTTCCCGAAAATCGATGTCATTGTCATTCCTCCATTGTTGGTATCGGTTGGCGTTTCGCTCTTGTTATTGTTTTTGAAGGCAGTTAAAGCGCGTTAGCGCGTTTATTGGGCCCGATGCGGCAAAGGCGACAATTGCCTGCACCAGACAGTCAAGCGTGTCCAAGGCCGTGACACGATCGGCCACTGCATTGCCGATCAGAGAGAATTCGGTGCAAGCGATCATTTGCACGCACGCCCCGCGCGCTGCCAGACCGGTCGAGGCGTTGCGGAGCGCCTGGCGTGCCGCGTGGCAAGGCCCCTCGGCCTTGATGCGGCGGATTGCGGCCAGCAGGGCCTCATCGTCATCGGCATAAAGTGGCGTCAGTCGTCGTGCGGTCAGCGGCGTATCGAACAGGGCCACTTTGCGCACCGCGGGTGAAGCAAGGATGCCCACGCGACCTCCAGAGCCGGCCAATTCCGCCGCACGATCGGCCGCCAGCGCAACCATATCCAGGAACGGCACGTCGACGGCGGCAAGGATCGCAGGCGCATAATGGTGCGCGGTGTTGCAAGGCATGGCAAGTGCCTCGGCCCCGCCTGCGACCAGACGGCGGGCCATGTCTGCCAAAACTGGCGCGGGGTCAACGCCGACGCCTTCGATCAGATGGCGGATGCGCGAAGGCACTTGGGGGTTCTGGTCGACGATCAGCGGTATATGGCCTGCATCGTCGTCGGCGTGGACGGCGGCCAGAACCTTTTGCATGACAAGGACCGTCGCCTCCGGACCCATGCCTCCGAGAATGCCGACGCGGCGCATCATGCCTCGACTTTCGGCGCGACGGCCGTCACGGCATCGAGGATGTGGTCGGCAATCAGCTCGCAATCGTCGAGGCTGAAGGTGAGCGGTAGTCGCATGTCGAAGAGACTTGCCAGGATTGCATCGGTGCGCGGCAGATCCTGCGCGCCTGCGTAGCGCCAACTATGGTGGTCCGATGTGAAACCTGCGGGCGCTTTTGCCCCAAACCATTTTACCTCGACCCCCATATCGGCAAGAAGTCTCAGCAGGACGCGCGCGGACTTCGCCGAAATCACCGGGATCATAAACTGAATAGAGGATCCGACATATCGTTCGGCAGCGGGCCGGTGCGGTATGCGGATCTCAGGGTTAGCGGCCAGCCTTGCGGCCAACAGATCGTGCCGCGCGTTCCAGGCGCAGATGGCCTGTTCGATGCCTTGCAGTTGTGGGCGCAGTAGGGCCGCGCGCAAATTGTCCATGCGAGCCGACATGTTTGGCGTGTCCAGCCGGATATTGGTATACGTGTCTGGATTCGGTCCCGCGCCATGTCGCTCGTAGAGCATATAAGAGCCCGACAGGATTGTGGCGCGAGCAATGAATTCGGCGTCGTCCGAGGTCAGCAATCCGCCCTCACCCGAATTCAAATGCTTGTAGGTCTGGGTGCTGAAACAGCCAGCAAGCCCAAAGGAACCTGAGCGGCGCCCATTCCAAGTCGCACCCATGGTGTGGGCGCAATCCTCGATTACCGTCAGATCGATCTCTGTGGCGACTGCCAGAAGCGCCTCCATGTCACACATATGGCCGCGCATGTGCGACAGAAGCAGGTAGCGTGCGCCGGTGCGCTTTGCCTTGCTCGACAGATCGTCGAGATCGATAACGAGATCCTCGGTTGTTTCGACAAATACCGGCTTGGCGCCGACCGCTGCGATAGCCCCGGGCACGGGAGCAAGAGTAAAGGCATTGGTCAGAACCGTTTCGCCGGCACGGACGCCGGCCGCACGCAACGCGATCTGCATCGCTTGTCCGCCCGACGCGACTGCAAGGCAGAAACGCGCGCCCTGCCAGGCCGCATATTCGCGTTCCAAGGCCATCGCCTCGCTCTCGTCGCCGCCGGCGATATTGTAGCGATGCAGTCGGCCCGAACGCATTACGGCGGCAGCTGCGGTGATGCCCTCGTCAGGGATTGGAAGCTGCTGCGTGAAGCTGCCGGTGAACCGCTGTCGCGCCATGGCTATTCCGCCGCGAGCTTGGTCTGGTCTTCCGCGAAGGCAGCGTTGTAGCCGAAGAGAGCCGCCGAACCGCCGGTATGCAGGAAGACCACTCGCTCTCCCTTATTGAACTTGCTCTTGCGGCAATAGTCGATCAGGCCCGCCGCGCCCTTGCCCGAGTATACGGGATCGAGAAGAATACCCTCAAGCTGAGCGAACATGCGGATCGCCTCCAACGTGTCCTCACGCGGAATGCCATAGCCTTGCCCAACATAGTTGCTGTCGGCGACCACGTCCGACCGCGCAACGACATTGAAGCAGCCGAGCTTTTCGGCTGTCTGAAGAGCTAACTTGTAAACGCTCTCTTCCTGTTTTTCCTTCGGCGCGCGCACGCCGATGCCGGTCAGCGGAATATTGGCGTTGATAGCCTTCAGCCCTGTGACGAGGCCGGCCTGCGTGCCAGCGCTGCCGGTTGCGGTAACAATATGATCGATCACAAGGCTCCTGTCGTTAGCTTGCGACAACAGTTCGAATGCGCAGTTGACATAGCCTAGCGCGCCTGTGGCATTCGAGCCGCCACCGGGAATAACATAGACTTTACGACCCTCTCCGCGTAGTTTCTCGGCCACGCTTTCCATCTCGGTCTGCATGTCGGCCCCGCCCGCACGTTTCGATGTGGTCGCTCCGTGCAGATGGTCGAGCAGCACATTGCCATTGCTGTTGTAATTCAAGTCATTCGAACCGGTACGATCCTCAAGCAGGATATGACAGCCCATCCCAAGCTTTGCCGCGAAAGCCGCCGTCTGGCGCGCGTGGTTAGATTGCGTCGCGCCCTGTGTCATCACCGTGTCGGCGCCCATGGCTTGAGCTTCGGCCATCAGGAATTCCAGCTTGCGGGTCTTGTTGCCGCCAGTCGACAGCCCGGTGCAGTCGTCGCGCTTTATCCAGATCTCCGGTCCGCCAAGCTCCCGGCTGAGCCGGTCGAGCTTTTCGAGAGGCGTCGGCAGATGGGCCAGGAAGACGCGTGGAAAGCGAGCGAGATGCATATGATAAACCTTCCGAAACTTGAGCAAAGTGACACTCGCACGTCAAAATGACTCGTGCAAATTCGAAATTATCCACCTAAGATGCACATATTGCATCTTATGGAGCCGTCATGCGCCTCGAATGGCTTGAGGATCTCCTTGCTGTCGCCGAGACCGGATCGTTCCATGAAGCGGCGGAGCGGCGGTTTCTCACGCAATCAGCCTTTTCCAGGCGAATACAGAACATCGAAGATCATGTCGGAACCGAACTGTTCGACCGGACCCGAAAGCCGGTGCAGGTACGCCCGACAATGGCCGACAAGCGCGATCAAATCCAAAAGCTTGCCGTAGATCTGCGTCAGCTTGTCGTGGATCTCAAACTCGACGCTCGCGTCGCCTCGAATCGCGTCGTCCTTGCAAGCCAGCATTCACTGACGACGGCGTTGACGCCGCACCTTCTCAAGAAGTTGCGGCAGCAAAACGAGACGATCCATGTCCGCCTTCGCTCGGCCAATCTCGATGAATGCGTCGGCCTTCTGCTCTCACGCCAAGCCGATATCGCCGTTATCTACCGTGTGCCGGGAGAGGATCATCCCGTTAATGCCGGGTATGTCGAATCGGCTACTATCGGCTTCGACCGGCTCATCCCGGTCTTCGATGCCGGTGCGCTTGACGATTTGGCTCTGAGAATTGCGGGGGACGAGGTTCCCTATATCGCTTATCCAGGTAACGTGTTTTTTGGCAGCATGATGGGAAGACTGATCCTGCCGCGCCTGAGCGGTGCAACAAGGCTCATGCCGATCGCAGAAACGGCGCTCACACTTGCCGCGCTCGAGATGGCGGCAGTCGGCATAGCGGTGGCCTGGGTGCCCGAATCGCTTGCCAAGCAACGCATCAGAGACGGCGTTGTCGTGGACATCTCTGAGATGCTGCTTTCCTGCCCGCTGGAAATTACGGCTGTCAGGTTGTTGGGAACGTCAGGACCGGTCGCCAGTGAAGTCTGGTCGCAAATTGCGCAGCCACCGCCTCAACGTGAGCCTCCGACGATCGGGAGCACCGATACCGTCAGCGCGCCTCGTCGATGAGGTTCAGCAACGCTTCGGCCGCGCGGGTGCGGTGGCGCGCGGGATGGGTCAGGACAGCAAAGCTGCGTTCGGGCCTTGGTGCCCATGTGACGGAGCGTATCCGCACGACTCCCTGCGACACCGCTCCCTCGACCGCGCGGCGTGACAGCATGCTGATACAACGTCCGCCAGCAACAGCGGCCAGAATTGCCTCGTTCGAGGGCAGTTCGAGCGCGATATCGAGATCATCGATCGACAGCCTCATGGCGCTCAGATGCGCCTCAAATTCCGACCGCGTACCGGACCCGAGTTCGCGCAGGACCCAGCTTGTCCGTCCGTAATCCAGCGCACCGAGCGAGCGAGATTTTGCCAAAAGATGGTCGGGCGACATCACGAATACAAGTTCATCGCGAGCAACGACGCGACGCCTGAGATCGTTCTGGGTCACGTCACCTTCCACAAAGCCTAGGTCTGCCGCACCATTTGTCACAGCCTGCGCCACCTGAGCAGTATTGCCGACCATAAGTGCCATATCCAGGCCGGCATGGCGTTCATGTAGCGTTATCAGAAATGGCGGCAGCCAATAGCTTGCCACTGTTTGACTCGCATGGATGCGCAACCGCCCCCGGACGTCCTGCGCCAGATCCGCAAGCACAAGTCGCGCTGTCTCTGCCTCAGCCATGACGGCCTGCGCCGCACCCATGAAAGTGCGACCGGCTTCCGTGATCTCGATGCCGCGACCGATCCGGTCGAAAAGCCGCACCCCATGCTGCGCCTTAAGCGTAGAGATCGCGGCGGAGACCGCTGATTGCGTGAGGTTTAGCACGCGCGCCGCCCTGGTGACGTGCCCGCGCTCTGCCACGGCGAGGAAGATACGAAGCTGTTCGAGTGTCATGCAAAATTGATAAGCGTTGTCGAATAGAATAATAGAAATAATCTAATATTAAGATCATTGGTAATGCATCATGGTGCGGGCAAATTTCTCCCGGAGGTCGATGCGCGCTTCAAGAACGGCGTGCTGACCGTGACCTTACCCAAGACCGAGAAGGCGCAGTCGCAGGTCAAGCGTATTGTCACCAAGAACTGACGCATGGTAGGCGCCGGCGGCGGTCTTGTCGCCGCCGGCAGGATCCTTCGCCAAAGAGGGAGGGATGAGCGGGTCAGACGGGGTCCTAACAGGGGCGCGAGCACATCGAAGGCGAACGCTTCAGCTAAGCCAAAGCAAACCGCCCGCCTTCAGCTTGAATGGAGTGAGCGCGACGGTTCTCCTGTCGTTCCGCCTAAGGACGCGGCCTCGGATCGCGGCTCTTGGCAAAGGGCAATCCGCAGTGCCACGCATGACTACTTTATCAAAACGCCGCGGCCAACCAAGATCGCGGCCGGCTCGTGCAAGGTTGCAGTTCATTCATTCGTCGAAGGCGGTGTCTGCGAGCCCTGGCATGATATCGCCGGCCAGCAGCTTTTCCTTGCTGAGCAAGCCGGCGTCCTCCAGCGCCTCGAAGTCGGGCAGGTCGCGCAGGGTATCGAGGCCGAACTCAAGCAGGAACTCTTTCGTCGTGACATAGGTGTAAGGCGCTCCGGACGTCGGGCTGCGCGGTCCCGAGGCGATCAGGCCAGCGCCGCGCAGACGGCCGATCAGATCGCGCGAAATCTCCTTGCCGAAGAAGCTGGACAGCTCGGTGCGGGTGATCGGCTGGAAGTAAGCAATACACATCAGCACCAGGATTTCGGACTGGGTGAGGTCGACCGATCGTTCGTTGCCTCCGACAGCCGTACGGATGGCGTCGGCATAGGCCGGCCGGGTCAGGTGCTTCCAGCCGCCGGCGACGGAAACCAGGTCGTACGGCCGCCCGCGCAACTCATCCCGGATGTCGTCGATCAACAGGTCGATGCTGCAGTCCTTGCCGACGATGCGCGCCAGTACCTCGCGGCCGACCGGCTCGCTGGCGGCGAAGATCGTTGCCTCGACACGCATCATCCATTCGCGCCAGCGCATCTGCGGCGGCAGATGATCCAGCTCCCGATCAAACAGCTGGTCAGCTGATCGACCGTCATTTGGCCGACCGTCGCCTGATCGCTGGTCAGCTGATCGACCTGCGCCGCCCTGCCCTCCCCGTCGCCGCGTGGTTGCGCTCTCCGTCATGGTCACAGCCCGTAGATGCGGAAGGCCGGGCGGCCGGACAGCTCACGCACGGCGCCGAGTGTTTGCAGCCGATCGAACAGGCGCCGGCTGGCCCAGCGCGACAGGTTTTTGGTGGTCAACGTTCCCGATACCGCATCGTCGCCGCGCAGCTGGTCGACGACCTCGCCGGCCGCCTTCGACCGCAGTTTTGGCACGGCCGCCCGCAGCCGTTCGGCCTGCGCCGCCATATCCGCCGCGAGGCGGCAGGCATCGGCGGCGCCGAGGGCCGCGGCAATGAAGGCGGCCCGCTCGAACCCGTCGCCGCCCGGTCGCGCGCGCCGGCCTTCAAAGCCTGAACGCAGCTGCGGCGCATGAATCTGAAGACCGAGGATCGGCACGGCATGCGTCCAGCCCATGCGCCACGACAGCGCGCAATCGGCCAGCCACCAGGAAAAAATTTCGGCTTGTCGGTCCTCCCGCATGACGGCGGCGGCGGTGCGCGCGGCGACGACCGGGGCTGGCGCGCCGCTGCGCACCTCTTCCCTTGTGACGTCGATCAGGTTGCAAAAACCGTCCGACCAGCCGACGCCGAGCAGGGCGACGACCGTCCGCAATTCCTCAACGCTCGGCGGCAGCGAGCGCCCGGCGAGACGCCGCCATGCGGCGAGCACGTTGCCGGCAGGGCCTGGCTCGTCGCCGGTGTGGCGCAGCAACCAGGCGTCCCGCAAGGCCGCTTCATCCTCGCTACGGCCGATCAGCGTCACGCATGCGGCTGCGGCTTTCAGCGCCAGTCGATGCCGCCACGCGGCGCTCCATTCGGGCTCTGCCCTTACGAGATTGTCGAGCGAGTTCAAGGCACTGCCGGCCATGAAGGCGGCCTCGACCGGATTCTCGCTACGGCCGCGCGGCGTCGCCCACGCCGGCGCGCGGGGAACCGGGCAGGAGGTTTGCAAGGCGGGTGTAGGCTGCCGACTCATCGCGGACAGCGTAAACGCGATGTGCGGTTTATGCGAGCGAAAACGCCTCTATCCGCACGGCATGTCGATGTGATAAAATGATCGATAATGTTGCATTATCGTTCGTTTTTCTTTTATATGAGAAATGGCCGTTTTCGTCGAGCAGAAGCCCAAAATTCACGCCCAGCGACCCTCCGGACCATCCCGCGACAGTCTTTCCTGTAACGGTTACGATAGCGCGGATGCATATCCCCACTGACGCTTCAGGCGTGGGGCCGCAAACCTGGCGTCGCCCGATAGAAGATCACACGCACCGACGGAACAAGCTGGTTGAGGTAATCGAAATCCCGAACATTGCCGGTCAGGACCGTCGCGCCCAGCAGACCGGCCTGGTGAAAGATCAGCGCATCGTTGAGGAAGCGGCGTTCATGCCCCTCCCCTTTCGGCAGACGGCTCAGCCGGAACAACAGGCCGGCAAGCATGCCGGCGCGTCCCCAAGCGGTGGCGTCGGGTGCATGCAGCCGGTGCACTGGAATATCCTCGATCATGCCTGCAACCACTTTCAGGACCGACTTCGTCGTGGGGTGCGCTGGGTCGAGCCGGCCGAACAAATGGCTGAGCTCGGCAAGGCAGACGGCGGAGTGCAGACAGAGCCGATAGGTCAGAAGGTCATCGACCACTTCGGGCGTGCGCCCCTGCAGGACATCGAGATAGACACTGGTGTCGAGAAGCAGTGCACCGCCGACAGGCGGCTGGTCCGCTGCCCAGGACAGAGCGGAATCCGGCCGCCGTTCCAGCCCCCCGGCACGCCGCTGTGGTTTGAGAGAACGCAGTGCGCTCCCGAGATCAAACGCCAAGATCAATGTCCGCGGAGATGCTGCCCTTGCGGCGGACGAGCCGGGCGCCAAAATCGTCCTCGAGGGCTAGCTGCGACAAGGCGAGCTCCAGCAGTTCGGTGTCGGAACTCACATGAGCGCGCTTCTTTGCCGCCTCGATCAATTCCGATGACACCCTGCCGGAAAGGCGTGTGTTCTTGGCCGCGCCAAGCAGGCCGACCGCCCTCGCCTGCTCAAGCACGAGGCGGTTGCGGGCGTGGGCGATCCGCTCCTCGCTTTCGGCTGCCGTTGCGCCACGTATGCTCATCCTGGATTCTCCTGTTGAACGAAACATAAGGGATGTTGAACATGAAGGCAAGGATCGGCACTGAGAAAGAGGGCCCCTAGGAGGGTCAACACTGGATCGGACATGGTCCGTCGCCCGGTCATGCTATAGCACGACCCAGCGTGCGGTCGTACGCGACCGGCGCAAATCTCGGGAGCTATTGGTCAAGCACCTCGCGGTGGACAATTGGGCGCTTTGGTCGCACGTTGGGGCTCTCAGAATCGCACCACTGTGACATTCAAATGATCGAGAGTTTCGATGGGCAGTCCCCGTAATTTCATGACGCCCATCAACGCGGTCGACACCAGCGACCTGCCTGACATTGTCGACGTCGTCATGGAAATGGGGCACCCGGATGAGGCTCCCTCCCCTCCCATGCAGGTCCTCGACTCGCGACAAGCATCACTGCCTGCGCATCTCGAAAAGCTGGCCGACCGCGCGCGATTACGTCGAGGCGGCGAGTTCGGCAAACACCCGTCGCGCCTATGCCGCCGACTGGAAGCATTTTTGCGCCTGGTGCCGGCGCCAGGCGTTTGATCCGCTGCCGCCAGATCCACAAGTCGTCGGCCTCTACATCACGGCCCAGGCCTCAGGATCGGAACGGGACAAAAAGTCTGTGTCGACCGTTGAGCGCCGCCTGTCGTCGCTGACCTGGAACTATACGCAACGCGGTCAACCGCTCGACCGGAAGGACCGGCATATCGCCACCGTGCTCGCCGGTATCCGCAATAAACACGCCTCCCCTCCCCGTCAAAAGGAAGCCATCCTGCGCGACGATCTTGTCGCCATGCTGGAAACGCTCGATCGTGGCACGCTGCGCGGTCTGCGCGGCCGCGCCATGTTGCTTTTGGGCTTCGCCGGCGGCTTGCGCCGCTCCGAAATCGTGGGCCTCGATGTTGCGCGCGATCAAACCGAGGACGGCTGCGGCTGGATTGAATTTTTCCCGGACAAGGGTGTCCTGGTTACGCTGCGAGGCAAGACCGGCTGGCGCGAGGTCGAGATTGGCCGCGGCTCGTCCGATGCCACCTGCCCGGTCGTCGCCCTGCAGACCTGGCTGAAGCTGGCCCGCATCGCGCATGGCCCCCTCTTCCGCCGCGTCACGGGGCAGGGTAAAGCTGTGGGCGCCGAGCGGCTCAACGATCAGGAGGTGGCGCGGCTGGTCAAACGCGCGGCCTTGGCCGCCGGCGTGCGCGGCGATCTCTCCGAGAGCGAGCGGGGACAGAAGTTTTCCGGCCATTCGCTGCGCGCCGGCCTCGCTTCCTCAGCCGAGGTCGATGAGCGTTACGTGCAGAAGCAGCTCGGCCATACCTCGGCAGAAATGACTCGCAAATACCAGCGGCGCCGCGATCGGTTCCGCGTCAATCTTACCAAGGCCTCAGGGTTGTAGAGGACGAAGTCCCCTCCCCTCCCATTCTCGCATACCTTTCCCAAATTCGGGCGTTGCGTGCCAATAGCTCAATTACGCTGACCAATTTCGGCGTCCGTCCTTGCAAATCAGGAATGGTACTCCATAATTGCGAGGATGATCACCGCATCGAAACGCAACTCGCCGAACTGATAGAGCTCTCCCTGCGGTGGCACTGATTGGGCCGCGCCAAGTAGGCAAGACTACGCTGGCGCTCGAAATAGCCGAGACACGGCCGTCGATCTATCTCGATCTCGAGTCCGATGTGGACAGAGCCAAGCTCGCGGAGCCGGAGCTCTACCTTGCCGAGCATGAGGGCGAGTTGGTGATCCTCGATGAGGTCCATCGGCTTCCAACCTGTTCCAGAATTCATAGGAATGGCTCGACACGCCCTGCAATGATGCCACGTAGGGCGGCCTCGGCCGTCTCTGCCGCCCTCCCCCGCAGTTGTTCGGGCAACACAACGCCCGGTGCTGCCTCACGGAGGCGCACGGCCATCTCCGCCAGCACCGCCCCGGCTCTGGTAGCAGGCAGATCGATGGTTCGAGCAAGTGCGAGAAAGTCGCGACCTGTCAGACGATCATCCTTGCCATTGAGCTTTAGCGCCATGCGATCGCCAGCGAGGCCAGGAAACACCCGGGTCGTGACGGCATCATAGAGCGGTGCAAATCGTACCGTCTCAAACTGACGCGACCCGGGACTGGCTATTTTGAGCAGAGCAAGGTTCTTCAGATGCATGTCGCCGTCGGCGATGAACCAGGCGAACAAGGCACGTCGAAACAGGATTTCGAGGTCAGCCAACGGGTCCGTTGAGAGCGGCCGAAGCCCCCGTGCCATGCGCTCGATCGTACCGTCATATTTGGCGGAGGCCGGAAGGTCCAGGATCGAGCAAAAGTCCTCCATCGCCAGCATCCTGTCATCGTCCAGGCTGCGTCGGATGTCGAAGCGCTCGACCACAAGCGCCGGCGGCATGCCATCGGGCATGTCGATCAGCGCGGCAGCAGGTACCTCGAAGCCAGCGACCCTGCCGAGCTCAAGGCAAAGCCACTCGACGATGGGTAGTGCTTCGAAGCCAGCCGTGCCGGCTGGTTTTAGAATATGAGTGAACGGCTGCTCCACCGCCGGCAGCAGCAGACCTTCCAGCGTCAAACACATAGGAGCTTTGATCTGGACCCCCGACAAGCGTGGCGTCTCCGCGTTGGCAAACAGCCTTGCGAGGTTCTGCTCGAACGTTTCCTCGATCTCGCTCCTCGCAGGCCCCGCGTAGCGACCGGTGAAGCGGCCGGCCTCCGAGAAGGCCACGAGCTGGCCCTGCAAAATGTCGGCGGGAAGCCTGGCAAGCTCCGCACGGGTCTTGACGATGGCGATGTTCGACATATAGCGCTTGCCCGATTTGAGCACGTCGCGCTCATCGCGCTGATGCAGAACCTGAGCGAGCCACCCCTCCGGCAAGAGCGACCCGATGAATGGCGGCAGTTTGCCTGGCATCGTCTCGCGAATGAGCGGGGGGCTGCCTGTTCGGACAGCAGGCTTCCATCGCCATTCGAAGCCGTCGTGGGTCAGTTGTCCGAGCGGGATTCCGTGCCAGGCAACGAGAAACTCCAATGCCGCCTTGTTGCCGGTGATTTTGGCGGCGTCGGCTCGCGCCAGAAGATAGCGTTCTGCCCCCTCTCCTTCCCGATACCAGCTGTTCTCGCGAGCGAGCGCCCAAACCGCGTCCGCGGCGGCTTGCGGCGATCCAAACTCCTCGATGATACGCGCAGCCATTTGTGCTCGCATCGGCCCGGCTATCGCACTCGCGTGCTCGCTACGCAGCCGGAAGGCTTCCAGAAAGCGCTGTCGTGGAGACGAAGCATCAGTGCGCAGCTCCCCCATGTCATCTCCGACCACGACGCTCACCGTCGAAGGGTGCGCCGGCGCCTCATTTTGAATAATCTCCAGTGTTCGCAGGCGGGTGCGCTGGTTGCGTCGCCCGCTGATAAACAGCCGCCCGTCCGGCGTAGGTCCGAGCAGAATCGCACTTGCCGATGACAGGTAGGCCGTTGGATAGAGGTAGCGTGCGATCCGAACCGCGTGCTCCAAGATCGTGGCCTCGACATCATCCGCAGCATCGACATAGAGACCGCGGACGAGTTGAACCAATTCGCCTGCTTGCGCACGCAGATGGGCGCGCTTGGCGTCTATTGTCTCTCCAACTAGATGAAGCAAGGAATTATCCCGCATCTCAGATGCGTGATAATTCGCCCAAGACGCAACGATGTCAAGGATTATCGCGCATCTGAGATGCGAGATAATTCTGTGCCCCCCAAAAGTTGCGAACGTACGGCTGGCTGGCCCCATACTCGAATTCGGCAACGGGATAGCAAGCGCTGTGGGCGCTTGAGAATGCCGAGAAGCCGGCGCAATGAGGCCAAGGCCAACCTTTGGACCGGCTGTCGACCCGGCGGGAGATCATTCGCCTTAATCGGCTCATCGGGCCGTTTGAGAGACCGTGCAGTGGATCAGATCGTCCCTCTTTCTGCGGAGCGCGGCTAGCGCTCGCTCACTTTGTCATTGCAGGAGGGCGATCCCTAGTGGCCTCGACCCTACCAGCCGGCTCGGCATGCGTAAATAGCACGTCCATTGGATGATGCTGTTCTCATTCGCGTAGATCCGCGCTACGGCCACCATGATCAAAGCGCGCCGCGCCTGGCTTGGCGCGCTCCATCCGCGGCGATTTTTAGAGAGAACTTCCAAACTGATTCTCCCATTGCGCCAGTTCGCGTCTTTGACGTATTCAGGGGACTCATTCGGCCGCAATCGTCCTCGCGTGCCTTCAGAAACGCACCGGCGTCCTCGGGGGAAAGGCGCTCTTTTGCCAGTTCGGATCTTATCTTGATATTCGGCTTTCTCAGCATCCCGCCGGCGCTGCCACAGGAAGGCCGATAGCGCTTCGCGCGCGCTGGCCGATCCAGCCTCGCTGTCCTCTGCCAATTCGAGAGGCGTCATGTCATGCATGTCGGCACGTTTGGTGTGCAGGAATGTGCTCGGATCGAAGCCGTTCAGCTCCTTTTCCGCGTCAACGCAAAACCGGTTGTGTCGCGATTGAGGATTGCGGTCCGCCTCTTCAAGCTGCTTCTCGCGACGCCCTTGTGCCTGCGTGGCCATTTGGGCTTTGCGGCGGACAATGGCAGCCTCGACTGGCAATCCCAATGTCGCAAGCGGAAGCGGCCCCTGCCCCTCTAGCATCGCCGCAATTTCTTGGACCTGTCCCGCGATCATCGGTGCCTCGATGTCCGACAGGAGCGCTTTGCGATACATCAAGCCGGACGCCGGATGGATCGATTGCAACCACAACTCGCCTGAAAAGCCTGCGCGTTCACTGTTTGGAAGCTCGCCAAGGATCCACTCCACATCTTGCACCGCTGCATGCATGGCAGCGGTCCTCTGCTTCTAAGCTAGTGTCCTGGCGCTCCATGGCTTGGCAAACGTCGCGGCAAGCGCGACCTCGTAGCCTTGTTGAACCAGCACACCTTCGCCGAGCAGATATTTTAGGTAATTGTCGACCGCCTTCCAAGGCGAGGCAAAGCAGGCCTCCATCGCGGTGACCTCGCCCGCCACGTCACTGGATACGCGCAGAAAGGGCTTCTGGATCAGACGACGCTTTTCCAGATGGTCGGCGATGGGCACGGAGTTGCACAGGGCGTTGCCGAGGCAGCGGTCATGAAAAACCTCAGCTAGGATGATCGCTTGCCACACGGCAGGGCGTTCGGAAAAACAGGCGAAGCCTTCGACCTCGCGGCCAACATACTCGGCAAGACCGATTGCCTGAAGTTCGGCTTGACGCGGGATGGTGCGTCTCGGCCAGGAGGTCTCGCCAATGCCTGCCTGTAAGCTGACGCGGTTTCCTCGACGCGGTTTCGATGCTTTGCCGCGGTGGCGGCATGAACCCTGTCGCGTTCCTCTTGCCATGCGATCTCGTCGGAATCCTGCTGCGCGCGCGCAGCGTCGATGCCGGGATGAAAAAGCCAACGCCGCCGCGCGGTGTTCAGCACCGCTTCGACGATGGCCACCCTTAGCGAGTCGCGCGGAAGCTTGGACAGATCGATCTCGACGGCGGGAATCTTGTGTCCCTGAGGCGCCGCATGTTGGCGTCGTCCGCGAAATGGATGACGGCGACCTCGACGAACAGGTTATAGCCGTGAGCCCGAACATAGAGGTCGGGAATGATGGACTTGGGACCGTTGTACTCAAGCCGAAGGAACTCGGTATCGACTACCTCCTGGCTGGGCTTCGTCACCACGCGTTTGTTATGAAGCCCAAGCCGCTCAGGTAGAAGCAGCTTCGGATCGCTGCGAAACGCTTCCTTGGCCAGCAAATGAAGGACGGTCTCGGGCCCTCCTCTGCACACCTCACCACCATGGTGCGCGAAATGGGGTACTTGGCGATCTGCTTTCAATCGGGCTACGAGTTGACTCTCACACGCGGGCCAAACGCCCCTGCAAGCGAGGCCACGCCGGACCTCGCCTATGTGAGCGGATGTTCCGTCGAGTCGCTTCCCATAGACGAGTTGCGCCCGATCGGAGCCAAAGGACTTTCGCGCCTCGTCGTGATCGTGCTGGTCGGCCATCGCTTTAAAACCCGCGCCCTAATATCACCAATGACCAGTTCAAAAGGAGCCCGACTGCCGTCGGCGGGCTGGAAAGGCCTTCCTTGCGCCCGTTCGCAGTTGCAGCCTTTTTGCCCGCTGACGAACGCGATTTTACTGCCGTAAATAATGGTCTTTGTGGCCGAGAAAACATGCATTTAGCCATCTGAGTGGGGAGAGTTCTTCGAAGGACGAGCAGCCGCTATCGCGACGATATTGGTATTCGCCAGTAAGAATGCCGGCTGGTGCCGTTAACCTTCTGTTAACCTAAAACTTCTTGCCGGGCTTTCCGAATCGGAGCTTAATGGCGCTTGTTGAATAGTTTCATCGCAAAAAGCGCCAATTCAGGTTTCGACGAGAATGAATTTCGCCATGCGGCTACCACGCTTCGAGTTCGACGATAAGATTCTCGAGCAGGGTGCTGAGATATCGCGACGCCTCAATCAGCTTCGCATGGAGAAATTTCCACCCAATGCGACGAAGACGCTGCGTCCATTTTCGATGGCAGAAGTCGCCCACTATCTTGGTGTATCGCAAAACAATCTGAAGCGGCTTCACCTCGAAGGCAAGGGGCCTTTGCCTGACCAAGTCCCTTCCGGCCGACGCTCCTACACGGCCGCACAGATGCTCGAACTTCGCCATTTCCTGGACCAGCATGGCAGGACCGAGGTCAAGAAGTATGTTCCGCATCGCAAGCCTGGCGACAAGCTCCAGGTCGTTGCTGTCGTCAACTTCAAGGGGGGGAGCGGCAAGACAACGACTGCCGCCCACCTCGCCCAGCACTTGGCTCTGACCGGCCACCGTGTCCTTGCAATCGATCTCGACCCGCAAGCCTCGCTGTCCGCGCTGCATGGGTTCCAACCCGAACTCGATCACAACCTCTCGCTCTATGAGGCGATCCGTTACGATGACGAGCGCCGGCCGATCTCCGATGTGATCGTGCCGACGAATTTTCCTGGGCTGGATATCATCCCGGCCAATCTCGAGTTGCAAGAGTACGAGTACGACACGCCGCTCGCCATGCAGGATAAATCGTCCAGTGCTGGCCGGCAATTCTTCGTCAGGATTGCAAAAGCCTTGTCCGAGGTGGACGACCGCTATGACGTGGTGGTTGTCGATTGTCCTCCGCAACTCGGCTATCTAACTCTGACGGCAATGTCGGCGGCGACGTCCGTTCTCATCACTGTTCATCCTCAAATGCTCGACCTGATGTCGATGAGCCAGTTCCTGTTGATGCTCGGCGGAATTTTGAAGACCATCAAAGCCGCCGGCGCGGCGATCGAGCTCGATTGGTTTCGCTACCTGATCACTCGGTACGAACCGACAGACATTCCGCAAGCGCAGATGGTCGGCTTCATGCAGTCGATGCTTGCCGGCCAGATCCTCGATAATCCCATGCTCAAGTCGACGGCAATTTCGGATGCGGGCCTAACGAAACAGACCCTCTATGAGGTGGAGAAGTCGTCCTTTACCCGCTCTACCTATGACCGGGCGCTTGAATCGCTGGACGCGGTGAACTCGGAGATCACGGCTCTTGTCCATCGCGCTTGGGGACGGTCATGACAGCGCAGTTTACGGCAGTAAAAAGTGCGAATTTTGATCGTGAAATCAGTCGACTAACCGCGAATCGGAGCGATTGAATGGCACGCAAAGACATTTTCGGCAGTGTCATGGGCCCCGCAACGGCAATTGCTGATGGCCAGGACGTCTCGAGCTACGCCGTTCGTGGCGCCTCACGGTCGATCATACAGTCGTTCGAGGAGCTCTCGAAGAGTTCAGTCGTCGATCTCGATCCGGCTTTGGTCGACACGTCATTCGTCTCGGACCGTATGGACGATGACGATGATGCGTTTCAGGAGTTGCTGACGGCAATTCGTGAACGAGGGCAGGATTCTCCGATCCTGGTCCGACCTCACCCTGAGACTTCGGGACGCTTTCAAACGGTCTTTGGCCATAGGCGCGTCAGGGTTGCCCGGCAGTTGGAAAGGCCTGTACGCGCTGTCGTCAAGAAGATGGACGATAGGGACCATGTCATCGCCCAAGGCCAGGAGAACGCCGCCAGAGCCGATTTGTCCTTCATCGAGCGGACGCTTTTTGCAGACCGCATTCTCAAGCGAGGCCATTCGCCTGACACAGTGAAGTCAGCTCTTGCGCTCGACGATACGACCTTCTCGAAAATGCGTTCTGTGATCAGCAACATTCCAGAGCAGGTCATTTTTGCGGTGGGCGCGGCCAAAGGCATTGGCCGAGACCGCTGGTGGCAGCTTGCCAAGCTCATGGAGCATCCTGGTGCCGCGGCGAGGGCAGCGGAGTGCGTGGCAATCGCCGATTTCGCGCAGCCAGGCAGTGAGGCCCGTTTTGCCCGTCTGTTCGACTTTGTGAGCGCCCCGGTGAAGCGCCTGCGGGCGCCAGCGAAGCCCCAGGAGCGGGCCTGGGTACCCCAGGACAAATCAGTTCGAGCCAAGATCACCGACACGGGAAAAGTGTTTACGCTTGCCTTGAGGTCCAAGGAAGCGTCGCCCTTCGGCGCATTCATTGCCGGCAAACTCGATGAGCTTTTCGAGGCTTTTCGGGAGTCGGAAATGGCCAAGAAAACAGGAGACTAAGACCGCAAAAGAAAAAGGCCCCCGAACGTCACCGTCGCGGAAGCCCTTCTCACGTCTCTAGCAAGCTGAGAATCGCACTTCCCCGAATCACTGTCAAGAGTCGTGGCGCCGTTTCGGCGAGCAGTTTTCTTTTGCCTGATTGAAAGGTGAGGGAAATGGAGAGTGGGTATGGAACGACGCCCTTTGGGCGGCGACCGATGACGCTTGCGCTGGTGCAAGCGAACGCGGCATCACGCGAGATTCCTGACGGGGCTCTTGTCGAGAAGTGGCAGGTCTATCGTTGGTTATGTGAGGGCAAGGCCGTCATAGGTGTGGGAGATCGCGCACTCGCCGTGCTGAGCGGGCTTTTGTCGTTCTATCCGGACGACCAGATCAGCGAGGAAAACGGCCTGATGGTCTTTCCCTCGAACGCACAGCTGTCGCTTCGCGCACACGGCATGCCCAGTTCCACGTTGCGGCGACACCTGGCCGAGCTGGTAAGTTGCGGCCTGATCATCCGTCGGGACAGTCCGAACGGCAAAAGGTTCGCCCGGAAGGGAAAGGGTGGTGCTATTGAGGAGGCGTTCGGGTTCTCGCTGGCGCCGTTGCTGACGCGGGCTGCTGAGTTTCAGCATGCTGCCGAACAGGTGCGCGCCGACAGCCTGGCGCTCAGGTTAATGAGGGAGCGGATCACGCTCCATCGTCGCGACATCCACAAACTTGTCGAGGTTGCGATCGAAGAGGGCGTTCCTGGCGACTGGGGAGCCGCCTGGAGACGGTTCAGAGCCATTGTAGATGCAATCCCGCGGCGGGCAGGGCTGTCCGAATTGGAGGCGATTGTTGCCGAACTGACCAGACTCCATGACGAAGTGGACATGATGCTGGAGAACTTCATGAATTCCACGAATCCTAGCGCCAATGAGTCCCAAAATGAGCGGCAGCAATCTGATTCAAACACAGACTCCATTTTTGTATTTGAACCGGCTTTGAAGAAAAGCAGGGCGGCGGTCGAACCAAGTAAGGCAACCGACGAGAAGCCGAAAAGCTATCCAATCGGACTTGTGCTGAAAGCCTGCCCCGAAATTTCAAACTATGCCGTGCACGGCGTAGGAAACTGGCGCGATTTGATGATTACCGCCGTCCAGGTACGAGGGTACCTTGGTATTTCGCCCTCAGCATACGAGGAGGCTTGCCATGTGATGGGCCAGGAGACAGCCGCCATCGTGATTGCCTGCATCTTGCAAAGGGCGCAGCACATCAACTCAGCAGGCGGTTACCTGCGGGTTCTAACCGAAAAGGCGAGGGCAGGGGAGTTTTCGGTCGGGCCTATGCTGATGGCGGCACTGAAGGCGAACGGTGCGACAGCAAAAATGACCGGGTGAGAAATGCGAGCGCCGCGCGCATGACGACCGTGTTGGGTAGTATTTTCGACGTGCCCACGGTGATAGATACGCACAGAGTGTGCCGCACAGCGACGGACAACTCCGACGATCGCTTTGGGCTTTTTCTGCCGGAAAGGGGAAGGGGGCTGGTGGTGAAAACCTGACACTTGGTGCTCGCTAGGCATTGCAGGGGCAAGAAGCGGACCTCGGGTGCCCGGATGGTTTTGCAGTCGCGAAGACGGCGAATCGCCGCCCCTTCGCCACCGCTTGCCGATTGAAAGGCCCAAACCGCAGGTTCCCATTAGCAATGGCTAATTGACAGTCCATTGGAAACGGCGCTCATTCGCCTTGCGCAGATGGATCGCGGCGTTGGGCGGCGATTTCGACCGTCGGCGTGGGAGGATGCCATGCCAACAATTATCGGCCATCACAACATTACAAAAGATACCAAGCACTGGCTCAGTTCACCGAAGCGCAACGAGTTGTTCGGCTCGCTCGGGATCACCAACATCCGCACCTTCGTCGATCCGCAGAACCCGAAACGTGTGGCGGTGATGATGGACGTGCCGGATATGGATAAGCTCTCGGCAATGATGCAGAGCCAAGCCGCCGCCGACGCAATGGCCTTCGATGGCGTGGTGCCGGAGTCACTGGTGATCCTGGTCGAATCGAAAGGGTAGCCGCCCGCCGGCAAGCCAGCCGCAGGCATTCGCCCGTCAAGATCGGATCTCCACGACGGGGCGAAGGATGCTCCCGTCGGCCGATGGCGGCGGCGGTGAGAGGCGGAGCTGCGGGCATTCCGGCAACACGATTTCGGCAGAGGAGGCGGCCAGCTTCGTGAAGTCCGGCATATGGCTGGACTATGGGTGTCGCTATGCCAGCCGGACGTTTTCGACAAGGCTCTGGCCTCCTGCGCAGCCAAGCTCACAAACGTCAAAATTCGCTCTTGCCTTTCCATGCGGCCGCGCGCCGTTCTCGAAGTGGATCCCGAAGGCGAACACTTCTGCTGGATCAGCCAGCACTTCACCGGATATGACCGCCGAAAGCATGACGCTGGTCGCTGCAACTACATGCCGGTCAATCTCGGTGAAATTCCTGATTGCTATCGACGCTTCATGGAACCGGTCGACATCGTCATCTTCAAGACATGCCCTATGGACGAGAATGGATACTTCAATTTCAGCGCCGCAAACCTCTGGCACCGGGCAGTCATCGAGCGGGCAAAGCTGGTGATCGTCGAGAGCGACCAGAACGGCGTGCACGTCAGCGAAGTCGACTACATCATCGAAGGCGACAACCAGCCGGCAGCCGAACTACCGAACCCCCCGCCGACTGACATCGACCGTGCCGTAGGGAGGCTCATCTGCGCTGAGATCGAGGATGGCTCATGCCTTCAGATCGGTATCAGAGGCATGCCGAATGCAGTTTGCACCCAGCTTCTCGAGAGCAGCCTCCGCGATCTCGGCATTCACACGGAAATGCTGACCGACGGCTGTGGCTTTTACTTCCCGACTTCAATTGAAGCCGTAAGCTGAAATTCAGAACCGCCGTTTACACCTCACGACTTCAAGCGCGCGGAGGGGACCTTCAGAGCCTTTGGTGAGGTCGACGCGGAGCCGATCGCGCCCTGCAGCGTCGTAAGGGCGGGACGTGCCGGAGTCATGCTTCCGAAGATCGGTTCGCAGCCGGCCGAATGCTGTTCGAGCCCGCGCCCTTCTGCAGCTCGATTGTGAGCCTCCCGAGCCATTTGCAGTGCCCGAGTCTCGCAGCTTGTGCCCCATCCACGAATTGACTATTTTGCATGACTATGAGTGAGCATCTGGCCTTGGTTCTGACGACAGTGAACGCGCCCTACAGCGAACAGCTCGACGGGGTGGCGCTGGCTCATTGTCTTTCGGATCTAGATCTGGCGAAGCAGTATCCTGGGCAGGTCAGCGCCTTCCTTGGAGAAGTGCCGGTCGAGCAGCAGATGGAGTTCGCCGCCGCGCACCAGATAGCGGTTGATGATCTGAAGGCTTTCGCGGTCCATTTCTCTGCCTGGTCCGGCGAGAGCTATCAACTCGCTGCCTGATGATCGAGGTCCATAGCCGTCGTCCGTCCGAATGGCGGCGGCTTTTCGCCATTGCTGCCGATCTGATCGACCAGCTCCGGGAGAAGGCCGGAGGTTTTGAATTCGAATGGTCGTTTGGCGGCGGCACGGCGATGATGATCCAGATCAACCATCGCGAAAGCCACGACGTCGATATCTTCCTCGACGACCCTCAGCTACTCGGCTTCATTGACCCATCCAAGAGCCAACTGAGCTTCAGCACGGGTCCTGCCGCATATGACGGCGACGGGACGAGGTTCCAGAAATTCGCGTTCGAGGGCTTGGGCGAGATTGACTTCATCGTCGCCGGGGCCTTGACCGGGACACCTTTCGAAAAGCGAGAGGTAGAAGGCCGTTCGGTATGGCTTGAGACCATTCCCGAAATCATTGCCAAGAAGGTCTACTATCGTGGCTCCGAGGCGAGGCCCCGTGACATTTTCGACATCGCAGCCGCAGCCCGGTCGCAACTCGGCGCAGTCGTCGATGCCTTGCGCGTGTTTCCGCAACAGGTCACGCGCACCAGGGAACGGTTGGAAAAGCTGAATCCGGAATTCGTTAGCCGTGCCATCGCGCAGTTGATGATCATGCCCGACTACGAAGCGTCGGCAGCCGACAGTCTGGACGCAGCGATCGCTGTGCTTGACGAGGCGTTGTCATCGTCCAAGCCGACCTGATCGCCTCCCCTCTGGGTCGTTGCAGGGGAGGGGAGGGCTTTTTCTACAGTCCGGACGCCTTGGTGAGGTTGGTCCGGAACCGATCGCGCCGCCGCTGATATTTGCGGGTCATCTCGGCCGAGGCGTGGCCGAGCTGCTTCTGCACGTAACGCTCCTCGATCTCCGCCGAGGAGGCGAGTCCGGCGCGAAGGGAATGCCCGGCAAACAGCAGCGCACGTTCCCCTTCCGGCAGATCGGCGCGGACGCCGGCGGCGAGTGCGGACTGCTTGACCAGGCGGGCGACATGCTTGTCGGAGAGCCGCTCGACATCGACGGTCTTGTTGTCCTTGAAGATCCGGCGGAAGAGGGGACCCCGCGCGATGCGCCCCAGCCTGATCCAGGTTTCGAGTGCCACGACGGGGCAGGAGAGGTCGCTGGAGCCGCGGCCGACCTCGACCTCGCGCCAGCCGGTCTTGCCGCGCAGCGTCACCAGCACGCCCTGGTCCGGAAAGATCTCGATCCAGCCGGCACCGTCGCTGTTGTCGTCGCGGGCGACGTCGAGGCCGACGATTTCCGAACGGCGCAACCCGCCCGAAAAACCCAGGAGCAGGATCGCGCGGTCCCGGAGGCCTCTCAAACCATGATCCAGCGTTGCGACCATGGCCAACAGATCCTCGCCGAGCACCGCTTCCTTTTGTCGGGGCGGCTTTGCGTGCTTGCGACGGATGCCGGCGAGCACGGTGGCAATATGCCGATCGGCGCGATCCATCGGCTGGCCGCGCTGGGTAAAGTTCCAGGCGAGGCCGGACAGGCGCCGCTCGATCGTCGCGACGGAGAGCGGTGGCAGGCCGCGTTTCGGGTCGCCGGCAGCGGTGCCTGAGGCACAGGCGCCAATATAGAGGCCGATGACCTGGCTCGACGGCGGCAGCGGATCGAAGCCTTCGCGGCGGCACCAGGAGGAAAAGTGCCGCCAGTCCTTGGCGTAGGCTTCGCGCGTGTTTTCGGAGCTGGCGGCGTTGGCGTAGGCCGTCGCGGTCTCGACCAGCGCTTCCAGGCGCGCCGGCGCCCGCGGAGCGGGGGGCGAGGCGCCCATATCCATCACGAGATCGATGATGTCGGGCAGATCGCCTTCTGGATGGTCGTCAGCCGCCCCGTCGATTTTGGACGAGTTTTCCGGGGAATCTTCCATGATTTGGCAGGCTATCCGTGTACGTCCGATAAGGCAAGCTTATCGGACATAAAAGCGTTACGACAGGCTGTGCGCTTTGCACCGGATCGCTAGCGAAAAGCGCACGACGGCGTTATCCTCCACGCCATGATTCGTCCCGCCATGGCGCCGATTGCATCGACCTGCGAGCCGCCCACCGTGCCCGGCTGGGCGACCCAGCGCGGGTCGGTGACAAGCGATGCGGAGGCGGCGTTCATGGCCGGCGCGGCGTTGCATGCGCTCGACACTCTGGTGCGCGCGGCACCGCCCTGGGCCGGCGCCTGGCGCCAGCGCCAGGCGTTGAAATGCGCCGCGGCCGCCGTGCGCCTCGCCGGCCGCGCCGAGGACGAGGCGGCGCTGCGCGACGCCTGGCATCTGCGCAGCCCAGGCGACGATCCCGGCCCCTCCGGCGCCATTTTTGCGGCATGGAAACGACTGGCCTCACGCTCGCCGGCGGTCGACGCCGACGGCCTGCGCGGAATCTGCGACTTGCTCGGGGTCCGCTGGCATGGCGCGCTGGCGACCATCCCCGAACGCATGGACGATCTGCTGCGGTCCGCGCCGCCGGCGCCGTTCATGGCCGCCGCCATCGTCGCGCACGTCCACGCGGCGCGGCCGGAGGCGGCGTTTTTGGGCTGGTGGCTCGCCGACCTGGCGCTGGCGCAAAGATTGCGCTGGCCGCGGCCGGTGCCGCTCCTGATGGCGCAGGTGCATTCGTCAGCCTTTCGCACCGAGGGCGCACGAGGCGCAAAAATACGGCCGGGGGAGCAAAAGTTCGAGCGGGCGGTCTGCTTCGCGGTCGCGCAGGCCTCGCTGGAGGCCTGCCGGCTGGCCGCCGACATCGCCCGGAACGCCGCCCGGCTTGCCGCGGCGGCGCCCACGCTCAGGGCGAAAGGGGCGGGGGAGGCGATCAGGTCGCTTCTCGACGAGGACGCCGTGCCCGGCTCGCTGCAGACGCCGCATCTGTCGCGATGGGGCGCGCGGCGCCTGTTCGAGCGGCTGACCGGTCTCGGCGCGGTGCGCGAACTGTCCGGCCGCGCCAGCTTTCGCATCTACGGGCTGTGATGATGGCGGCGCGTCCGACGAAGGCTCGCCGAGACAATGGGGATGGGCAACGACTGTTGCTTGACCGGGATCTCGACCACCTGCCGCCGGAGGTTCGGTGGCGTGAATGGATGGGGCGGGTCGAGGCCGTCATTTTCGCTTCCCACCAGCCGGTGTCGCGGGAGGTTCTTGCGCGGATGGTGGGCCGCGACTGCAATCTCGATCTTGTGATCGACGACATCCGCGCCGAACTGCGCGGCCGGCCCTACGATCTGGTGGCGGTCGGCGACGGCTGGCAGCACCGCACCCGGCCGGCTTTTTCAGACGCTATCCGCGCCGCTTCGGGCGTCAGCGAACAGACCGTCGACTTGTCGCAATCGGAAGCGCTGGTGCTGATGACGGTGGCGTATTTCCAGCCGATCACCCGCGCCGAGCTGTCCGGTTTTTTCGGCCGCGAGATCAGCCGCGACCTCATTGGCAATCTGCGCGGCGCCGGCTTCATTGCTTCGGGACCGCGCGCGCCGCAGCCGGGGGCGCCCTACACCTATGTGACTGACGAAGACCTTCCTGTCCCACTTCAGCTTCGAGACGCTGCGCGATCTCCCCGACATGGAGAAGCTCGAGGACGCCGGCCTGCTCGACAAGGCAAAACTGCTCGCCGACTTGTCCGGCGCGCTCGGCATTGTCAGCGAAGACGCAGAGGCGGAGGAGCAGGGGCTGCCATGACGCCACCGCCATTCGGGGAAGACACGATCCGTGCCCTCGCCACCGAGGAATCCTTCGCGCGCGGCAAAAGCTACTTTCGCAGCGGGGCTGTTTCCGAACTCGTGCGCCGCGGCGATGTCCTGACCGCGCAGGTCGAAGGCAGCGAATTCGCGCCTTACGTCGTGACGGTCAGGCTCCGCGAAGGCGGCGTCGCCGAGACGCGCGGCGTGACCGAGACACGCTGCTCCTGCCCCTACGACTGGGGCGGCGCCTGCAAGCATGTCGTCGCCGTGCTCCTGAAGTTTGTTGCCAAGCCGGGCGAGGTCGTGGAAAGGCTTCCGCTCGCGGACATGCTCCGGGACCTCGATCGGGCGGCGCTGGCGGCGCTGCTGATCAGCCGGGCCGAGGAGGATCCGGGCTTGGTGCTCTGGCTCGAGGCGGAACTGGCCGTCGGCGCGCCGGACGGATTTTTGGCGGGTGCGCGCCGCACCGCCGTCGATCCGAAACCGATCAGACGGCAGGCTGAGGCGCTGCTGTCGGGGCGCAATTCCCGAAGACGCGGCTGGAGCGACGATGTCCCTGCGGTCGACGAGGACGGCGTCGCGGCGCTGATCGACAAGGCGAGGCCTTTCCTCGAGGCGGGTGACGGTCGCAACGCCCTCGCCATTTTGGAGCCGGTCACCGAGGCCCTGGTGCCCGCATGGCTCGAACAGGCCGACTGGGACGAAACGCTGCACGAGTTTTTCCCGGGCTCGGCCAACTGATCGCCGAGGCGGTCCTGATGAGCGATCTCGCACCTGGCGAACGCGACGACCTGATGGCGCGGCTCGATGTCTGGCAGGGCGAACTCGACGGCTACGGCCTCGACGACCATCTGCAGGTCGCGATCGATGCGCTCGAACAGGGCTGGGATGAGATCGGTCTTGCGGACGTGATGGCCGGCCGGGGACGAACCTGGCCGCTCTCGGGCCAGGGCGACTGGATCATGGAGCGGCTGACGGAAGCCCGGCTGCGGGTGCTCGATATCGGCGGGAGATTGAGGACTGGAATTTCACGCGCCGTCACGGCATACCGGGCCCATGGCTGATCGACGCGGAACACTGGCATTTGTGATTGGCGCGGTCGTCGGTTCGCTCGGCGGGCTAATCGGTCTTGGAGGGGCGGAATTCCGCCTTCCCTTCCTTATCGGGCTGTTCCGGTTTGCCGCTCTTGAAGCGGTGATCCTGAACAAGGCCACCAGCCTGGTGGTGGTTGCGTCTGCCCTGCCGTTCCGGGCTGCAACAGTGCCCCTGAGCACCGTCGCGGCTCACTGGCCGGTGATTCTCAACCTGCTGGCGGGCAGCCTGGCCGGTGCCTGGTTTGGTGCGGGATGGGCGACAAGGCTCAAATCGGAAACGCTTTACAAGGTGATTGCGGCACTGCTGCTGCTTATCGCCATCGTCTTGGTCTTCGCCCACGATCCGAGCGCGACTAGCCTTCCGCCTTTCAACGGGGCAGCATTGATCATTGCTGGGGTCATCGCCGGTTTCGTCATCGGAGTGGTCGCGTCACTGTTGGGCGTAGCCGGTGGGGAGTTGCTTATCCCGACACTTGTCCTGCTCTTTGGGATAGACATAAAATTAGCTGGCAGCATGTCGCTTGCCGTGAGCCTGCCGACGATGATCGTTGGTTTCACCCGCTATTCGCAGGATCAAAGCTTTGGGGTGATCGCGCGCAACAGATCGTTCGTGATCCTGATAGCAATGGGATCGATCGTCGGAACGTCGATTGGCGGCATGTTGCTGGGCATCGTGCCAGAGAAAGTGCTGCTGCCGCTGTTGGCGGCAATCCTTGTCATCTCGGCCTACAAAGTATGGCGCCATAAGTAGCGCCCTCTCAATCGTCGGCGATCGAGCTTGCAATAATCGTGCTCGATCCCCCGGTGCCGATCGGCGATGTCAAGTGGACAAGCTGCCTGCGATTGCCTGCAATCAATATGTAGAGTTTGGAGACCTGATCTCCATTCCGGCCTTCGCCGATTTTTTCGGCGTCCGTCCGGGCGAAGAAGCGCTGCTCGAATGTCGCGCGGTCGACTTCGAACAGCCTGATGGAGCAGGTCTGCACAGTTTGCCGTTCAAGGTGGCTTTGGTCACCGCTATCATGGTTCCGGCAGGTAGATCGTTGCCAGTCACCTTCCACCCTTGGAAGGCATCGACGTCATCGACCGGAGCAAGCGCTGCGTCACCGGATAGTGGTGTCCATCCACGCGTCTTGGCCACAGCGGCGGTTCGCTCGAAGTCGGGTCCGTGGGCGAGACAGGTTTCGTGAAAAGCTTCTAGCGCCAGATCGACATTGTCGGCATGCGCCATCGGCGATGTCAGCCACATAGCTGCGAGTGCCGGAACAAAAAAGGCCTTCGACATTCAGCGCGCCTCAGGCTGGAGAACGAGACAATCCACACGATCAAGATGGACCCTCTGGCGGCGTGGTCAAGAGAGCGCCGGCCACGACCGCTCTTCAGATCACCGGGCGGCGGTCGCTATCAGCCAGATGACAAGCGGCAACGCCGCCGTGTGGTACAGATCGCAGCATCGGTTCCTCGACCCGGCAGACATCGATCGCCACCGGACAGCGCGTGTTGAACCGGCACCCCGGAGGCGGCGCGCTTGGGCTCGGCGGATCGCCGGCGAGGATGATCCGGCGGCGCCCGGCTTCGATGCGGGGATCGGGAGAAGGAACAGCCGACAACAGCGCCTGGCTATACGGATGAGCCGGCTCACGAAACAGCGGGCGGGTCACGCCAGCCTCTGCGATGCGGCCGAGATACATCACCGTCACGTCCGAGCAGACCTCGCGCACGATAGCCAAATCATGCGCGACAATGACAATGGTCAAGCCAAGCTGCTTCTGCAGCGACGTGAACAGGTTGACGATCTGCGCCCGGATCGAAACGTCGAGCGCGCTGAGCGGTTCGTCGCAGACCAATATGGATGGTTTGAGGGCGAGTGCGCGCGCAATCGAAACGCGCTGGCGCTGGCCGCCGGAGAGCGACCTTGGCAAACGGTCAAGCACCGTCGCGGGCAGCGCAACCAGGTCCAGAAGCTCGGCGATACGGCGGCGTCGCTCGGCTGACGAGCCGAGCCGGTGGATCTGCAGCGGCTCCTCCAGCGTCTGGTAGACGCTCTGGCGGCGGCTCATCGACCCCAACGGGTCCTGGAAGATGAACTGGACTTCGCGACTGAACGATTTTCGGTCCGATTTCAGCCATTCAGCGCGATCCCTTCCCCCAATCAGGACGGTGCCTTCGCTCTCCTTCTGCAAACCGACGATGGTGCGGGCCAGCGTGGTCTTGCCGCAGCCGGACTCGCCGACGATGCCGTGGAATGCCCCGCGCGCGACCGTCAGGTCTATGCCGTCGACCGCCCGCACCGCGCCGGTGCCCGAACGGTTGGCGAAATGCACCTTCAATCCCTTGACCTCGATCGCCGCGGCATCAGACATGGACGGCGATCCCCTCTCGTTTCAGCACGACCGGGCAAGCCACGCGGTGCGGGCTTGTGGACGCGGATATCGTCTGCAGCGGCGGCCGGTGTAGCCGGCAACCGGCTTCGACCAGTTCGCATCGCTCGGCAAACCGGCAACCCGGTTCCAGCCGAATCTGGTTTGGTGGCAGGCCCGGTATCTCGCGGGTCGCCGCGCGCTCGTCGGCGCGAAAATCCGGCACCGATGCGAGCAGCCCGCGCGTATAGGGATGGACCGGCTGGGTCAGCACATCCATCGCCGTCCCTTCCTCCGCCACCTGTCCGGCATAAAGCACGATGACGCGGTCGGCGACGGAAGCAACCACGCCGATGTCGTGCGTGATCAGCACGACCGCGATGCCGTCCTCGCGCTGGATCTGGCGAATGAGCTCCAGAATTTGCGCCTGGACGGTGGCGTCCAGCGCCGTTGTCGGCTCGTCGGCGATCAGCACGCGCGGCCGGGCCGCCAGCGCCAGCGCGATCATCGCCCGCTGCAGCATGCCGCCAGACATTTCATGGGGGTAGCGATGATAGCGGTCTTCGGGATCAGGAATGCCCGAGCGCGCCAACAGCGACACCGCTTCCTTGCGGGCATCCTCGTGCGACAGGCCGGCGAAGCGGCGTGCTTGGCGTGCGAGTTGCGGCCCGATTTTCAGCATCGGATTGAGCGCGCTCATCGGATCCTGGAAAATCACGCCGAAATAACGCCCGCGAAGATCCGACAATTGTCTGGAATCCATGGCGAGCAGCTCGCTTCCGTCGGCTCGCGCCGAACCCCTCATATCGACGGTCACACCCTCGGGCAGCAGGCCGAGGGGCCCGAGCGTCATGACGGTCTTTCCCGAACCGCTTTCGCCGACGACCGCGACCGTTTCTCCAGGACGGACGTTGAACGACACCCCGTCCACCGCCCGCACCGAAACGGTGGTAGCGTAGAGGTCGATGACCAAATCTTCGATCGAATAGATCGGCTGACCGTCGCTCATGCTGAAGTCGTTCCCGTTTCGACGGCGTTGCGCTCGGCTTCTTCGCGAGCACGCGCGTTACGGCGCTTGCGCAATGTCGCGCCGCGAACCGGCCGCGGCACCTTTTGCAATGCGAAGGCTTCGCCCAGAAGGTTGAAGCTGACCACGACCAGCGTCAGCGCTAAGCCGGGCAGCACGACGAGGCGCGGCACCTCCTCGATGTAGCTCATGCCGTCGACCAGCATCTGGCCCCATTCCGGCGTCGGCGGCGCGACGCCAAGTCCGAGAAAGCTGAGCGTCGCGATGGCCAGCACAAGCGCGCCGGCGTCGGCGCTTGCGTAGACGACGACGAGAGCAAGCACATGCGGCAGGATATGCCGAACGAAGATCCAGAGATGGCCGGCGCCCATGACGCGGGCCGCCTCGATATAGGGCTGCTGCAGCTCGGCGGTGACGACGGCGCGGCTCATGCGGGCATAGTTCGCCCACCACGCCAAGGTGAGCGCCGTGATCATCGACCAGTAGCCGGTGCCCAGAATGCCGATCAGCGCCAGCGCGATCACCAGGCTCGGAAGTGCCAGCGCAATGTCGATGATGCTGATCAGGACGAGTTCGACACGGCCGCCGACATAGCCGGCGAAGGAGCCAATCGTCACGCCGATCGCCAAGGCGGCGACGAGCACGATGACCATCGCCACCAGGGAGATGCGAGCGCCGCCGATGATACGGCTCAAGACGTCACGGCCGAGATAGTCGGTGCCCAGCCAGTGGCTCCAGCTCACGCCCTCCAGTGTCGCCGAATAGTCCTGCACGCTTGGATCGTAAGGCATGATCACCGGAGCGAAGATGCCGACCAGCACAAAGCCGATGACGGGGAGCAGCACCAGCCACGGCCAGTCCTTCATGTCCCTGATCGCGGAAATGTTCATCGCCTCATGCTCCCCGCGCCCGGCGCATTCGCGGATCCACAACGATGCAAATCATGTCGACGATGAAATTGACCATGACGAAGAAGACGACAAGCAGCAGCAGCACCGACTGCATGCCGATGAAGTCGCGGAAGCGTATCGCCTCGATGAAAAAGGCACCGACGCCACGCAATGCAAACACCGTCTCGACGACGATCGATCCGATGATCATCAGCGTGAATTGCGCGCCGAATGTCGTCAGGAACGGAATGGCGATGTTGGGCAGCGCCTCGCGCAGCAGCACCTGCGTTCTGGTGTAGCCCTTGGCGAAGCCCGTTGTCGCAAACGGCCGCGACATCGCTTCCTGGAGGTTGACCCGAACGACGCGGCTCAGCACAGACGCCGGGAACAACGCGACTGTCACCCACGGCAGAAGCCACGAGGTGAGACCGCTGGTCCCGAAGGTGGGTACCCAGCCCAGCATGACCGAAAACACGATCACCAGCAGCGCCGCCACGAAGAAGTTCGGGGTCGATGCGCCGATCAGCGAAAATGCGTGCAGAAACCTGTCCATGAAGCCGCCATTGCTGACGGCCCCGGCAATGCCAAGCGTGATCGACAGGACGAAGGCGAGAACGCCGCCGCCGGCAAGCAGAGCCGCCGTCATCGGAATGCGGGCGGCAAACTCCGAAGAGATCGGCTTTCCCGTTCGCAGCGATATGCCGAAATCGCCGGCCAGCGCGCTGGCCAGCCAGCGTCCATAGCGGATCGGCAACGGGTCGTAGAGGCCAAGCTCGTTGCCGATCTTGGTGATCATTTCCGCGTCCGCGCCGGGGCCCGCCGCACGCTCGGCAATCAGCGCCGCAACATTGCCCGGAGCGGCCGCAACCAGGGCGAATGTCAGCGCGGATGCCGCCAGGATCAAAAGGCAGGCAAGCAGCATCCGTCGCAGGATCGTGCATTTCATCGTCAGGCCTCGCTTGGGCTCGAAGTCTTCAGGCCTTCAGCGTGATCGCCTTGAACGGCAGATCATAGTCGGTCGCCGGGAGCGAGAAATTCTCCGCGCGCGGATTGTGGGCCCACAGTCGTTGGCTGACGACGAGCGGACAGATGGCGTTGTTGTCGTAGAGCCAATCGTAGAGGGCCTGCATCTTGAGGTCGCGTTCGGCACCGCTCGCCTCGAGCGCAGCCTTGACCACGCCATCAAGTGCGTCGGAGACATAGATCTTGCCGTCAGGACCGCTGTCGGCGGTCGAGACGAAAGCATTGCCGAGCGTACCGTGCGGATCGTAGGGCGCTCCATAGGTGGTGAAGAAGGCCAGGTCATAGTCGAAGGCGGGACGCCGTTCATGCATGGTGGCATTGTCCACCGAGGACACCTGGACCTGGAAACCGACCTCGGACAACTGACCCTGGATCATTTCGGCGATGCGCCGCGACCCTGGCAGGGATTCTTCGGAAACCAGAAAGTCGATGGCTAGAGGAGTGCCAGCCTTGGCCCAGGCGCCGCCGCTGTCGACCCAGCCCCCATCGGCGAGGATCTTCTTGGCCGCCGCAACGTCGCGCACCGGCACGTCATGCCGCTTGCCCGACGAAGGCACGTTTGCCGGGAACAGATCGGCGGCCGGGTCGGCAAAGCCCTCGAACAGCACCTTGGCGATCGCCGCCCGGTCGACCGATGCATAGACGGCGTCGCGGACAGCCTTGTCGGCGATGATCTTCGACTTCGGCGAATAGCCGAGCAGCATCGTCGCCGTGCCCGGCTCGGCCACGACCTTCATGCCGTCGCTTTCCAGCGCGCGAGCACGACGCGGCGACAGCGTCGCCACCCAATCGCCACCGATGACATCGAGGTCGCCTGAGCGCAGACCATTGGCACGAGCAAGCTCATCTGGAACCACCTTCAATTCCATGCGGCTGAAGAGCGGCTTCTCACCCCAGTATTTGTCGTTGCGAACGAGGCTGGTGCCGCTCGAATCGTACTTTTCGACGATCCACGGACCGGTGCCGATCGGCGCCGTCTGCTTGCCATCCTTGTCGACTGCCTTGGGCGACAGGAAACGGACAGGCCGCACGATTGTGAGTTCGAGGAGTGCCGCCGGCACCGGCCGCTTCAGCTTAACCGTCAGCTTGTTCGGTCCGTCCGTGACAATGCTGTCGAACGCATCGGAGATGCCGATCCAAGAGAAGTCGCTCACCCCCAACCAGCGCTTGAGGTTCCACTCGGCCGCAGTGGAATCGAAGGGCGTGCCGTCGCTGAAGGTCACACCTTCGCGCAGATCGAAAACGATCGAGAGCTGATCGTCCGCGACGGTCCATTTGGTGGCAAGTCCCGGCTCCAGCGCGCCGTTCTGTCCATAGTGGATCAGCGCATCGAAGACGATTGTGTAGGTGCTCAGCGTCGAAACATTCTGCAGCAAATCGAGATCGCCGGTCTCTGCAGCGATGGCAATCCTGAGCGTGTCATGCGTTTCGGAAAAGGCGGTGCGTGGAAAGGCGGCGACGAAGGCAAGGCCAGCGGTGGAGGCGAGAAAATTGCGGCGGTCGAGAGTGATCATTTTTCAGTTCCCCATTTTTGATTGATTTTGAATCATCCTAATTCGGATATGCGATATGTCTATACTTATTCGGTCTGCGTCGGCTCGAAAACAAGGTCAGAAGCGATGGTCACGGATATGTTGCCACGAGCCGCTACATCCAACTCAATGTCACCGCCGCGAGCGCTAGGTAGCGGCCAACCTTCGCGATCGTGACCATCGCAAGGAACTCCAGAATGGCTCCCGCAGCGCTCCCGCCACAACCGTCAGCGGATCGCCGACGAGAGGCAGCCAGCTCAACAGCAGCGACCATCGTCCATAGCGCCCGTACCATCGCGTCGCGCGCATCAGCGCGGAGGGCTTTACTGGGAACCATTTGCGGTCGCGAAAGCGCTCGATCCCCCGGCCGAGCCACCAGTTGACGATCGAGCCGAGCACATTGCCTGCGCTTGCGGAGGCGATGAGCAGAGCCGGAGCATAGCTTTCTGTCAGAAGCAGTCCCGCAAGAGCTGCCTCCGATTGCATCGGCAGAATGGTCGCCGCAGCGAATGCGGTCAGAAAGAGACCACAGTAGACGGCGAGTTCGCCAGGCATTTTGAGCGCTCAACTTGCTTTTGGCCATTTCGGATGCCGATCATCGACGACGTAGCCATGCGAATGCTCATAGCCCGCTTCCGACCATACCGCGTCGCCGATGTGCCGGTCGTCCTCGGGCAGATCGACATGCGTGTGCACAAGCACGTCGGGATCGTGTTTGGGCCACAGCCAGATCGCGGCAGCCAGGGCGGCGGCGCCGATGACGCCGAGCAGAATGAATGTGAAAGGCAATCCCATCGCCGCACCGACGCGACCGGCAATCGGATAGGTAATCAACCAGCAAGCATGCGAAAGCGCGAATTGGGCCGCAAACAGAGCGGGCCGGTCGACGGCATCGGCGGAACGCCTGATCAATCTGCCCGAAGGCGTCTGCGCCAGCGAATAGCCGAGGCCCAGCACGAACCAGAGCGGCAGCAGCAGATAGTAGCTGCCGGCGAGCGGCCCGGCCAGCACGCCCGCGACCAGGATCGCGGCGCCCGAGAGCATCGCAACCCGGTCCGGAACGTTCTCCAGCAGCCGCGGCAGGGCAAGGGCTGCAATCATCGATCCGCCGCCGAAGGCTGCGAGCGCCAGCGCGGTGTCGCTTTGCGAGAGGCCGAACTGCGCCTGCACCAGGACGACCGTGTTGACGATCACCATGGCGCTTGCCGCCGCGACGGCGAGATTGAGGGCCAGCAGGCCGCGCAATCGCGGCGTCGCCAGATAGATGCGGATTCCGCGCGTCGTGCGTTCATAGATGCGGCGCGGCTCCGAGGGTTGCGGGCTGGGCAGCACCACGGAGACGACCAGCGCCGCGGACGCGAGGAAGCCGACAACCGTACCGGCGAACAGGCTGTGGAAGCTGATGACGGAAAGCAGCGCCGCTGCCAGCGTGGGACTGACGACGCTTTCCAGGTCGTAGGCCAGCCGCGACAGCGATAGGGCCCGTGTGTAGTCCTTCTCCTTAGGCAGCACATCGGGGATCGAGGCCTGGAAGGTCGGCGTGAAGCCTGCCGATGCCGACTGCAGGATGAAGATGAGAAGATATACTTGCCAGATTTCGGTCACGAAAGGCAGGAACACGGCGACCGCGGCTCGGATGAGGTCGAGCGAAACCAGCATGGTGCGGCGTGGCAGGCGCTCGGCGAACGCAGCGGCGACAGGTGCCACGCCGACATAGGCGATCATCTTGATGGCGAGCGCCGTGCCGAGCACCGCGCCGGCATCGGCGCCGGCAAGATCATAGGCCAGCAGACCAAGCGCCACGGTGGCAAGGCCAGTGCCGATCAGGGCGATGACCTGGGCCAGGAAGAGATGACGGTAGGTGCGATTGGCCAGGACCTGAAGCATATTTTTGTCTTCTTGCAGTTCGAGACGGCTCGTCGAGCCAGAGACGGAGTACCGGCACACGGATCTCAGTGATGGTGGCCTTCGGGTTCGACCATCTTGAACGGCAGCACCTGTTCGCGATCCTTCGCGGCCAGGATCAACCTTGCCTGGAATTCATGCGGTTCGGCTGGGGCGACGGTGCTCTCAAGGCGATGATGATTGTCGCCGGCAGGTTCGAGGCGAAGCGTTTCCGGCCCGTTGGGCCGGTCGATGATCACCGTCGCCGTCAAATCGTCGGCGTGTCGGTCGATGGTCAGGCGCATCCGCTCGCCAGCAGGCGTGTCGACGATCTCCAGTGTCCCTGCAGCCAGATCGCAGGTGACCTTGAAGGGCTCCGGCGCATGATGGTGAGCATGAGACGTTTCCGCGCCCTTGGCGGCCGGCCTGGCAGGGTTCTCAAGGCGGACATTGGCTTCGGCCAACGCCGGCAAATGGGAGAACAATTCCTCCTTGAGGGCTTCGGTGACGCCCAGCACGTCCTTGGCCGTCGCCATGTCCGGAACGCTGATGGCGACGTCGGCATGCAGACGATGGCCGATCCATCGCGCCTGCACGCTCTGGACGCGCTCGATGCCGGACACGTGCTCGGCGGCATGATGGATTTCATCGATGATGCCGGGCTCGACGCCGTCGAGCATGCGCGTCAACACGGCTTTCGAAGATTGCCAGACGATGGCGAAGATCGCTACGGTGATCAACAAGCCGACGATCGGATCGGCAAGCGGAAAGCCCAGCCATACGCCGATAGCACCCAGCACGACCGCCAGACTGGTAAAGCCGTCGGTGCGCGCATGATAGCCGTCCGCGATCAGCGCCGCGCTGTTGATCTCGCGGCCGACACGGATACGGAACACGGCGACGGCCTCGTTGCCGATGCAACCGATCAGGCCGGCGATGGCGACCCAGCCAAGAAATGCGATCGGCTGCGGATTGATCAACCGGTCGATCGCCTCGTAGCCGGCAACGATGGCGCTGAACAGGATGATGAGGACAATCAGAATGCCGGCCAGATCCTCGACGCGGCCCAGCCCGTAGGTGAACGTCTTGCTCGGTTTGCGACGGGCCAGCATGAAGGCGACCCACAATGGGATGGCGGTGACCGCGTCGCCGACATTGTGGATCGTGTCGGCCAGCAGCGCCACGCTGCCGGAGAGGAACACGACCACCAACTGCAGCGTCGCCGTGATGGCCAGAACGACGAATGACCATTTGATCGCCCAGATGCCGCGCGTCGTCGTGGCGATCGTCGGGTCGATGACGCCATGGGTGTGGCCATGGCCGCCCTCGCCGTGATCATGTCCGTGGCCGCCCATGCCATGCGTCATCGGGCCGAATCCGAACCAATCGCGAACTTTGTCCATCATGGCGCTTCTCACAGGTACTTAGTGATATCTTTGAACTCGTCGATCGAGCGGCGCTGCTCGCGCGCCAGCGGCCCGACGACGTCTTCAAGGCAATGGTCGAGATGGTCCTGGATCAGCGTCCGCTTCGCCTGGCAGACAGCCTTCTCGACCGCATGAAGCTGCTGGGCGATATCGAGACAGGGCCGGCCCGCCTCGATCATCTCGATGATGCTCTTGAGATGGCCATCGGCGCGCTTCAGCCGCTTGACGATCTCGGGATGGGTTTCGTGGACGTGAGGTTGTTCGCTCATCTCTTGATACTATCCTCCTGGATAGGATATACAAGCCTCAAACTGGCGCCGATTCCGGTGCATGTAACCACTCGTTAAGATTTTAGAGAATAATCGCAAAGCATGCCAAATTGGGTCCATAGCGCAGCCTTTCGCCTCGTCATCGCTTTCGCGATGGCGCTCGGTATGCTGCTGTCGCCCATGGGCGGTTCGGTCTCGCACGATCCCATCGCGCTTGCTGCCGCCGAGGCCGACCGTCACGCCGAACTGGCGGGACAGATCGAAGCCCACGGGCACGTCCACGATGACGGTGCGACCGAGGAGCAGGGATCCGGCCATTCTCACGGCCACAATCCCGCCGACCACTCGCACGAGACGGCGAGCACGCTTCCGGACTTTTCGCCAGCCGTCCCTGCGGCCGGGCGGAACTGGGTGATTTATCCGCCGTCCTTGTCCGATCCGGAAGCAAGTTCCCGGCTCGATCGCCCTCCGAGACCGATCCTCACCGCATGATCGCGGCCGCTTGCGCGGCCACCCTCAACGACGAAGATTGGAATTCTCATGCAAGGACCCTGCTATCAGGGCCCGCCATGCTCGCCTTGCGCGCGCTGGCGACCCGCCCTTCCTGTGTTGCTCGCTCTCGTGACCCTGCCTCTCCTGGCCGAAGCGGCCTTTGCCCATGCCGTCGCCGCAGGCGACAAAGGCTATATTCAGGAAATCTCGGGCATCAACGTGTTGCCCTTCATCTATCTCGGCGCCAAGCACATGGTGACGGGATACGACCACATCCTGTTCCTGTTCGGCGTGATCTTCTTCCTCTACCGGATGAAGCATATCGGCATCTATGTCAGCCTGTTCGCGCTCGGCCACTCTGCGACCATGCTGCTCGGCGTCTATTTCAACGTCGGCATCAACAGCTACATCATCGACGCGATCATTGGCCTGTCCGTGGTCTACAAGGCGCTCGACAATATGGGGGCTTTCCAGAGGTGGCTCGGCTTTCAGCCGAACACCAAGGTCGCGACGCTAGTCTTCGGCTTCTTCCACGGCTTCGGCCTGTCGACCAAGATCATCGAATACAACATCTCGCCGGACGGCCTGGTGCCCAATCTGCTCGCCTTCAATGTCGGTGTTGAGATCGGCCAACTCATGGCTCTTGGAGCCATCCTGATCGTGATGGGCTATTGGCGCCGGACACGAAGCTTCTGGCGCTACGCCTACACCGCAAACGTCGTCATGATGACGGCCGGTTTCCTGCTGATCGGATATCAGCTCACCGGCCTGTTCGTCGCAGCATAAGGAACCGAAATCATGTACAACACAGACCTCCCAAGCCGGGCCGACCTGCCGACTTCGGCGCAGCTCAAGCGCTCTACGCTCGTTGCCGCGCTGACGGCGCTCGCTCTGCTCGTTACGGTCGTCATGCCGTCGGAGTATGCGGTCGACCCGACCGGTGTCGGACGATTCCTGGGCCTCACCGAGATGGGCGAAATCAAAACACAGTTGGCAGCCGAGGCGGCCGTGGACGAAACCACCAGCGAGAAGGCCACAGCAGCGAGGCTGCCGCAAACTGCCGCACCGGAAGAATTAATTGCGCGCATGGACCGGATTGAAAATCTTCTCGTTGGTTTGACCGCCGAGCAACCTGCCTTGTCGCCGTCGCAAACGGCAGCACCTGCCGCGCAAGACGATGTGACAGTCGGCGAAATCGCTCCTGCCGAAGTCCTGCCAATCGAAGCGAGTGCGGCGCCGCAGGTCGCCGAAGCCCCTGCGGAATCGCCGGCCCAGACCACCGGAAGGCGAGATGAAATGTCCTTCACACTGACACCCGGGCAAGGCATTGAGGTCAAACTTGTGATGCGGCAGGGCGCCAAGGCGAACTTCGCCTGGATCGTGAACGGCGGCGTCGTCAATTTCGACGCGCATGGTGATGGAGGCGGACAATCTGTCAGCTACGAAAAGGGCCGCAGCGTTCCTTCCGACGAAGGTGTGCTGGAAGCTGCTTTCGACGGAAACCACGGCTGGTTCTGGCGCAATCGCGGTGACAGCGACGTGACGCTGACGATCCAGACCGAAGGAGACTACGTCGACATCAAGCGTATGATCTAGAGCGGTTCATCGTTTCACGGAAACGCAGAACCGCTCTATCTGTTTGTTTTGACGCAATTCCGGATGGAAAACCGCTGCGCACTTTTCCTGGAATTGCTCTAGCGTGACAAAGGGTCGCCCGGCGCCACTTCGAGCGTCGGGCGTCACTTATCCCGACTGTTTCACCGAAGAGCGCAGATGCGCGTCGAAGCTCTCCACCCCGCCGAAGACACGGCTGACCTTCGGTAAATGGGTCTTGATCCACCTCTCGATCTGGTTCACGGCATTTCAGACCGACGTGATCTGCCAAATCGCCACGCCGGCAAGCAACAAGCCGGCAGCGCCCTCAATGGCTCGGGAAACAGTTTCGAACAGGCGTGGCCGGCTATCGAAAAAATGCACCAGGCGCTCCCGAAACAGGATCGACAAGACCGCCACGCAAGACAGCGTCAGCGCCACGCCGACCATCATGGTGATTGCGAAGAGAATGCCGGCGACGGGAACGCCTCTGGATATCGCGAAGGTCATTGCAAAAAGCGTGAGTGGACAGGGGATCAAGCCCGCCATGACACCCACGGCCTCGCCCTCATGCTTGTGGTGATGGCCGTGGCTGAGCGCGCGCCAGAGCATCCAGAGGCCGATCAGGCCAAGCAGGCCGCGACTGACATCTTCCAGCAACGGAGCACGGCCGACGCTGCCCAACGCAATGGATACCAGCGGCAACGACAGAACCGCGATCAGAACGGCAATCGTTACATGCGTGAAGGAGAGTGTCAGCGATACCAGAAGCCCACGCCGGACACTGGCATCCGATCCGGCGAGATAAGTCGCCAGCACGGCTTTGCTATGGCCCGGCGTCAGTGCATGTGCCGCGCCAAACAGAATCCCCATCGGCAGAAAGGCCGTGAAGGCCAGCCAACCGCCACCGGCTGCAAGCAGTTTGATCTGCTCGGCAAGCGCTAGGTAGATCGTGCGTTGGAACTCAACCAGCGTCTGGAACATGGCCATCGAACCGGTTCCGCTTCAACCGCACGTCAATTCAAGGCGCGTCGCGAAAATCTTGCCGAGGTCAGTCCCCGTCGGGTCACTGAAGAACGCGTCTGTCAGGCTCTTCTGGTTTTGCGCGATGGCCGTGTCCGGATCTGGACGCACGACCGCGCGCGAGCAGCCTTCAGGCAGGCCAGCCACAGCAATCTTGTCGTCGCCGGTAAAATCGATCGCCGTGTAGAAGGTCGGGTCGTAGACGCCGATGCTGACTTTTCCAGCAAGGGCCAACGGGTCCTTCGGCTGCGTTTCGAACTGGACGACGAGTTGATCGTTTTCATAGCTGACGCTGAACTTCGGCGGCGGCGACATCGTCACGTCCTTGCCGTTCAAGGTCACCATCTGAAAGTAGTTGTACTCGGCCAGCGACGCATGGACGGTGAGAGCGACTTCATCGAGCTCCTTGGCATCAAGGACAAGGTCGGAATTCTTGTCGAATTCCATCAGCACGGTGCTGGAAAAGAGGTCGTCGAAACGCCAGGAATGCCGAAGCGACTTGACCGTCCTGTCTGGACCGACGGTCAGGTCCAATTTCGCTTCGGCAAACACATGCGGATGGGCGTTCGCCGCGGCGGCGGAAGCGAGCAACAGCGCCGCGCCTGATACCATACCTGTCAGTCGCATTTTCACTCGCACTTCGCTCATCGTTCCCGGGTCAGGCAGGACACCTGCCACTGCAAGCTGGCCGAAATGGGACGGCCATCTCTGAGGCACAAATGGTTGCACCAGGCAAATGCCATCAGGACCACGGTCATTAGAGGTTCGGATCAGGGCTGTGTCGCTTCATACAAGGAAGCAACCGCAAAGTCGCCCTTCAGCCAGTGATTGATGAGGATCACCGCGGCGCCGGCGAGGATCGCCAGCAATATCATCCAGATGATCTTTTGCCGATCGCTCAATTTCTTGCTCCAGATCGATGCCGAGGAATGGTTCCTGAGGCGAGTCCCTTCAAGCGTATCACTAGCCTCGGCCGCTTGTTCACACTGATTAGTCATCGGCTATGGAGCTTGCAATGATCATGTTCGATGTGATCCGGGACCTTGGCCACGTCAAATTGACGAGCTGCTTTCGATTGCCGGCAATCAATATGTAGAGCTTGGAAACTTGCGATGCATTCCTCTCCTCGCCGATTTTTTCGGCATCCGTTCGTGCGAAGAACCGCTCTTCAAATGCGGCGCGGTCGATGTCATACAGCGCAATGGCGCATGTCTGCACGGCCTTGCCATTCAAGGTGGCTTTTGCCACCGCGATCATGGTCTTGGCTGGCATGTCGTTGCCGATTGCTACCCATCCCTGAATAGCGTCTACGCTACCCATCGATGGGAAATGGTCGCCAGAGAGCGGAGCCCATCCAAGCTTCTCAGCCGCGGCGACGGTTCGTTCGAAGTCCGGTCCATGGGCAAGACAAGTCTCGTGGAAAGCTTTCAACGCCAGATCGACATTGTCGGCATATACCGGCGTCGATGTTAGGCAGACGCCTGCGAGCGCCAAAGCGAAGAGGGCTTTCGACATATCAGTCATACTCTCATGCTAAAGAGCGAGCCGGTACGACTAAGATGGACCCATTGGCACGCTGGTCAAGCGGGTCACCAGGGCCTCGCACCTGCAGAATGACGTGGGGCGCGCCGCTTGTGTTGGCTCAAGCATGCTGCGCGGCTGCTACAGACCGTCTCGTCGTTCCTCCGGCGGGCGAACCTTGCGGAACATTGCAAGCAGAAGGATGTCGTAGACAATTTTCAAGGCGCCCGCGATGAGCAGCGGCCAACCGAAACCGGAAATGGCCATCAGTGAGCCGGCAAGCATCGGACTGGCGGCCGCCGCGAGGCTGCGAGGCACGGCAGTGACACTCGCCGCTGCCGCCCGCTCACCAGGCGTCACCACCGCCATGACGTAAGACGTGCGGGTGGGTACATCCATCTGCGACAACGCGCTCCTGATCAACAGGAGCACAATGACTGGACCGAGGCTCGTCATAAAGGGAATGAGCAGCAAACAAAGGCTCGACGGGAGGTGAGTGAACACCATGGTGTTCACCAGCCCGATCCGCTTTGATATTTGAACAGCCACCAAATATGACAGGGCTGAAAGTACCCCGGTGCAGAAGAAAATCGCGCCTGTCGTAGCAAGGGACAGGCCAAAGTGTTGGTACAGCCATAGTGCCAGCAATGACTGGACCACGAAGCCTCCCGCAAAGGCATCCAGGCTAAAGAGCGCAGCGAGCGTGAAGACGATGGTTCGAGACTGGCGCAATGGCTCCGCCGGTACCGCACTCGCATCGAGCGGCTCGTCCGGCAGTTGCCGATAAAGGAGCAGCGCTCCTATTCCCAGAAAGGCATATAGCAGGAAGGCGATCTGGAGAGCTTGCTTGATGTCCAGACCGACAATTTGGCGGAGTAGGTCGGGGGCGCCGGCCGCAAGAGCGCCGACGGCTCCTACAAGTGAGCCGACAAGGCTGTAGCGTGCAAAGAGCGCGGTGCGGTCGCGATCAGTGACACTGTGGGCGAGTTGCGCGTGCTCCAGCGGCAGAAACACGCTGACGTCGCCCGAGGATGGGTTCAGCGTCCCGAGGAAGGCGATCACGAGCAGCGGCCAGAAATCCTGAACCAACGCGAAGGCGATCCCCGTGACGATCATCAGGACAGCGGCTGCTATCAGTAGCGAACGGCGCGAGAAATGGTGTGCGACAAACCCGACTGCCAAGGTGAGCGCCGCCGAACCCGCGAGCGTCGCCGTCGCGAGAATCCCGATCTCGAAGGCGTTGAAGCCGAGCGCGGCCAAATAGGCGGGAAGCAGGAGACTGACCAGTCCATCGCCGAACGCTCGTAACCCTCTGGAAGTCAGCAGGTACGTAGCTGCGGGCCCGGCACCGGAAGGCAGGAGGGCAAACCGCCGTTTCGCGACCGGTCCGTGCGGAGCATTCATCGGCCTTTGGGCTGTCAAGGATGCCTCCTGCCGGGAGAATGGTTACGCCGACCGCTCAGCTTAAATCGATCCGCTGGCCATCCCGTAGAGCAAGCCGAGGATCGAGCATGCTGCGAGCACTGGGATCATGCCGATCTTGAAACGGAACACCGCCAGCAGAGCCCCGAGCGTCAGGACCAACGACGGAATGTTGACAGAGTTGAACACCGGCACGTCCAGCGTCATGCCCAGCCAGCTGACCTCATGCAGTTCGCGAAACAACACATGAAGCGCGAACCACACAGCCAGGTTCAGAATCACACCGACCACGGCTGCTGTGATGGCAGACAGCGCTGCCGACAGGGCCTTGTTGCTGCGCATCGTTTCCATGAACGGCGCGCCGAGAAAGATCCACAGGAAACAGGGGACGAAGGTCACCCACGTCGTGAGAAGACCGCCGAGGGTTCCGGCGACCAGCGGGTTGAGGACACCCGGAGCCCGGTAGGCGCCCATGAAGCCGACGAATTGGGTGACCATGATCAGCGGGCCAGGCGTGGTCTCGGCCATGCCGAGGCCGTCCAGCATTTCTCCCGGCTTGAGCCAGCCATAGTGATCCACACCCTGTTGCGCGACATAGGCGAGTACCGCATAGGCACCACCGAAGGTAACCATCGCCATCTTGGAGAAGAAGATCGCAATGTCGGTGAAGACATTGCCTTGCCCTAACAGCGCTAGCAGCCCGACGACAGGTATCAACCACAGCGCCAGAAAAACTGCCGCGATCTTCAGCGACCAACTGAGGGACGGCCGGGCGTGCGCCGGCACCCCTTCGCCGAGCGCCGTATCGGCATCGGCGACCTGCTTGCCGCCGACCTTGCCATGTCCATTGCCCGACTGGAATGCAGTCCAGCCAGATCTCCCTCCGACGAAACCGATGACGCCAGCGATCAAGATGACCAATGGAAACGGCGCATCGAAGAAAAAGAGAGCGATGAAGGCTGCCGCAGCGAGCCCTACCATGACGTTGTTCTTGAGGGCCCGCCTGCCGATCCGCAAGACCGCTTCAAGCACGATCGCGAGGACCGCCGCTTTCAGGCCGAAGAAGAGAGCCTGAACCGCGCCGACGTTGCCGAAGATGGCGTAGATCCAGCTGAGCGCCATGATGGCGATCGCGCCTGGCAGCACGAACAGAATCCCGGCGACAAGGCCGCCTCTCGTCTTGTGCATGAGCCAGCCGATGTAGATGGCCAGCTGCTGCGCCTCCGGCCCGGGCAGCAGCGTGCAATAGTTCAGCGCATGCAGGAATCTGGTCTCGCCGATCCAGTTCTTTTCCTCGACAATGATCCGATGCATCATGGCAATCTGGCCGGCCGGCCCGCCGAAGCTGAGCGCGGCGACGCGCGCCCAGACCCGTATGGCCTCAGCAAACGAAATGCCATGGCCGGGCGTGTCGCTTGGTTGGTTTGGCGCCGTCATGGCGCCCTCTGCATTGGTCATGGCTGAGGTCACCCGCGTTTCGAACGGAAATATCGATAGAGGTTGTCGAACACCGAAGCGCCCTCGGCGATCCGTTGCTCGTCGCCCGCGTTCGCCATGGCGATACCGGCGATCAGGCTGGCGATGCCGGTGGTTTCCTCGCGACTGAACTTGCCGTCCTTGAGATCGATATCGTGGACGACCTCAGCGATGGCCTGCAGTGCCGGATCGGCTATGCCGGTGCGGGCAAGCAGCACCTCGAAGCTGCAGCGGTCTCCCTCATGGGTGATTTCGCCCTCGAACATGTCGAAGCGCAATTCCCCCTCTTTCGGCACATATCCCTTGCCCGCCACGAAGCGAATGACCGCATCGGCATCGATGAAGCGACGGATCAGCCAGCTGCAGGCGATGCGGTCGACATGCACATCCCGGCGGGTGACCCAGATCCGGCCCTTGAGCTCGCTCGGCTCGGCCGCCTTCTTCGGTTCCTTGGTCATGGCCTTGTCCTCTATAAGCTGTGTCTCGAGCTCGGCGATCAGTCCCTCGACGGCGAGGCGACCGCTGGCGCCGAAGAAGTCAATTGTCACGACGTTGGCGAGCCGCTTGCGCAAGCGGCCGAGTTGCGAACGCGCCTCCGCATGTCTTTCCGATGTCGGGTTCGTCTTGATCGCTGCGGCCAGATCGCGCGCTTCCTCGACGATCTCCGCGTAGTCGGCGTCACGGGCGGCGTCGAACATCGCCCGGACCTGTGCGTCCGATAGACCGTCGACAAGGCGTGCCTCGCACATCATGGCCTCGCCGCCGCCAGCGACGATCTCCTTGAGAAGCCATTCGAAATCCTCCTGCATCTCGGCACTCGCAGGCAGGGCGTAAACGGTGCTTTTGACTGCGACCGCGCCGATGCCTTGCAACCGTCGCCAGATCTTCACCCGGAAATAGGCGGGCTTGCTTGGCAGTTGATGGATCAGGAGCAGCCAGCGCTGCTCCTGCGATTGCCCCTCACTCATAAGTGAACCGTATCACGATCAAATCCAAATGCAACACTTGTATCATTTTTCATTCAGGCATAGCGTTCGCCTCCTCACGGATGGGCCGTGCCGCAGAGTGGGGGAACCGATGCCACACCAGATCATGCCGCTGCCGTTCAAGCCGCCCAGGCTCGTTGGCCTGTCTGAACGGCTGCTGGCAAGCCATTACGAAAACAATTACGGCGGTGCCGTTCGTCGCCTCAACGCCATCGAACAGCGGCTCGACGGACTCGACTGGGGCGCGGCGCCAGTCTTCGACATCAACGGTCTGAAGCGCGAGGAACTGGTCGCCGCCAATTCAGCGATCCTGCACGAGATCTATTTCGATGGGCTCGGTGGCTCGGGCGATGCTGGTGGCGATCTCGCGGCTGCCCTGGAGCGCGACTTCGGCAGCGTGGCCTCATGGCGCGCCAAGTTCATGGCGTGTGCGAAGGCACAGGCCGGCGGCTCGGGATGGACCCTGCTGACCTGGTCGGAGCGCCGCGATCGGCTGACGATCCAATGGGCAGCGGACCACACCAACTGCCTTGCCGGCGGCATTCCGATCCTCGCGCTCGACATGTACGAACATGCCTACCACATGGATTTCGGCGCCAAGGCCGGCGCCTATGTCGATGCCTTCATGAAGAACATCCATTGGGAACGGGTCGCTTCCCGCCACCGCCGGGCCGTCGCGCAGCGTGATCCTTCAACAGGATCGGCATCGGACGACGCGGTTCCAGCGATCGCGCCAGAAGAACTGCGTGCGCGTCTCGATCAAGGAGACGATCTCGTCGTGCTTGACGTCTGCCTCGCCGAGGATCTGGCTAAGCGCAGCGATATGCTGCCGGGCGCCAAGCTCCGTGCCCCCGAGACCATTGCCGATTGGGCGGGTGAACTGCCTAAAGACAGACCGGTCATCGTCTATTGCGTCTACGGCTTCCAGGTCAGCGGCGACGCCGTCGCCGAACTGCGTCGCCGCGGCGTCGATGCAAGTGCGCTTTCAGGCGGGATCGCCGCCTGACATGCGATCGGCGCGCCAACTGTCCCTCTGGTGATGAACGAGGAAAGGATTGTGGCATGAAATGGGTTACCCGCGAACGTCCGGTCATTGACCGCATTGCCTGCCCTTGGCTGATTACGCGCTTCATCGACAAGCAACCTGAGTTTCTCTTTGTGCCGCCCGATCAGGTGATCCGTGTTGCCCAAGAGACAGGCGCGACGCCTACGACGTGCCTGGCGTCGAATTCACCCATGTCGGTGACGGCTGCAGTTTCGACACCTTCGTTTCCAAATACGGCCTCGAGCGTGACCCGGCGATCGTGACCATTGCCGCGATCGTGCGCGGTGCCGACACCGATCGGCATGACCTGACGCCACAGTCGGCAGGGTTGCTCGCGATCTCCATGGGTTTGCGGGACCTGACGCCTGACGACCACGAGGTGCTGAAGCACGGCTTCGTCATCTATGACGCGCTCTACGCGTGGGCCTCGGGCCGCAGAGCGGAAACGCACAGCTGGCCACCCGCCACGAAGCCGGCGGCCTGAGCAGAGGACACGGAATGGTAGACCAATCGAATGAGGACGGCGCAAGACGTCAGCCAGGCAGCCGCGTCGTTCAATGAATCGACTACCGACTGCCAGTGTTCACCTTCGTCAATCATGAATTGAACGACTATCCGACGCCGAGAAATCTGAACTATTTGTGGAATTTTGGCTCGTTGGCCGGATTCATGCTGGTCGTCATGATCTTCACCGGCGTCGTGCTCACGATGCACTACACAGCGGATTCTAAGCTCGCCTTCGGCTCCGTAGAGCACATCATGCGCGACGTAAACTACGGGTGGATGATCCGCTACATCCACCTGAACGGCGCATCGTTCTTCTTCATCGCGACCTACATCCATATCTTTCGCGGCCTCTATTACGGCTCGTACAAGGCACCGCGCGAGTTGTTGTGGATGCTGGGAGTCGTCATCCTGCTGCTGATGATGGCGACCGCCTTTTTTGGCTATGTCCTGCCATGGAGCCAGATGGGTTTTTGGGGCGCTACGGTGATCACCAACCTGTTCTCCGCAATTCCGGTTGTGGGAGAGAGCATCGTCACGTGGCTTTGGGGCGGGTTCTCCGTCGATAATCCGACGCTGCAGCGCTTCTATGCCCTGCACTACCTCCTCCCGTTCGTCATCGTCGGCGTCGTAATGCTGCATCTCGTCGCGTTGCATCGGCACGGTTCCAACAATCCGCTCGGCATCGACCGCAACGGGCCGGGAGATAGCATCCCCTTCCACCCCTACTACACGGTCAAGGATCTGCTCGGCTTGGCGGCTTTCCTGCTGGTGTTCGCCTTCTTCGTCTTCTACCTGCCGAACTACCTGAATTCCACCGACGCCTTCATCCCGGCCAACCCTCTGCGAACGCCCGCCGAGGTCGTGCCGCAATGGTATTTCCTACCGTTCTACGCAATCTTGCGCTCGATCCCGAACAAGCTTGCCGGCGTCATCGCCATGTTCTCGGCCGTGGCTGTCCTCTTCATTCTACCCTGGCTGGATACATCGAAGGTCCGCAGTGCCCGCTTCCGGCCAATATACAAATGGATCTTCTGGCTCCTGGTCATCGACGTCATCGTTTTGGGCTGGGTCGGCGCCAACAAGCCGGAGGGCCTTTTCGTTCTCATCGGCCGTGTTGGCACCTTCTATTACTTCTTCCATTTCCTGGTCGTGATGCCGTTCCTTGGCATTTTCGAGCGACCGCTGCCGCTCCCGACCAGTATCGCCTCGGCAGTCCTGCCGAAGGGCGGCGCGCATCCTGCCGCAGCGCAGGTGGTGGCAGATACGCCGTAACCAATCCAGCCGTCGAATACCGCACCTGTTTCAAGTGACACAGCGACGGCGAAATCAACCCAAATACCGAAGCTCACGGCCGACTGATCAATTCATAGTGAAGAAAGAGGAATACCGCTATGACACTATCTACCCGCTTGGCAGTTCTCATTGCCGCCGCAACCCTCGTCACCCCCTCGTTCGCCGCCAATCCAGATTGGAGCCAGGTCGGAAAGGCGCTCGGAAAAGGAGGAACCACTCAGTCCGACGGCGTCTATAGAGTTGGCTTGCCACGAACCGACCTGAAAGTTTCGCTCGATGGGGTACCCCTGAAGCCAGGATTTGCCCTCGGAGGCTGGATAGCGTTCGAACCAATGGGGAATCAGGCAATGGTCATGGGTGACATCGTTCTGACGCAGGACGAGGTGAACCCGGTCATGAAGAAGCTTCAAGAAGGTGGGATCGAGATCACTGCGTTGCACAACCATTTGCTGCGCGCGGAGCCAATGACACTCTACATGCACGTCTTCGGCCAGGGCGACCCGGCCACGCTCGCCACAGCGCTTCATGCCGGGTTGGCGCTGAGCAAGACACCGATGGAGAATGCCGCGTCCGGTGCCGCACAGCCGCAACCCGCCACCCAGCAGATCGAATTCGACACGGCGGCAGTCGACCGGGCTATTGGTCATAAAGGCAAGGCCAATGGCGGCGTTTATCAGTTCACTATCCCACGAGCCGAAACGATCACGGACGGCGGCATGACGGTCCCAGTGTCGATGGGTACCGCCATTGCCATCAACTTCCAGCCGACCGGAGGAGGCAAGGCGGCGATCACGGGCGATTTTGTACTGATCTCATCGGAGGTGAATCCAGTCATCAAAGCCCTGCAAGGCAGCGGCATCGAGATCACGGCACTGCATAGCCACATGATCGATGAGCAGCCGCGGCTCTTCTTCATGCATTTCTGGGCGAATGACGACGCCGCCAAGCTTGCGCGCGGCCTTAAGGCGGCTCTCGACAAGATGAACCTCGCGAACAGCTAGCCCGTCTTATGCATGACGGCGTGTTGGAGAGGCTGGCGGATGTAGCTTAAGCGGTTGATTTGGCGTAGGATTCAGTTGCTTAGGCCAACCCTTCCACCAGATCTCGCGAGCCACACCCGCCATGACCGACGATACGTTGCCGCCGTTGTGTTTTCCAGCCGTCGGACGCAAGAAGATCACAGCTGCGTTTGATGGCGGACGCATCACATCGGATGGCGGCGTTATGCTTCTGGCCGCCGCCGAGCGGCGTTTGCGACTGGCCGACCGGCTTGCGGCTGCGATCCACGATCCGCGTCACCCGCAGCGGGTGAGGCACGCCATGGCCGACATGCTCGCGCCTGGAGAACCTGCCCGACCTCAAGACCGTCATCCGGCTCGGCGATGTGCTGGTCGACCTGTGGCTGTCGAGCTATGCCGCGCCGCCCAAGATGGGACGCTCGACATCGACGATACGCTCGATGTCGTTCACGGCCATCAGCAGCTGTCGCTCTTCAACGCCCATATGTGGAACGGCCCTTTAGGCAAGTGCATTTTTCAGACAGCTAATCACGCGGGAACGGTGCGGTCATATGTTCGGCCTTTCAGCGCGGTCATGTAACCGCTGGCCTCGATGAAGTCCGCGATGCGAGTTGGCTGATCATTACGGCGCGCTGTGTGCGCATCGGGCGTTGCGGCCTCTCTCGCCTCGGGATTCGTCCCATGGAATCATCGTCTGTTTCGTGCACCTCGCCTCTGCCGGCTACCGCGCCGGTCAGCGATTTGCTCCAGCCAGCATCGCCAAACCCGTCTCCAGGTCACTCTTCGCGCGAAAAGGTAACTCACTTGCGACCGCTTTGAAATCCCACGTCTTCACCTTGATCTGGGGAAATGCTGTGCTCTCCTGTCTGGTTTTTCGATCGGGCAGGCAGCATGTCTCTCCTGGACGGCCGATTCTGTTTGATAGGTAAGTTTGCGCTATCCCCCAGGCGCCCGGTGACGCCGGATCGAGAAGCGGCTTTAGCGACGCGTGGCCGTTACGGCACCAGCCGCGGCAAAGCATTGTCAACTCCAAGTATCTCCTCGATCTTTCCGTTGAACCGAGCTCAAGCATTGCATGGACACGAGGTTATTACTGAAGTGCAGTTCGTTCATCGCAGTAATCCCCGAAACAGCGTTTCAGCCTGTGGATAAAATATTCGATGTTGGGATTTGTGTACGACACCGGCTGGGGGTCGTCTCAAGTCGCTCGGATCGCCGAAAGGTTCCACCACCCGCGCGGATCCCTGGTCTAGAGGCCTAGGCCGTCATTGACGGGCGCGCTTCTAACAGTCAGTCGCGATTAAACAACCTGGCCCCGGCGAGACATTTTTGTTTGATATCACCTATCGGTCAGGGTTGGACCAACCCGGCACGACGCGCCGCTTTTACGAATGCCCTTCTTGCTTGCTGCGGAGCCCGCCGTCCATCCAGGCAGTCGCGGCAAATGCGGCAGGCTGCACGATAGCTTCGTCCTCTCGCCGATTCTGGCCATTGGTCGTGAAGGCATTCGAGCGCTTCCCAGGAACTGGCAACGATGCGCTCCCTTGCGGATTTCGGGCGCAGCCTCACTGGTTGAGGAAAATGGATATCCTGCATGGTTCTTCTCCGTAGATAGCAATCAGACCGAATTGCTGAACTTGCCCTCCGAAGCGGTTCCGAATGTACCGACCGCCCTGGCCGCAACGATGTCTCCTGCGGCCGGTACGAGCAAATCCATGCGGCGGGCAAAGGCAACAAAAGTGCTCCGAGCGGTTTCGGCATCCACCTCGCCGGCGAGGGCTGCTCGACAGGCATTGAGCGCGATGCCATGAGCAGCGTTTCGCTTCGATGGCGGCCATTCATCCAGCAGGACGAAAGCCTCTCTTACGCTTTGAATGTTGGTCGGAAACCCAAGACCCACGAGCACCCTCACGGGATGCTGAAATTGATTGTGTTCCATATTTTCCTCCGTTTCACGTGGTTAGCTCAATCGATCCGAGCCTTTCCCACGGCGCATGCGCGATCGGTTGCGTGCGACGCCCCTTAGCCTGCCGAACTCCCGTTTCCAGGAGGGCCTTTGCCGTCGGTAAGATTCCGCGCGGCCAGAAACATCACCGTGTATGCGGCTTTGCGCCGATCCCAACCCGCGGCCTCCGCTCTGTCGAGCAACTCGACCAGTATCGGGTCAAGCGCAACCTTCAGGTCCGCTTCGTAGTTCAGATCGGTGGCCGCACGCGACGGCGGGGGGATTACGTTCAAGTTCATCACGTTCATGGCTCTACCCATTTGTCAGGGTGTCCGCGCCCACCGGGCGCGGACACAGCCGTTACCATCAGAAGTCCATGCCACCAGCCGGCATTGCCGGAACGGCGGCTTCCTTCTTCGGCTTCTCGGCAACCATCGCTTCCGTCGTTACCAGCAGGCCGGCAACCGATGCCGCATCCTGGAGCGCGGTCCGCACCACCTTTACCGGATCGATGACGCCCTCGTTGTAGAGGTCGCCGAACGCATTGGTCTGTGCGTTCCAGCCCCAGCCGAATTCCGGCCTCTCGCGTAGCTTGCCGACGATGATCGAGCCTTCCGCGCCGGCGTTCTCGGCGATCTGGCGCACGGGCGCTTCGATCGCGCGGCGCACGATCTCGATACCGTGCTTCTGGTCTTCATTTTCGGCCTGCACGCTGTCCAGTGCCTTGGCCGCACGCAGAAGCGCCACGCCACCACCTGGCAATACGCCTTCCTCGACTGCTGCGCGCGTCGCATGCATGGCATCGTCGACGCGGTCCTTGCGCTCCTTGACCTCCACCTCGGTCGAGCCGCCGACCCGGATGACGGCGACGCCGCCGGCGAGCTTGGCCAGCCGTTCCTGCAGCTTCTCGCGATCGTAGTCGGAGGTCGTATCCTCGATCTGCGCCTTGATCTGGCTGATGCGGCCCTGGATCTCGCTCTTCGAGCCGGCGCCGTCGACGATGGTGGTGTTCTCCTTCTCGATCACCACTTTCTTGGCGCGGCCCAGCATGTTGAGCGTGACATTCTCTAGCTTGATGCCGAGATCTTCCGAGATCGCGGTACCGCCGGTGAGGATGGCAATATCCTCCAGCATAGCCTTGCGGCGGTCGCCGAAGCCGGGCGCCTTGACGGCGGCGACCTTGAGGCCACCGCGCAGCTTGTTGACGACCAGCGTCGCCAACGCTTCGCCCTCGACATCCTCGGCGATGATCAGCAGCGGCTTCGACGACTGCACGACAGCTTCCAGCACCGGAAGCAGCGCCTGCAGATTGGACAGCTTCTTCTCGTGGATCAGCACATAGGGCTCTTCGAGCTCGACGCGCATCTTGTCCTGGTTGGTGATGAAGTAGGGACTGAGGTAGCCACGGTCGAACTGCATGCCCTCGACGACTTCCAGCTCGGTCTCGGCGGTCTTGGCTTCCTCGACGGTGATGACGCCCTCATTGCCGACCTTCTGCATCGCTTCCGCAAGGAAGCGGCCGATCTCGGCGTCGCCATTGGCCGAGATGGTGCCAACCTGGGCGATCTCGTCATTTTTGGTCACCTTGCGGGCGTTGGTCTTCAACTCCTGGACAATCGCATCGACGGCCTTGTCGATGCCGCGCTTCAGGTCCATCGGGTTCATCCCCGAGGCGACGGCCTTCGCGCCTTCCTTGACGATCGCCTGGGCAAGCACGGTCGCGGTCGTGGTGCCGTCGCCGGCAAGGTCGCTGGTCTTCGAGGCGACCTCGCGCACCATCTGCGCGCCCATGTTCTCGAACTTGTCCTCGAGCTCGATTTCCTTCGCGACGGTGACGCCGTCCTTGGTGATGCGCGGCGCGCCAAACGACTTGTCGATGACGACGTTGCGGCCCTTGGGGCCGAGGGTGACCTTCACCGCGTCGGCGAGGATGTTGACACCGCGCAGCATCTTCTCGCGGGCTTCGGTATGGAATTTGACGTCCTTGGCAGCCATTGGATCACTCCTTCAGTAGGCAGCTTCATTGACTGGATTGCGATTGGACCAGTGTTCGATCAGGCGGCTTTCTTGACCGTCGCGGTCTGCTCGATCACGCCCATCACATCGCTTTCTTTCATGATGAGCAGATCTTCGCCGTTGAGCTTGATCTCGGTGCCGGACCACTTGCCGAACAGGATGCGGTCGCCAACCTTGACATCGAGCGGCGTGAGCTTGCCACTCTCGTCGCGGGCGCCTGGGCCGACGGCGATGACCTCGCCCTCTTGCGGCTTCTCCTTGGCGGTGTCGGGGATAATGATGCCGCCAGCCGTCTTCTCCTCGGCTTCGATGCGGCGGACCAGGATACGGTCATGCAATGGACGGAACGTCATATCGTTCTCCTTCAGGACAAACAAATTTTTGAGTTCCTCCACACCGGACCGGCAATATCGGGCCAGTGCGGGGCGCCGCGACCCTTTTTCAGGCATCGCGCGCATATCGAACTAGTTTTGCATTTTCTGCGTTTCAAGAGGTCGCTGAAAAAATTTTGGCACTCGGCATTCCGGAGTGCTAGCCACATGAATTCATGAAGCTATTTTGCTAGGGCGCGGGATTTTTGGGTCTTGAAATTCGGCCCGAACTCCACGAAATTTTTTGCGGTTGGAGACCCCGAAAAGGGTCACAGCCCTCAATGATGCCAAGGAGATTGTTAGGAAGTGGAGACTGTCGATGGAACGAGCCTTGTCAAAGAATATCCCCTCGATCGCCCCTGAAACCGCTGATCTTTCGCTTGACCGGCTGCTGTTCCCGGCGCGGCATTTTAATCACCCCGACGAGGTGGTGGGCGACCGCACGCTCGACATTCAGGAAAAGCGCGCCATTCTTGCCTCATGGGCGTCGGATGCTTGCGCCGTCGAATCGATGCCTGCGCTGCGAAAGCCACCGGGTGCTGCGAGCCCGGTGACGTTTGACGCCGTGATGGACGCACTTCGCCGACTGGACGATAGTCGCGCCGAGGTAGGCTGTGACTTCAAGGAACGGCGGGCCCGAGAACGCCCGCAAAGACTTGATGCCTGAACGCGCCTGATAGGAGAGAAGCATGGTCAGCAGGGAATTCCGGCTGCAGATGGAGGGCTACGGTCTCACAACCGCGGAGATCCACTATCACCTTCCTGATCATCCAAGCCTTTTACAGCTCTACGTCTGGCAGGAATACGATCTTGCACCGGAATTCCCGACCCTGAAAGGGTTTCTGGGCTACTGGGAGCGCGAACTCGAAGGCGCGCTCCATTCCGTGCGCGTCGCCCATCACCGCCTGATCCGGCCTTCCGAATGGCAGGCCGTAGACGGCATCTTCACAATTCAATAGCCGGCGCCGGGTCCGCCTCCGGCCAGGTCCGCCAGGTCTCCGTCGTTGGGCTATTGGCCAAAGACGGTCGCACCAAGTCCCTCTTTGTTGATGCTGATGGCAGCGTGCAACAGCTATAACGCCAATAATGCCGATGCCCGCATCGATCAGTTCCACTGGCTTTGAGGAACGGACGAGAACGCACATGGCCCCACTCTGGGACTTCGCGACCGGTTCTCCAAGAATGGAGGCGCGATCTCCGCCCAGCGTCGGTGGTTAGTGCGTCCGATTTCCTGGAAACTGTGATCGCGCCATTTGGTGGTTGAATGCCGCAGCCTCCTCAGCAGTATCGAACGCCCTTGCAGTCACGGTGCCATCAGCTGCCAGAATGACCGCAAGAAACGGGAATCCGTGCAATGGCGGGTTGTACACAACGTAAGCAGGCTTCGCGTTTTTCATATCCTGATTGTACTGGCCCAATGCGACTTGGCCAAGCGGCAATAGGACACGCTCCTTTCTAGTTGCCCGCATCCGATTCATAAAGGTGCTGGCCGTTCGTCTCGCCAGCCCCCTTGAACTGAAAAGACGTGTTTCCGATCTTTTCCTGTGTGCCGAGTGCGGCTTGCCGGATGTCGCGTCGAATGGGGAGCAAAAGGATCGCATGGAAACGATCTTCTTTGAAAATCCCGTTTCCGCCTGATTTGCGGTGGCGTTCGCCAAGCTCGTCGGGATGCTTTTGCCGGGAACACACATCATTGCCGCGCACGGTGGTCAGGATCAGTTGCCGCTCAAGGTTTTGAAGGGAGGTCACTATGGAAAGTACGACGTTCAAACAGCCGGTTTTTGTAAGAGACGACGGCTATGGTCTCCAAAAGATCGTCTGTGTCATGGATGCGATAGAGTTTCTGGAAGAATGGCCGGTTGAAAGGCGGGGCCTCCTCCACGCAGCCGCGTGTGATACATGCTACTCCGCCTACGATGGTCGGAAGTCTGTCGAGGCGGCGAACAAGGCCTTTACAACTTGGGCACGCAGGGTCGGTGTCATCGAGGACGTGCCTGCAGCGCCGACATGGATGACAGGGCCGAAGATCAGCAAGGTAGACCATCTTTTAGAAAGTGACGGTTAAATTCGCTGCGGCGGTAATCAGACCGCCGGAGGATCAGAGCGGTGGGTCACCGAGCAACGGGAGCGGGAAAGCCGAGCCCCTTATCGTTGCCTGTTCATATAGATGCCTTCGGCACGGATCGCACGACTAAGCGCGTCTGCCTGAATGGCAAGCCGCCTGCGGCTGTTCATGATTCAATACCTGGCGCCCGGGTCCCCTTGGACCGGATCTGCCAGGCCGCCTTCTTCGTCGGGCTCGATCAGGTCGATTAGCGCTGCCACCCGTGTTCCCGGCAACGGTGGCCCCTGGCTCATCAACGCCTCATCACCAAAGGCCCAGGCCCACGCCTCTTTCAATTCCTCAAGCGAGGCACCGGACGCGATGATCTCCGCAATTGTTACGTCATCTACGTGTCCGAGGACCGAGACAACGTCTTGGCGCGTCATGGTCATCTTTTTCCTCCGTTCGAAATTCCAGCGAAGCAGATGGGTATTCGGTGGAGCGGCTGCCACTAGCCATTCGAAGGCGGGTTGCGAAACTGCCTCTAGCGATCCCTCTTGACGCTGCGGAAATCAATTCCCAACTGATTCTTGTCGGTCGCCGTGATGGGGCCGATGTGTCAGGGAGCGCCAGGCTTCTTGGCGTTCCCTCGTATCTATGTTGCTCCAAGGAGGATGTAGTTATGAGAACGAACCTGGACTTTTCCCCCTTCTACCGGTCGAGCATCGGCTTCGATCGCGTCTTCAACCTGCTCGAGAACGCCATTCCGCCCCAGAATGGGGACAACTGGCCGCCATACGACATCGCCAAGGTTGGCGAGGATGCCTATCGCATCGTCATCGCGGTCGCCGGATTTGGCGAAGACGAGCTTACGATCACACACGAACCGAACCTGCTCGTGATCGAGGGCGCCAAGGCAGAAAACACGGAGGTTCAGTACCTCCATCATGGCTTGGCGCTGAGGCCGTTCCTCCGCCGTTTCGAACTCGCCGATCATGTGAGCGTTGTCGGAGCAAAGCTCGAAAACGGCCTGCTGATCATCGACCTCAAGAAAGAAATTCCCGAGGAGATGAAGCCGCGCCGTATCGCCATCAACGCCGACTCCGGCAAGAAGGCGGCGTCGAAACGCATTGAAGGCAACGTAGCGGCCTGATCTTCGGCGATCGGCCTGCGTGAACACCCCGTCCCGACGTGGGTGGGGTTGGCTGCGGACCATAAAACACAAAACGAAAGGAGAAAAGACAATGAGTGTACGTGACTTGATTCCCTGGAACCGGGGCAACAACCAGGCTCCGAGTATCTACCGCGGTGGCGACGTGGATCCGTTCATGTCGCTGCATCGCGATGTCAATAAGCTCTTCGACGAAGTCTTCCGCGGCTTTGACACCCCCTCGGTGTTTCGCCGCATGACTCCTCGAAATGGCACTTGGCCAAGTGTCGAATTCTCGGAGAATGACAAGGAAATCCAGCTGATAGCCGAGGTGCCGGGCCTCGATGAAAAAGACATCGAGGTGATGCTGGAAGACGGCGTCCTGACGCTTCGCGGCGAGAAGAAATCCGAAACCGAGGACAAGGATCGCCAGTTCAGCGAACGCTATTATGGGCGTTTTGAACGGCGCTTTGGTATGGGCCGCGAGGTCGACGAGGACAAGGTGGCGGCGACGTTCAAGAACGGCGTGCTCACCGTAACGCTGCCGAAATCCGAAAAGGCGCAGGCAAGCGCAAAACGCATTGCGATCAACGGCAGAAAATGATCGCCGACAAAGCCGGCCGGGCCAGCGGGCCCGGTCGGTATCCTTTATCCTTCGCTGAAGAGGAGGGATGTCAATAACGAAGCCGCTTACACTTACAAGAGAGAGCCGCATTTCGTAGAAGTCCTGGCCGGCCGGGACACCAACCTGCCGATGAGGTTCCAACCCAGTCGGGTTCCGCTGCACCGGCACGTCTCGGCGCGGATCTTGCGCATCGCCCGATCCGTCACTTCGACGCGGGGTATGCCGCGGGCGTGGCGGCTGATATTCGAGCGCGGGCGCCAACTGTCGTGATCACCTCAGCCCGCGACGAAGTCATAGGACTACTCTTAGGGATATCCCTAGAACTTCAGCCCTTCCCACTCACCAGGCAAGGCGGCCTTCTCCGGATGCGTACCCTTCACTACGGCTAGGCCGTTCTTATGCTGGTGGACGCATGGGTCGTCTGCGTGCAGCGAGTTAGGTTTATCCTGGGCTCCAGTAATTAATGAGCCCCCGGTGATGGCTTTTGTGCTGTTTTTTGCGTGAGCCGCAGCCAAGCACCGTTGCCGAGCCCACGGACGAACGCGGCAAGGAACGCCGCAGGCAACAAAAGCACGCTGAGATCGCAAACGCGCCGGCGACGATGCCGCAAACAAGCTCAAACCATGTACTCGACAGGATCGCTTGAATCGGCCCGCATTCGCGCCGCGTCGTTGGACGGAGGAATCCCGAACAATCTGGAATATTCGCGACTGAATTGGGAGGCACTTTCGTAACCCACCGCAAATGCCGTTTGCGTAATGTCTGAGCTCGTTACGAGCAGCCTCCGTGCGGCCTGCAGGCGCAACGTTTTCTGGTATTGCAGGGGACTTAAGGACGTCACCGCTTTGAAATGGCGATGGAAGGATGGAACACTCATCCCTGCAATTGCCGCCAGCATCTCGGTACGGAGTGTTTGACTGAGATTCTGCCGTATCCACTCAACGGATCGCCGAATATTTCCAAAGCCGCTTCCTTGGCGAATTGCCCGCCGCAACATGTTGCCGTGCCCACACCCGACCAGCTACGCCTGATCGGGTGCTCGCCGTCGCGCCATTCACACGCCAAAGCGGGGTCCCTTATTCCACGCCGAAACACATTCCGGGAAGAGGATTGAGGCGGGAACGAGACGCCCGCTATATCGACGCCATGGGCAATGGCTGGACGTTCCAATCTCTGATCGACGCAAAGATGGCCGTGACGGCGCACTGCCACCACGCGCCTTGCCACCATCGCGAAGCTCTCGACCTGGTGAAACTGCGCGATCGGTTCGGCCCTGACGCGCCAGCGATGGCGGACGACCTCATTCCGAAGCTGAGATGTGCGAAGTGCGGGCGGCTGGCTTAGAGGCCATTGCGCTGCATGAACTTTGACGTCAGAAGCGCAGCCGCCAGCGGTATCATGGAGGTGTACATCAAAGTTTCACTGCGCGTGGTGACACCCCAGACGAGCATGACCAAAAACAGGACGTAGCCCGCGCCGGCAATTGTACGGCACAGGACTTTCACGCCTAGCCTTAGGCGGTTTGTGCCAACAGTCAGGTTAGGTGCGGTTAAGAGAACTGCCATGATGATCGCGATAGCAGCGGCAAAAGCACCTAGGACGTGGATATAAGAGAACGTCATCGCCCCTTCCTTTCAGCTTGCCAACCCGAAATCGTCAGGCCCGGCTACATCTCGTTGTTTTCGATGATGCGCTCCTTGCGCGGCCGGATGTGCCCACCGGCAATTTCTGTGTCAAAAAGCCCGCTGCCAATCCCCCGGCAGCGGGCCTTCGCGCTTGATGGCCGACGGCGGGAAATTCAGTCCCGCCGCAGGGGGTAGTTTAGCCGAGTCGTTGCGCGACGTCATGTGAGAGGAGGCTACGCCTTTGGCTTCTGGAGCGGCTGATCGTCAAGAGGTTGCTAATATGCAAGCGATTGTACGGAATTAACCAAGCATTCGCCCCAGGGGAACCGAGTCGCCATCGCGAGTGTTAATTCGGCGGCCGGATGCCCTTGTGCCCCAAGTCCTTCCGGCCAGCCTTGATGATAGGCCCGCTGCTCTGAGTAACGGCAGCGGGCCCGTTTCAGCGGAACAGCAGGTAGACGCCCATGCCGACCATCAGCAGGCAAGCGGACATGCCGATCATATCGCGATGCCTGTAGCGCCAGACGGCGCCGGCAAGCATTGAGGCGGTGATCGCGGCGATGTAGAGCGTGGACAGTGACGCGCCGTTTAACCGGCCAGCGCCAAGCCGACGGCTATTCCCAGCCCTATAGCGAGCCCCATGACGGCCTTGCTGGCCAGTTCGAGGGCGAAGGCGCGGACAGCGGCCCGCACGTCCTGGCGGGGCTGTGAGAGGGCTCTGGAAGCCAAGGCACGGAACGCTGCTTCAAGACGATGAGCCCGGCGAAGGAGTCGGCGACAAGCGTACGCCTCGACGAGGAGATCCCTCCGAAGCCAAAAAAAGCGCTGAAATATGGCGGAACAATAATTCCAACAATCGCCGTTTTTGGCCTAGCCGGATGCCGGTTTTCCAAAATCCTGTCCGGCCATTTCTGAGTCAAAGGCCCGCTGCACTAGAACCGGCTTCCACCGGCCTAGTCGTCGCGCGCAGCCCATTTCTTTCGAACATCTGCAAGAAGCGCGATGTATTGGTCGAGACCATCGTCGTCGGCCAGAAACCCGATGTCGTCTGAGACACGTACCGCCGTCAGCGTCATGTCATAGCGTGGCAATGTAAAGGGAATCCGGTCGCTGAAGAAGCTTCCAGGCACCACCGCATCAAACCGCCGCGTCTGAAAGGTCTCCGCGGGTGATGTGCCCCAGATCCCAAACGTTCCGGCCGGAAACGTCACGTCGAGCGACACGGAAAGACTACCGTCGTCATCTTGCTGAGCGATTGTTCCTCTGTAACGAGACCCGGAGGTGTCGTTGCCTTGGATGGTGCCGTTTTCAATTCTCAGCACTAAGATAGATGCGCCGCTTTCGGCCGTCGCCGCGATCGAATAGATGCCATCTTCCAAGGTAATACTCCCGCTGTTTTTCCGTCTGCCGTTTTCGGTATCGCGCGCAAGCTTCCTCCCGGCAAGGGCGTGCTTGACGATTTCAGCGTCAAGCCTTCCGCAGCCTCACCCCAGCGCCGCCGCCATTTTCAGGGATGAACTCGACGCCGGCCGATTCGAGGGCGCGGCGTACAGCTTCGACGTTGTTGGCCATGCCAACGGCTGGCCCGTCGCTCGCTTCCATGCGTTTTACCGTCGGGGCCGACACCTTTGATCGCTCGGCCAATTCAGGTTGCGTCATGCCGATCAGCGTCCGCGCTGCCGCTATCTGTCTGCCTGTTGGCTTATCCATTGGTATCAACTTTATCCAAAAGTGTTTACTATCGGCTCACTGTGGGCTAATAGTATCACGTTGATGCCTTAACTCAACCGGAGAACTACAATGCCGAAACTGTGATTTTTCGTGGAATGAGGACCCTGTTTAAGGGGTGATTTTCGTCCAATCGGGGGTCTGACTCACATTTGATGATTTTGCATGGCGGCGTGGTGCTGTTTTCTGAGGGGAATCAGCACCATGGTGAGACATTTGCGTTTGTCGTCCTTGATCCCGGCGGGATTGGTCGTCGAGGCCATCGCTGAGAACGAAGGAGTGATCATCATTACCGCGCGGTCAGGGACGCCGGCGCGGCCTTGCCCTCTTTGCCGCAGAGTGTCGAGCCGGGTCCACAGCCGCTATGTTCGACGCGTGTCCGATCTTCCCTGTAGTGGGACGAAGGTAGAGCTCCGCCTCGTCGCGCGGCGCTTCGTCTGCGATGCACCACTGTGCCGTCGACGAATCTTCGCCGAACGCTTTGACGACAGTGTTGTCACCGAGCGATCGCGCCGGACCTCGCGATTGGAGTGTATCGTTCATCATCTTGGACTGGCGCTCGGCGGCCGGCCGGCGGCCAGTTTTGCAAAGCGGCTGATGGTTCCGGTCAGCAATGACACATTGCTGCGGGTGGTGCGGCGACGGGCCTGTTTACGAACAGACCCTCTCAAGATTGTCGGTATCGACGACTGGGCTTATCGCCGTAACCATCGCTACGGTACGATCGTCTGCGATCTGGAGCGACGGCGGATCGTGACGTTGTTGCCCGACCGTGAAGTTACCACCGTCGAGGCTTGGCTTGCTGATCACCCTGGGATCGAAACCGTCTCGCGCGACCGCGGCGGCGGTTACGGCGAAGCCACCGCCAAGGCATTACCGAATGCGGTTCAGGTCGCCGACCGCTGGCATCTCATGGAGAATGCGAGCGCGGCTTTCCCTCGACGCCGTTCGCAAGTCGATGCGGATAATCCGAACTGCGATCGGCGCTACGACGATCAATCCCGACTTGCTCACCTACGTAGAGAAGCTGCAATACGAAGGCTATCTGCGGCGTGAGGAGACAAACGCGGCAATCATGAAACTTGCCGGCGATGGCATCCCCATCAAGGAGATCGTGCGCCGCACCGGTCACAGTCGCAAACTCGTGCGCCAAGTGATCCGTGGCCAGCGAACCGATATTTTCCGCGCCCGGCAGAGTTCGCTCGAGGCATGGTTGCCGTTCCTGGATGGGCAATGGATATCGGGCTGCCGCAATGCAAGCGAGCTCTGGCGGCGGCTGAAGACAAAAGGCTTTCGGGGACGCCTGGGCGTCGTCAGCGAATGGGCAAGGCGACGGCGTCGCGCCG